>Ga0316201_10004750_pt1 | contig 10322 bp, 9 predicted proteins | sample CS6wburrow_MG_FD_204516 | JGI IMG/M metagenome (GOLD analysis project Ga0316201, IMG submission 204516) | Coastal sediment microbial communities from Delaware Bay, Delaware, United States - CS-6 worm burrow | ecosystem: Environmental > Aquatic > Marine > Coastal > Sediment | place: USA: Delaware... | reverse complement strand
GGTGCGCTGACCGGTGCACTTGCCGGATACAATTTCGGCGTATGGTTACAACTCAGACCGGCGCTGGTCGATGCAGTAACGTTGATCGGTGGCATTTTGGCCGCGTGGCTGGTTGTTCGTTTGTTCAGAACCCGTAAAACGGCAGAGTCAATTTTTGATTCGTTGGAAATGACGGTTTGTATTCCGTCGAACACACCCAATATGTGTACTGGTAAGGTGAATGAGCCGGAACACCACTAAACATATTTTTAGAGTTATTGATTCAGGAGCAGAGTGATGAAACATAAAGTTACCCTACAGTTTGCGGTACTACTGATGCTGTTTATGAGTTTGCCGGTCACTGCGAAAGTGACCGGATTACCGGACTTTACTGAGCTGGTTGAAAAAACAGGACCTGCAGTCGTTAATATTCGAGTCACCAAGTTTGGTACCCGTGGTCAAAGGGACTCAGACCAGGCTGACGGACAGCCTGAGAATCACCCTGAAATTCCCGAGTTTTTCAGACGCTATTTCAATGTACCCAATGACCCGCGCGGTGGAGAACCCGATCGCATGGGTGCCGGCTCGGGCTTCATCTATGATGCTGAGGGTTATATTTTGACCAATCATCATGTAGTTGCAGAGGCGGATGAAATCATCATCCGCATGGCGGATCGTCGCGAGTTCGAAGCCGAGATAATTGGGTCTGACGAAGCAAGTGATATCGCGGTTCTCAAGATCAGTGTCGATGAAGACCTGCCGTTTTTGCGGCTGGGTGAATCGGAGTCTGTAAAAGCCGGCCAATGGGTTGCGGCGATCGGTTCACCATTCAACTTTGAGCAAAGCGTTACCGCGGGTATTGTCAGTGCCAAGGGCAGAACCAACCGCGCGCAACAATACGTGCCTTTTATCCAGACCGATGTTGCGATCAACCGCGGTAACTCCGGCGGGCCGCTGCTTAACATGGATGGCGAGGTGATCGGTATCAACTCATGGATACTCAGCTCCAGTGGTGGATACATCGGCTTGTCGTTTTCAATTCCCGTTGAAGTTGCGGTGAGCACGGCAAAACAGCTACGTGAGACAGGAAAAGTTGAACGTGGCCTGCTGGGGGTCATCGTCGGTGCGGTAACACGCGAGATGGCTGAAGCCCTGGGGCTTGACCGGCCAGTGGGTGCGTTGGTCAATGACGTTACTGCCGATGGTTCAGCAGACCGGGCCGGTATCAAACCCGGTGATGTCATACTGGCATTCGACGATGCACCGGTTGAAACCTGGAATGATTTGCCACCACTGGTCGGTGCAAACCCACCGGGTACGAAGGCCAGTGTCAGGGTAAGCCGGGAAGGCAGGGAAAGAACATTCGAAGTTACCCTGGATGCGTTGGATGGGGAGAGTTCGACCGTTGTGGCCGACAATGACAGCAAACAAAAAGCCGAAAATGTGCTGGGTCTGGTGGTGGAAAATATAAATAGCGACCGTAGACGTGAGCTAGGTGACCCCGAAGGCGGTGTTGTCATCACCGAGATAGAAAGTGATGATGCATGGCGTGCCGGTCTGAGACAGGGTGACGTCATCCTGATGATCAATAATCAGGATGTCGAGAACCTGGACGCATTTGAAGAAATCGTAGAAAAAATAGAGCCGGACCGTGCGGTAGCGCTGCGTGTATGGCGTAATGGAACCGCCAGTTTTATTGCATATACACCTCGCGATAAAGATGAGGGATAGACTGTAGTCAGTTATAATTACGGGTTGGAGACAAGGAGGCCATTCGTTGTTTACAGCGAATGGCCTTTGATTGTTAAGCCTTTGAAACCCTGATGAAGACTCACAACTGAAGCACCATATGGATCAGAATTACATCCGGAATTTTTCCATTATTGCCCATGTAGATCACGGCAAATCGACACTGGCTGACCGCTTTATCCAGTTGTGTGGTGCCTTGAGTGAGCGTGAAATGTCGGCGCAAGTGCTTGATACCATGGATATAGAGAGAGAACGAGGTATCACGATCAAGGCCCAGAGTGTGACCCTGGATTTCAAGTCGGAAGATGGCCATGTTTATCATCTGAATTTCATTGACACACCCGGGCACGTTGATTTTTCCTATGAGGTTTCGCGTTCGCTGGCTGCCTGTGAGGGCGCCTTATTGGTTGTGGACGCGGCGCAGGGTGTGGAAGCTCAAAGCGTTGCAAATTGCTACACGGCGGTGGAGCTTGGACTGGAGGTGATTCCAGTACTGAACAAAATTGACCTGCCTTCAGCTGAGCCCGAGCGGGTTAAACAGGAAATTGAAGACATTATCGGTATTGAGGCGACTGATGCCCTCGACGTCAGCGCCAAGACCGGTACCGGTGTTTTACAGATACTGGAGCGATTGGTCCGCGATGTCCCCAGCCCGGGTGGTGACCCGGATGCACCGCTTAAAGCACTGATCATTGATTCCTGGTTTGATAATTATCTCGGTGTTGTTTCATTGATCCGGGTGGTTGATGGTGTGGTCGGCAAGCGTGACAAGATAGAGTTAATGTCTTCCAAAAATCAGCATCAGGTGGATCAGCTGGGTGTATTCACTCCGAAAAGAGAACTCCGGGATGTACTCTCAGCGGGTGAAGTGGGTTTTCTTGTTGCCAGTATCAAGGATATCCATGGTGCACCGGTAGGTGACACGATAACCCAGGCGAAATCGCCGGCGTCCGAGCCACTTCCGGGTTTTGCAAGAATGCAGCCCAGGGTATTTGCCGGCTTGTTCCCAACCGATGCCGATGATTACCCCGACCTGCGGGAGGCACTCGATAAACTGCAACTAAACGATGCAGCCCTGAGTTTCGAAGCTGAAACTTCTGAAGCATTGGGTTTCGGCTTCCGCTGTGGTTTTCTCGGTCTGCTTCACATGGATATTGTCCAGGAGCGGTTGGAGCGCGAGTACAACGTCGATCTGATTACCACGGCACCAACGGTCATCTATGAAGTCGAGTTGACCAGTGGTGAAGTTTTGACCCTCGAAAACCCTGCCAAGTTACCGCCGGTCAATAAGATCGTTGAGATACGTGAGCCGGTCATACAGGCTGATATCCTGGTGCCGCAGACATATGTCGGCTCTGTGATTGGTTTGTGCGAGGATAAACGTGGTAAACAGGTCGGTATGCACTACCTCGGCGGGCAGGTTTCAATCCAGTATGAATTACCACTATCAGAGGTCGTATTGGACTTTTTTGACAAGTTGAAGTCTGTCAGCCGGGGCTATGCATCCTTTGATTACCACTTCTTGCGTTTCACTGCGGGTCCTTTTGTACGTGTTGATGTCCTGATAAATGGTGAACGTGTTGACGCGCTTTCCCTGATCATGCACCGCGACCAGTCCCAGCGGCGTGGCCGCGAACTGGCGGTCAATATGAAGGAGCTTATACCTAGACAAATGTTCGATGTTGCGATCCAGGCTTCCGTCGGCGCACAGGTCATTGCGCGAACAACCGTCAAGGCTTTACGTAAGAATGTCACGGCAAAATGTTATGGTGGGGATGCGTCACGCAAGCGAAAGTTACTTGAGAAACAAAAAGCCGGTAAAAAACGAATGAAGCAGGTCGGTAGTGTTGAAATACCCCAGGAAGCGTTCCTGGCCGTTTTGCAACAGGATAGCAAAAAGTAGGAGACCCCGTCGTAGGTCGGTCCAAAACAGGAAAACAGAATGAATATTGATTTTGCATTGGTGCTGGTAGTGTTGACGACACTTTCCGGTCTTATCTGGCTGGTAGACAGTCTGCTGTTCAGGCAGAAACGTATGGACCTGTCGGTTCAAAAGAGCATTGAGCCGCCTCGTGAGCCGGTTATGGTCGAATATGCCCGTTCCCTGTTTCCGGTGCTGCTTATCGTGCTGGTGTTTCGGTCTTTCCTGTTTGAGCCGTTCAAAATTCCTTCCGGGTCAATGATACCGACGCTGCTGGTCGGTGATTTTATCGTGGTCAATAAATTCTCTTATGGTATCCGTTTGCCTGTATTGAACAAAAAAATAATCGATATCGGTGAGCCGGAGCGTGGTGATGTCGTGGTTTTCCGGTACCCGAAAGATACCGGTGTAAATTTTATCAAACGCGCCGTGGGCTTGCCGGGTGATACCATCAACTATCGCGACAAACAGCTTTTTATCAATGGTGAAAAGGTCGAAGAGACCGCGGCAGGCCGGTTTGGAAGCAGTGATGTCAAGTGTACTACGCCGGCTGTTGATGCATCGTTGTTTTGGGAGAAATTAGGCAACGCGAATCACAATATTCTTTTACATGATCGTAGCGGAAGTCGCGATGGCCAGTGGATTGTGCCTGAAGGCCATTATTTTATGATGGGTGATAACCGGGATCGCAGTAACGATAGTCGTGAGTGGGGCTTTGTGCCGGAAGAGAATATATTGGGCCGGGCCGTAGGTATTTGGCTAAATTTTGATTTTGAAAAGGGCTGTGCTGATTTATCGCGGATAGGAAATGGAATACACTAGTGTCACAGGCTCAAAAAGCGATATAGTAAAAAAGTCTAATTTAATGGACAGGATGGGGACAATGAAAATCCATAAACAGAACGGTATGACCCTGATCGGATTTATTTTTGTACTCGGTTTTGTGATCTTTATGTCCTTTATCGGGATGAGGATCGGGCCGATTTACATGGAGTACTTTGCAGTGGTCAGTGCAATGAACGGCGTAGCAGCTGAAAAGGGAAGCTCAAAAATGTCGCCTTTTGATATTCGGGCAAAGATTCTGAACCGGCTTTATGTCAGCTATTCGGCAGACAATGTCAAGGAAAAGCACATCAAGATTACCCGTAGTACCGGTGTCACCCTGCGTGTCGCGTATGAAGTACGTAAACCGGTGATAGGAAATCTGGACGTGGTCGCCAAGTTTGACAGAACCGTAAGACTGACAAACTGACCCCGCTTGAACAAGCACATCCGCGATTGATTGCTGGCGAAATGAGGGAAATTCCCGGTATACCCTATAGATTCAAAGACCCTGAATTACTGGCATTAGCACTGTCCCACCGAAGTGTGGGACGTCTCAATAATGAACGCCTCGAGTTCCTCGGCGACAGCATCTTGAATTTTGTCGTTTCCGCACGTTTGTTTGATCTCAATACCGATGAAACCGAAGGTGACCTCACTCGTCTACGAGCACGCGTGGTGCGTGGCGTTACCCTTGCTCAACTGGCAACCGGTCTTAATCTGGGTGACTATATCAAGCTTGGTGAAGGCGAATTGAAATCCGGTGGGTTTAAACGGAAATCAATCCTCGCAAATACGCTGGAGGCCATATTTGGCGCTATTTATCTCGATGGTGGGTTCGAGCCTTGTGCGAAGGCCATACGCCATGTTTGCAACCCGTTCATTGCCCAGTTGCCTGCCGCCGATGATCTCAAAGATTCAAAGACCCGGTTACAGGAGTGGTTACAGGGGCACGGTTATTCATTGCCGGTATACACTGTACTCAGCGATGAGGGCCCGCCACACAAAAAGTGGTTCAAGGTGCGATGTGTCAGCCAGGATGTTGGTTTTGAAGTTACCGGTGAGAGTAGCAGCAGACGCAAGGCGGAGCAGATTGCTGCACAGTCAGCGCTTGATTTCATCATAATGAACAAAAAAAAATGAGTGCTGGCATATGACCAATAACAGTGAGCGCCAGGATGATTTCCGGTTTGGCTATGTGTCTATCATTGGCAGGCCGAATGTTGGCAAATCCACCCTGTTGAACCAGATACTGGGTCAGAAAGTCAGTATCGTTACGGCCAAACCCCAAACCACTCGTCAAAAGCTGGCCGGTATCAAAACAACACCACAGGGGCAGGTTGTCTATGTTGATACACCGGGAATACACCACTCTGCCAAACGCGCTTTGAACCGCTATATGAATCGCGTTGCACAGGCATCATTTCGCGATGTCGACCTTGTGCTGTTCCTGGTTGAAGCGGGTACCTGGAGCCGGCAGGATGAGTTCGTCGCAAAGGCATTGCGATCGGTGGATGTGCCCGTAATGCTGGTGCTCAACAAGGTTGACCTGGTTCCCGATAAAGCGTCATTACTGACATATATTGACGAGAATTTCAGTGATGAAGATTTCGTTAGTATCATGATGATTTCGGCAAAAAATGGCAGCGGTGTTGAAGAGTTGGAAAAGCAGGTGTTAAGTAGACTGCCATTCTCCAGACCATTTTATGATTCGGACCAGTTTACCGACCGCAGTGAACGCTTTCTTGCGGCGGAAATGATTCGCGAACAGCTGACGTTGCGTCTCCACCAGGAATTGCCCTACGCGTTGACCGTGCAGATTGAAGAATTCAAACGCGCTGGAAATTTGCTGACAATCGGTGCCATCATCTATGTTGAACGGGAGACCCAAAAGCAAATCACGATTGGTAAAAATGGCGCGGTACTCAAACAGGTGGGTAGCGGGGCGCGTATTGTTCTGGAGGAATTATTTGGCGAAAAGATATTCCTGCGCCTGTGGGTCAAAGTCAGCAAGGACTGGTCGGATAGCGACAAACTGATTGAAAGGTATGGGTACACGGACTAGGAACCTGTCGGATTTATTTAGCGCTCGTTCAAGGCGATATCGATGAGTCGTATACAACTGGAGCCAGCCTACATATTGCACAGCCGCGCTTTCCGTGAAACCAGCCTGATCGTGGAGGCGCTGACTCGCGAGCACGGTCGCATCGCCGTGGTTGCCCGTGGTGTAAAGTCACCCCGCTCGCGTTGGCGCAACGTCCTGCAGCCATTTCGGCCTTTGTTGCTCAGTTGGAACCAGAAAAGTGACCTGGGTACACTGACAGCGGCTGACCAGGTGGCTTCACCACCCGGTTTGAAGGGCCAGGCATTGTTTTGCGGTTTGTATTTGAATGAGCTATTGATGCGCCTGTTACACAGGGGTGATCCACATGCCGAGGTGTTTGAGCGTTATCGGCATGTACTTTCAGAATTGGCTTCGGAAGCCACACCCCAACCGCTGTTAAGGGTGTTTGAAAAACATCTTCTGGAAGCCACGGGATACGCGATGTTACTTGATCAGGAATATGACAGCGGCGCTGACATCCAGCCGCAGAGCTGGTACGACTACCAACCGCTGCATGGTCCGGTACTATGTGCCGGGCCGGGGGAAAACCGTGTTTCCGGTGCTGCGTTACTGGCCTTGCACACTGAAAATCTGCATGCTGAAAACCTGCCGGAATTGCGTATGATGATGCGTAGCGTTTTAGGCTATCATCTTGGTGACAAGCCACTGGCAAGCTTGGCGTTGTTTTCCGCCTGACTTTGTCGGCGTATTCAGAGGTAAATCGTTATGCGATCCGGGAAATTGTTGTTGGGTGTCAATATTGATCATGTCGCGACCATACGACAGGCTCGGGGTGCAGACTACCCGAGTGTGCTGGAGGCGGCACGGGTTGCCGAACGTGCAGGTGCGGATGCGATTACCGTGCATTTGCGGGAAGACCGGCGGCATATTCAGGACCAGGAAGTGGTGGCCCTGTGCAAGCAGGTAAAAACCCGGGTAAACCTTGAAATGGCTGTAACCGAAGAAATGCTGGCCATTGCTGAACTAAATCGCCCGGCCGATGTTTGCCTGGTCCCGGAAAAACGCGAAGAATTGACAACCGAAGGTGGTCTGGATGTGCTTGCGCATTTTGATGCCGTTAAATACGCCTGTAAGCGACTGGGTGCAGCGGGGATCCGGGTTTCGCTTTTTATCGACCCGGATGTCGAGCAACTCGACGCCGCCGTGGCTTGTGGAGCACCGGTTGTTGAATTACATACAGGCAGTTATGCAGACGCCGGGAAAACGTCTGTTGAGAAAGAATATCAACGCATTGTCAGTGCAGCAGAACATGGTGATTCAATCGGTTTGCAGGTCAATGCGGGCCACGGGTTGCACTATGGCAATGTAAAACCGATTGTACGTATTCCGCAGTTGGTGGAACTCAATATCGGCCATTCGATCGTTGCACGGGCCCTGTTTGACGGCCTGCATAAAGCCATCGCTGATATGCTTGTGATGATGAAATAATATATTAAAAATCAATTAAATAGGGCGCTTTTTAAAATTTCATCTAACTTTAGGCTCAAAACGGGATAATCGCACATGGGGCGTAGTCGTAAAAAGCTATCCGACCAGCCATTCGAACTGGACATAGGTTTACTTGATTCGAAAGGGTTGGGGCTGGCCGTGCTTGAAGAAAAAACACTCCATGTTTTTGATGTCTTGCCGGGTGAAAAGGTCGTTGCACGGCAACTGTTTGGCCGTAAGAACAGGGGTAAAGCCGAGACCCTGGAAGTCCTGCATCCATCTGCGGACCGGGTCGAACCCCGTTGTCCTTCATTTGGGAACTGCGGTGCCTGCAGCCTGCAGCATATGTCCATGGACGCCCAATTATCCCGAAAACAGGATGCCTTGTTGCATTGCCTGCAGGACAACGGTGTTGTACCCGAGCAGGTCTATGCACCGCTGGATGCTTCACATTGGAACTACCGTCGCAAAGCGCGGCTGTCAGTACGTGATGTGACTGCCAAGGAGCGTGTCCTGATCGGTTTTCGCGAACGAGACGGTCGTTATGTTGCCGAGATGGATGAGTGTCATGTTCTGCATACAGTCATCGCGGATGCCTTGCCAGAATTAGCCAGATTGATAGAGACACTCGATTGCCGGGCGAGCATTCCCCAGCTCGAGGTGGCCTGCGGTGATGAAAGATGCGCATTGATCATCCGTCATCTCGAGGCGTTGTCCCCACGGGATACAGAGAGTTTGACGGCCTTCGCACGCGGCACGGGGCACGGCATTTATTTACAGTCCGCCGGCCCGGACAGTGTGACACTCCTGGAACCCGCTGATTTTCAGTTGGAGTATGTATTTGAATCACTCGGTCTGCGATTCCAGTTTGAACCCCTGGATTTTATCCAGGTGAATGGTGACTTGAATTTGCGGATGGTCGAGCGCGCAATGGAGTTACTGGACCCGCAAGCGGAAGACAGCATACTTGACCTTTTCTGTGGGCTGGGCAATTTTACGCTTCCGCTGGCACAAAGCGCCGGCCAAGTGACCGGCCTGGAAGGGTCTGCCGCGATGGTTGAGCGTGGCCGGGTCAATGCGGCCGACAATGGGCTGGATAATGTTGAATTTCATACTGCCGATTTATACCAGTCTGCTGAGAAACCACCCTGGCCGTCAGCTGGCTACAACAAGATCCTGTTAGACCCGCCACGGTCGGGTGCTCAGGAGTTACTGCCATGGATCGCGGCCAGCAAGGTGCACAGGGTGCTATATATTTCCTGCAACCCGGAAACGCTGGCAAAGGATACCGGGGCCCTGGTAAAGCAACACGGTTTCAGCCTTGTTGGAGCAGGTATCATGAATATGTTCCCCCATACCCATCACAGCGAAGCCATCGCCCTGTTTGAGCGTGAAACTGACGGAATACCGATATGACCCGCACCTCTTCACAAACCGCGGCTGATCAGCCATTGGGGCCGTTATTGATTGGGCTCGCCGGTCTTGAGATCAGCCCCGAAGAAACCACCTGGCTACGTCACCCGGCTGTGGGCGGGGTTGTACTGTTCACACGCAATTACCGCGATCTTTCACAATTGACTGAACTTACCACCTCGATTTTGAAGATAGCGGGACGGGACTTGTTGATCTGTGTTGATCACGAAGGTGGACGTGTGCAGCGGTTCAGGGACGGCTTTACACGCTTGCCGCCATTGGCTGTACTGGGAAAAATGTATACGGAATCAGCGGCAAATGCGTTGGACTTTGCCTACCGGCACGGACGTGTAATGGCCACGGAATTATTACTCTGCGGTGTGGACATGAGTTTTGCACCGGTACTGGACCTGGGCGACCGCAGCGTGATTATTGGTGACCGGGCATTCGCAGCGGATCCCGCGGCCATTATCGAGCTTTCCAATGCCTATATCGGTGGTATGCATGATGCCGGAATGGCGGCAACCGGCAAACATTTTCCCGGTCATGGTTCGGTGGAGGCAGATTCACACACCGATGACGTTTGTGACACGCGGCCGTTTGAGGTGATCGAAGCAGCCGATCTAAAACCGTTTGCAGCCTTGAGCGGGAAATTGGATGCGATGATGATGGCGCATGTACTATATACGGCTGTAGATGATAAACCTGCGGGTTATTCGTCATTCTGGATCAAGACCATCCTGCGCGGGAAGCTAAACTATCAGGGCACGATATTCTCGGACGACCTGGGTATGTATGCAGCCAAAGTCGCTGGCGGATTGATGGAGCGGGTGCGGGATTCCCTTCAGGCTGGCTGTGACGCAGTACTCGTTTGCGACCCGGAAG
>Ga0316201_10004749_pt1 | contig 10322 bp, 10 predicted proteins | sample CS6wburrow_MG_FD_204516 | JGI IMG/M metagenome (GOLD analysis project Ga0316201, IMG submission 204516) | Coastal sediment microbial communities from Delaware Bay, Delaware, United States - CS-6 worm burrow | ecosystem: Environmental > Aquatic > Marine > Coastal > Sediment | place: USA... | reverse complement strand
ACACAAATGGAACCAGATATATCGATTAAAGCCTGTGCTTAATCCAAAACAGTAACCTGTGAACTGTTTTTGCACTACTATTGGGTACTAATAAAACCCCCGAAATATGAAAACAAAAATCAATTTTATCGAAGTTGGAAGATTTCTTATTTGTCTAGGTATTTCCTGGATTGCCTGGTTTTGCATGTTGCATACAGGATCTATTTTTTAGGGAAGACCAACGATTAAAATAAAAATAAAGTTGGCCGCTTCTTAATGGAAGCGGCTTTTTTTGAAAGCCAAATAGGCATTATATAATTAAACAGGAAGTGAACTTGAAAGGTATTCGGTGCTAAAGTGCTCTTTTACACTACTAAGGAAGACCGTGCCTATTCTTACAATTAGTTGATTTTTGCCCCAGCTTTTTTAAGGATTTTGTCAATTAGTTTACGTTCTTTTTTGTTGAGTTTACCATCAGCACCACCCATTTCATTTAGAAGAACTGTTAAAGCATGCTTTTTATTATTGGGCATTTCCTTTAAAATAGACCTATATTCCTTATTGGTTATATCCCTGGATTCCTTTATAAGGGACTTGTCAAATCTAAGGATCTGCATTAATAGGGTCATAAAATCCACTTCTGCATTTTCTATTTGCCCATCTGCAAGTATTACCTCCTCAATTGCTTTTATTATTGCTAATTTTTCGGCCAAATTATATTGCATATTCCCCTTTTTAATATTTTATACAAGGTAAAAAAAATCCCCAAGAACATCATATTTTTAATTGCTTTTCAACCAAAAAATAACCTTAGGGCAAGGTCTGTTAAAAGCTGTTATTAAATTGATTGCATATTTCAATTGAAATCTGGTCGGGTGCTACTACAGGTTCCTTTATCGAAGCAATATGAGAATAGCACCAATGGCAGTTAGCACCAGAATCATTTTGCGGTAAAAATCTTCCTTAATGATCTTCACCAATCGCACCCCAACAAATAAACCGATAAGAATTCCGGGGATAAGCTTTAAATCGACAAGAAGAGTTTCTGGAGTTATTGTGCCCCAAGACCAAATATGAAAGGGCACTTTAAAAAGATTGATAATAAAGAATAACCAGGCCGCAGTGCCAATAAACTCATTTTTGGGCAATCGCATAGCCAAGAAAAAAATATTGCTAAATGCCCCTGCCAAATTGCCGATCATCGTAGTGATACCCGCCATTATTCCCATAAAACCTCCAAAGGCCCAATGTGTGGGAACATTTTTCGATTTTTTACGATCCCACCAATACATCATGACTACACTGCCCAAGATGATAATGGCCATTCCAATTTTAAAGGTCTTTTCGTCCAGATCCTTTCCAATAAAAACCCCGATAAGAACCCCGGCAACCATCCATGGCAAGAATCGAATAATATATTTCCATTGCGTATGCCGGTTATAATAGATTACAGCAAAAATGTCACCTACTATTAAAAGGGGTACAATTAGTCCGGTAGATTCCTTCGCGCCAAAGGCCAGGGCCATTAGCGTAACAATGATTATGGCGATACCCTTAATCCCTGCTTTGGAAACACCGATAACAAAAGCAGCGGTCAAAGCCAAGATCCAAGCTAAGGTAGATATATCAGATTGTATTGATAGCAGCACATTTGTCGTTTAGCGAACAAGGGACAAAAGTATTCTAAAATATTATATCTTTAGCCGTCAACCAATATACCACCAATGGAACTAAGTACTTTAGATTATAGCTTTATTATAGTATTCTTTACCATAGTTTTAGGAATCGGGGTTTATGTCTCCAAAAAGTCAGGGAAGAACAGTTCAGAATTTTTTCTTTCGGGCAGAACCATGCCCTGGTGGCTTTTAGGCCTTTCGATGGTGGCGACTACATTTTCAACCGATACGCCTAATTTGGTCACTGATATTGTGAGGACCGATGGCGTTTCTGGTAACTGGGTATGGTGGTGTTTTTTGATAACAGGGATGTTAACCGTATTTGTTTATGCCAAACTTTGGCGTAAGTCGAATGTAAATACAGATCTTGAATTTTATGAATTAAGATATGGCGGCAAACCCGCCAGGTTTTTAAGGAAATTCAGAGCGGTTTATCTAGGGGTTATTTTTAATGTGATAACCATGTCTGCAGTTACTTTGGCAGCTATTAAAATCGGGGGCATCATGTTAGGACTTGAACCTTGGCAAACGGTTGTAAGTGCAGGATTGATTACGGTTACCTTTAGTGCCTTGGGTGGGTTCAAAGGGGTTGTTTATACTGATTTCCTATTGTTTTTCGTTGCAATGGCAGGCGCCATAGGGGCAGCGTATTACTTGGTTAATTTACCTGAAGTGGGCGGTATTGACGCGGTAATGTCCAATGAAAATGTAAAAGACAAACTTTCTTTATTGCCAGATTTTAGTAACACAAAGGCAGTAATTACCTTATTGGCAATTCCGCTTGCTGTGCAGTGGTGGAGTTCTTGGTATCCTGGAGGGGAACCTGGAGGCGGGGGCTATATAGCCCAACGTATGCTAGCTGCAAAAGATGAGAACCACGCTATTGGAGCCACATTTTTCTTTAATATCATGCACTATGCCCTAAGGCCTTGGCCATGGATTTTAGTGGCTTTGGCCTCCCTGGTACTGTACCCCGATATTGCTAGTATCGCTGAAGCATTTCCGAACGTTCCGGCAGACAAATTAGGTCACGATTTGGCCTATTCCGCCATGTTGACCAAATTACCAAGTGGTTTATTGGGCTTGGTGTTGGCATCATTGATCGCCGCTTATATGAGTACCATATCAACCCAATTGAATTGGGGGTCTTCTTATATTGTATTTGATTTTTACAAACAACAGATCAATCCCAATGCCTCAGAAAAAAGGTTAGTGGCAGTAGGTAGACTATCTACGGTAATATTGATGGTTTTAAGCGCAATTTTGGCTTTGGCAATGCAAAACGCAATGCAGATTTTTGATATGCTATTGCTGTTTGGCGCTGGTACGGGACTCATCTTTATCCTACGTTGGTTTTGGTGGCGGATCAATGCCTGGACTGAAATTTCGGCCATGTTTGCCTCTGGTATTCTATCCATATTTTTAAAGGCAACACCATTAGGTGAATTCTTCTTTAATACAGAAACAGGGATATTACCGGATTGGGGGGAAATTCCTTTTGTAATGATCATAACTACGATTATTTGGGTAACTGCAACATTTATGACACAACCTGAATCAAAAGAAGTACTTCGGTCGTTCTATAAGAAAATACAGCCGGGAGGTCCTGGTTGGGCCAAAGTGGTTGAAGAGGCTAAACAAGACAATACCGAAATTGACATGGGTGAAAAATGGAGCGTCCCCTCGGGAATTTTGGCTATGCTTTTGGGTGTTGTTCTGATCTATACGATTATGTTCGCAACAGGCCATTGGATTTATGGGCATACCACTTCCGCATTGATCTTAACCGTTGTGGCCCTTGTTTCAGGATTCTTATTGGTCAAAGCCTGGGGTAGAATGAAAGACGATATACTTTAGGGTATATGAAAAATAGGGTTATTTCAGTTGATATTTTTAGGGGCCTGACCATAGTATTGATGATTTTGGTCAACACCCCTGGTACTTGGTCCAATGTTTATGCCCCCTTTTTGCATGCAGAATGGCATGGGTACACCCCAACGGATTTGGTTTTCCCATTTTTCCTGTTTATTGTGGGAACATCAATTGCCTTTGCTTATCAAAAAAAGAAAGGTACTGCCGCTACCTATAAGAAAATTACAATTCGGAGTTTAAAATTAATTGGTCTTGGATTATTTCTGGGAGCCTTTTCCATTAGTTTTCCGTTTATAAAGGACTTTGCCGACATTAGATTTCCTGGGGTGTTGCAACGTATAGGTGTTGTGTTCTTCTTCACGGCGATTTTGTTCATCAATTTCAATTTGAAAACATTGGTAGGTATCTGCGCTGTATTTTTGGTTGGGTATTGGTTGTTGATGGGGTATGTACCTGTTGAGGGAATGGAATCTACTTTCGAACGCGCGCCCAATAATTTGGCCAATTATATAGATGTGAAAGTGTTAGGTACACATAATTACAAACCTGATTATGACCCTGAAGGGCTATTGAGTACCATACCTTCAATTGCTTCTTCCTTATTGGGAGTTTTTACAGGGTTGATCTTAACTTCCAAAAGGGAAAAGAAGGAAATGATCCTTGTGGGCTTAGGTGTTATAATGTTGATTGTTGGTTACTTATGGGATATGGTGTTCCCTATTAATAAAGCACTTTGGAGCAGTAGTTTCGTAATGGTGACTGCTGGTTGGGCCAATATTTTCCTAGCCCTTATTTACTATTTATCAGATGTGAAAGGGCTAAAGTTTGGCAGTATTTTTAAATATGCAGGGGCAAATGCGATAACTGTTTATTTCCTCTCAAGTTTTGTGAGCAAGTTGTTCTATTCCATCAAAGTTGATGGCGATACCTCTTTGCACGGCTGGTTGTTCCAGAATATTTATGTGCACAGTTTCATGTCTATGGAACTATCATCCTTATTATACGGCCTCACAGTAGTTAGTTTCTATATGCTGCTGGCCTATATAATGTATAGAAAGAAGATATTTATAAAGGTATAAACAATGACTACGAAAGGGGTTGCATTATACGGGCGACATATTTTCCAATAACGTCAAATTCCAAGTTCACAGTACTTCCTATTTCATACGTATTAAAGCGCGTATATTCATAAGTATATGGTATAATAGCTACGCTAAATGTATTCTTGCCTGAATCAACAACGGTTAAACTTACCCCATCAATGGTTATTGACCCTTTTTCAATGGTAATATTATTTTGTGAGGCATCATATTCAAAGGTGAAGAACCAACTACCATCTTTTTCCAAAACGGCAATGCATTTACCAGTTTGGTCAACATGGCCTTGAACAATATGACCATCCAATCTGGACCCCAATACCATGGCCCTTTCCAGATTGACTTTATCCCCAACCTTCAATTCACCCAAATTGGTCTTTTGCAGCGTTTCATCAATCGCTGTTACCGTATAAGAATTACCGTCTAATGAAACTACGGTTAAACAAACACCATTATGTGCAACACTTTGATCGATTTTCAGTTCTTGGGTTATTGGGGAATTAATGCTGATATGAAGATTTCCCTTATCTCTTTCCAGTTGTTGTACTTCTCCTAAAGATTCGATTATTCCCGTAAACATGTGTCGTTTAAATTAAGTAGTTTTGTGCTTTTAATAAGATGCAAAGGTAAATATATAATGCAGGAAAGCCGAAAAATAAGAGTGGGAATATCCATAGGTGATTTAAATGGAATTGGATGTGAAGTCATACTCAAATCTTTTGAGGATTCCCGTATGTTGGATTTTTGTACGCCCGTTATTTTTGCTTCGAACAAAACCATTTCGCACCAAAAAAACGAGTTGGGTATAACCATAAATTATAATGGCGTACCTGATGCTACCAAAGCAATTGATGGTAAGATCAATGTAGTCAATGTTTGGAAAGAAATCCCAAAAATCGAGTTTGGGCAAGAGACCAAAGAAGGTGGTGCATATGCCATTAAATCGCTCCGTGCTGCCGTAAAGGCTTTAAAGGAAGATACAATTGATGTTTTGGTCACGGCGCCCATAAATAAAAAAAATATACAAGCGGAGGATTTCAACTTTCCAGGGCACACCGATTATCTAGCGCAAGAGTTGGAAGGTGAAAGCTTAATGTTTATGGTCACAGATACGTTGAAAGTTGGTTTACTCACGGATCATGTAGCGGTTAAAGATGCGCCAACTGCAATAAATCCTATATTAATAAGGACCAAAGTTAGGATCATTGAAAAATCATTGAAGATGGATTTCGGTATACGAAAACCAAAAATCGCCCTTTTGGGTATAAATCCACATAGTGGGGATCATGGCGTTATTGGCAAGGAAGACGAAGATATCATGAAACCGGTAATCAAGGAAATGTCAGATGCTGGGCACTTGGTATTTGGCCCCTATCCGGCAGATAGTTTTTTTGGCTCAGATGCCTATAAAAACTTTGATGCCATACTGGCGGCTTATCATGACCAAGGCCTTATACCTTTCAAGACCTTGTCTTTTGGGAGTGGTGTGAATTTTACAGCAGGACTATCAAAAGTGAGAACATCCCCTGACCATGGAACAGCCTATGAAATAGCAGGAAAAGGAAAGGCCGACCATAGTTCTTTTAAGGAAGCCCTTTTTAAGGCTATTGAAATTTTTAGGAACAGGCAAGAGTACTTGCAATTGACAGAAAACCAACTTCAACAACAGAAAGTTAGACGTTAAGGACTGATTTATCAGTATTTTTCGGTAGAATTAAAAGCCTAAAATCTACTTCACTTTAGATAGATTGAATATTTACTTTCCATTTATTGGCTTTTATCAAAAAAAAAGTATCTTTGCACCCGCCTTTATATGGGCTAGAGTAATTTAACAAGTGTTGAAATGATGAAGCAAAAGGAGTTTAATATTCCTTTCTCTGGATTGAAGCAAGGAAAACACAAGTTTGATTATAAGATTGAAAACAAGTTCTTTGAATCTTTTGGATATGATGAGTTTAATGATGCAAAATTAGACTTACATGTTGTTCTTAATAAAATGAGCACCATGTTAGAGTTGGAAATGCAGGCAGAAGGCTCAGTAAATGTTGATTGCGATACCAGTAGGGAACCTTATGACCAGAAAATTTCGGGTGCTTTGGAACTGGTTGTAAAATTTGGTGATGAATACAATGATGAGAATGATGAGATTTTAATCATACCTCATGGTGAGCACCAGTTGAATATCGCGCAATTCGTTTATGAAATGCTAGTTTTGGCAGTTCCTCATAAAAGGGTTCATCCAGGTGTCCTTGATGGCACTTTGGAATCTGAGGCACTGAAAAAATTGGAAGAGCTAAGTCCAAAAGAAGAAAGAGATAATATAGAAGATTACGATCCCCGTTGGGATGAATTAAAAAAGTTAAAAACGGATAAATAATTAATAATGGCACATCCTAAAAGAAAAATTTCCAAAACGAGGAGAGATAAAAGAAGAACGCATTATAAAGCAGTAGCTCCGACAATTGCTAAGGATCCTACAACAGGTGAAATGCATTTGTTCCATAGAGCCCACTGGCACGAAGGTAAATTATATTACAAAGGTCAAGTTCTTATCGATAAGACGCAGGAAGCTGAGGCTTAATGAAGATTTTTGATTACAAAATTAATTCCCTGCTAATTTAGCAGGGTTTTTTTATGCCCTAATTTCGATAAGAAAATCCGAAATTGAACCTAAATTTTCAATATTTGAGTAATTTTCATAAATAACCTCAGTTTATCAAAAAAATCACTTTTTAATCAAATAGTCGCAAAAAATCATTAATTTTCACCACTTTTGACGCATTTTTGAAGGTTTTTTACACAAAACATAATGTTGTATGAGTAAACTTACGGCGGCCATAACGGCTGTAGGGGGATATGTTCCCAAATTTATCCTGACCAATAAAATGCTCGAGGGTATGGTTGACACCAATGATGAGTGGATAACTTCTAGAACGGGTATAAAAGAAAGAAGAATATTAAAGGAGGATGAAGGCAGTGGTAGTTCGTATTTGGGCATAAAAGCGGCTGAAAATCTTATTGAAAAAAGGAAGGTAGATCCAGCGGAAATAGACTTGGTCATTGTTGCAACCGCCACGCCAGACAGTATGGTAGCCTCAACAGCTGCATTTATAGCTTCGGAAATAGGAGCCACAAATGCTTTTGCCTTTGATCTGTTGGCCGCGTGTTCAAGTTTCCTATATGGCATGTCAACAGCAGCTAGTTATATAGAATCAGGAAAGTACAAGAAAGTACTTTTAATAGGAGCCGATAAAATGTCCTCAATTATTGATTATACGGATAGAACCACTTGCATAATATTCGGTGATGGAGCCGGCGCGGTTCTTTTTGAACCTAATGAGGAAGGTCTAGGTCTTCAAGACGAGTATTTAAGAGCAGACGGTTCAGGAAGAAAATTTTTGGGGATGGATGCCGGGGGTTCGTTAATGCCGGCAACTATGGAAACCGTGAAAAACAGAAAACATTTTATCTATCAGGACGGTAAATCGGTTTTTAAATTTGCAGTTTCGAATATGGCCGATGTGGCAGCAAGAATAATGAAGCAAAATAATCTAAGTGATCAAGATGTAGCATGGTTGGTTCCACATCAAGCCAATCGGCGTATTATTGACGCCACGGCTAATAGAATGGGCTTGGATCATTCTAAAGTTATGATGAATATTCAAAGGTATGGCAATACAACATCCGCTACATTGCCATTATTGCTGAATGATTATGAAGATCAACTTAAAATAGGAGATAATCTTGTGTTCGCTGCCTTTGGTGGCGGTTTCACATGGGGGTCCGTTTATTTAAAATGGGCATATAATAAATAACCAATCAACTAATTAAAATCACTTTCTATGGACATTAAAGAAATTCAAAGCCTCATAAAGTTTGTGGCCAAGTCTGGTGCTAGCGAGGTAAAGTTAGAAACGGATGACATCAAGATCACCATTAGAACGGGTCCAATAAGTGGAACACAAGAGACCACTTATGTGCATCAAATGCCTATGGCCCAAGCACCCATGGCACCGGCAAGTGTGCCAGAAGTTGCTGCACCTGTTATAGCGGCTGCCGAGGAAGCTGAAGATGCTAAATATATTACTATAAAATCGCCAATAATTGGAACTTTTTATAGAAAACCCTCACCTGATAAACCCTCTTTTGTTGAGGTTGGTTCTACTATAGGAAAAGGGGATGTGCTTTGTGTTATTGAGGCTATGAAGCTTTTCAATGATATTGAATCTGAAGTTTCAGGTAAGATTGTAAAGATCTTGGTTGAGGATTCCTCTCCCGTAGAGTTTGATCAACCGTTGTTCCTGGTAGACCCATCTTAGTAAATTTTAAGTTGAATATTGGCGATCAACACCAATTAAAACTTAGAACTTAAAATTTTAAACTTCAATAGATGTTCAAAAAAATACTTATTGCAAATAGGGGTGAGATAGCACTGCGAATCATTAGGACCTGTAAGGAAATGGGGATTAAGACCGTAGCTGTCTATTCAAAGGCCGATGAAGAAAGTTTACACGTAAGGTTTGCGGATGAAGCCGTCTGTATAGGTCCTGCACCTAGTACTGAATCTTATCTAAAAATACCAAATATCATTGCTGCTGCAGAGATAACAAATGCAGATGCCATTCATCCAGGTTATGGTTTTCTTTCTGAAAATTCGAAATTCTCAAAAATTTGTGCTGAGCACGAAATCAAGTTTATAGGTGCTTCAGGCGAGCATATAGACCGCATGGGAGATAAGGCATCAGCCAAAGAAACCATGAAAAAAGCCGGGGTGCCAATTGTTCCCGGTTCAGAAGGATTATTGAAAGATGTAGCTGATGCTAAAAAAGTGGCCAAAAAAATGGGCTATCCGGTGATGATAAAGGCGACCGCTGGTGGTGGTGGCAAAGGTATGCGAGCAGTTTGGGTAGAAGAAAATTTGGAAGACCTTTTTGAGAGTGCCGTTCAAGAAGCGACTGCTGCTTTTGGCAATGGGGGTATGTACATGGAAAAATTGATTGAAGAACCCCGCCATATCGAAATCCAGATTGTTGGTGATCAATACGGTAAGGCATGTCACCTTTCTGAGCGAGACTGTTCCATTCAACGGCGACACCAAAAATTAACCGAGGAAACGCCTTCCCCTTTTATGACGGATAAGCTCCGTGAAGACATGGGGAATGCAGCGGTAAAAGCGGCAGAATACATTAAGTATGAAGGCGCAGGGACAATAGAATTCTTAGTTGATAAGCATCGAAATTTCTACTTTATGGAAATGAATACCCGTATTCAAGTAGAGCATCCGATTACTGAACAGGTTGTGGACTATGACTTGATCAGGGAACAAATCTTAGTTGCGGGAGGTGTACCTATCTCAGGTAAAAACTATTATCCAAAGCTTCATTCAATAGAATGTAGGATCAATGCCGAAGACCCCTATAATGACTTTAGACCGTCTCCGGGCAGAATAACAACTCTGCATACTCCAGGGGGTCATGGTGTACGAATGGACACCCATGTATATAGTGGCTATACAATCCCACCAAATTACGATTCTATGATCGCTAAGTTGATTACAACTGCACAGACGCGCGAAGAGGCTATTAACAAAATGAAGCGTGCTTTGGATGAATTTGTTATTGAAGGAATAAAAACGACCATTCCTTTTCATAGGCAGTTAATGGTTCATCCAGATTACTTAGCAGGTAATTATACCACG
>Ga0316201_10004748_pt1 | contig 10323 bp, 9 predicted proteins | sample CS6wburrow_MG_FD_204516 | JGI IMG/M metagenome (GOLD analysis project Ga0316201, IMG submission 204516) | Coastal sediment microbial communities from Delaware Bay, Delaware, United States - CS-6 worm burrow | ecosystem: Environmental > Aquatic > Marine > Coastal > Sediment | place: USA: Delaware... | reverse complement strand
CTCGGCGCAGCCGGTATCCGTCTGTTAATCGAGCCGATCAACACATGCGACATCCCCGGCTTCTATCTGTCGCGAACCCGGCAGGCGCTCGACATCATCGACGCCAGCGGTTCGGACAACATCGCTCTGCAGTACGACATCTACCATATGCATATTATGGAGGGCGATCTGGCGCAGACGATTGAGGGCAATCTGGCACGCATACAACACATGCAGCTGGCGGACAGCCCAGGACGCCACGAACCGGGTACAGGTGAGATAAACTACCCTTTTCTGTTCGGTTTTATCGACGGAGTGGGCTATCAAGGCTGGATCGGCTGCGAATACAAACCTGTGTCCGACACGGTGGCTGGTTTGGGCTGGATGAAGCGGTACCTGACCCGGGGATGAGGCGGTTGGTAGCTGATTGCTTACTAAAACTAGAGTTAATTTCCGAGGAGTTTCGATCATGAGCAAAGTGGGTTTCATCGGTTTGGGCATCATGGGCGCCCCCATGGCGGGACACATCATCGATGCAGATAACGAGCTGTTTGCCTTCAGCACCAGCGGCGTTCCCGCATCTCTAATCGATAAGGGCGCGACTGCCTGCGGCAACTCGAAGGAAGTGGCGCAGAAAGCCGATATTGTCATCATCATGGTACCGGACACCCCCCATGTCCAAGCCGTACTGTTCGGTGAGAACGGCGTCGCCGAAGGCCTGTCGGAGGGTAAGACCGTCGTCGACATGAGTTCAATCTCACCGATAGAGACCAAGCAGTTCGCCGTCAAGATCAACCAGCTGGGCTGTCAATATCTGGATGCACCGGTGTCCGGCGGTGAGGTCGGCGCAAAGGCCGCCACACTGACCATCATGGTAGGTGGCACACCCGAGGGTTTCGAACAGGTCAGGCCGCTGTTCGAACTGATGGGGAAGAACATCACCCTGGTCGGTGGCAACGGCGACGGACAGACCTGCAAGGTCGCCAACCAGATCATCGTCGCGCTCAACATCGAGGCCGTGTCCGAGGCCCTGTTGTTTGCATCCAAGGCCGGCGCCGACCCGGCAAAGGTTCGCGAGGCATTGATGGGCGGCTTCGCGTCGTCGAAGATTCTCGAGGTCCACGGTGAGCGCATGGTCAAACGCACATTCAATCCGGGTTTCCGCATCGAGCTGCACCAGAAAGACCTCAATCTGGCTCTTGCCGGTGCCCGCTCGCTCGGCATCAGTCTGCCCAACACCGCCGCGGCCCAGGAGCTGTTCAACTCGTGCGCGGCTCACGGCGGCTTGGCCTGGGACCACTCAGCCATGTGCCGCGCGCTGGAGATGATGGCCGATCACGAAATCGCCTGACGCCAAGGCGCTTTTGAATAAGTCTGGACGAATTGAACTGTGCTCAGGATCGGCCGCGTCCTGCACGTTGGAAAGTCCCGGCTCGAGCTTCAAGCTTATGATCGTATTTTGCGGGTTGGGGCCGGGAAAGCCGGTGCTCCTATGGTCGGGGCGCAGCATATTATCGCTGATGGCGCTATGGGTGAAACTGTAACCGATTGTATGCCGCATTCGGCATTTATCAACTCTGCTAAATGCGTGTATTACTGAAATTTCAGTATGCTATTTTTTCCGAAAAGGGGGGTCTTGTGGTGAACTCGCAGAGTTCTCCATATTATTGATTGCTTCCGGAGGTGCTGTTACCGGTCCAGGTGTCAATACCGGCGACACGGGGAGGTCACGGGCATCCATCATCGCAGCCACACGCTGCAACGTGGAAAGCATCAAGGTCTGTTCCCACACCTCAAGCGCTTCGAAGCGCTCGGCGAATTGCTCCTGCAGCAGCGGTGGTGAATTCTCAAGCAAACGATTGCATGCTTCGGTTGCTCTGACATGAACACGACGTTTGTCGGCTTCCGACCTCACCCGACGCACAAGCCCTCTTTTTTCCAAGCGGTTGAGTATGTCGGTGACTGTCGCCTGACTCAGACTGATGCGTTGTGCCAGATCTCCGACCGATATTTCACCACCATCCAAGAGGCTCTTCAGCAATAGTGTCTGGGGGCCGGTAAGTCCATGGCTCTGGACCAGCCGACGGGAATGAAGGTCGATGGCTCGTGTAATACGCCTTAAGGCCATAAGGACCTGCTCGCGATGATCAATTTTCGTATTCATGGAGAGTGTGATTTCTATCAGCTTAAAGCATTGGATTCAATTGAATTATTCTTGCTCGACGGCTTCCGAATGTATCCAACCTGCCACGAATGCCCGTCATATTGAGCGAATCTGTTCGGCAGGCTTGATTCCAAAGGCAGAATATAGATAGGATACGAAGCATTAGGGGTGATTAATTCACAGCCACTCAATCCCTTTTGGTACAGATTCGCCTTTTTTGTCGATCTTTTACCAATCAAATCGAAAACAATCCACTGCCCCCGCAATGCGACAGGAAAATTCGGGGGGAGCCGGTACAGACAGTAGATGAGCGCACTGCAAGGAAGTCGGTAGGGCGGGCCTGGGTCCAGGGACAGCGGCATCCGGCCGGCGAAGTTACCGATGGCCTGTACTGCGACTTCAAGGCAACCTGAGCACTGCACACAGAGGATTCTGCAGTCTTTGTGCCAAACCGTTATGAGATAACACAGGATAGCATTCTTACCAAAATATATGGATTTCCATAACACTAACCTTATCGTCGCCGACCTGCAGGCGGTAGCCTCATGCATGAGCCCAAAGCAGGAACAGCGATTAGTACTCTTAACTCGATCGATGAATTTGCTATCCCGACAGCAATGACCACCCAGGACCAGGACAAAATCAAAATGACAGAGAAGGTTGTAGTCAGGAACCTTTACAAGATCTTTGGTGATACACCAAATAAAGCGCTTGATCTCCTGCGGCAGGGTGTCGACAAGGATGATATCTTCGATCGCACCAGTCAGACCGTCGGTGTATGTGACGCGAGTTTCTCGATCAATGCCGGCGAAATCTTTGTCATTATGGGTCTGTCCGGTTCCGGCAAGTCGACCCTGGTGCGATTGCTCAATCGTTTGATCGAACCGACTGCAGGACAGGTGCTCGTGGATGGCCGGGATATCGCGGCGATGAACGATGAAGAGCTGCTGGAGCTGCGGCGCAGGGATATGAGTATGGTGTTCCAGTCATTCGCACTGATGCCGCATCTCACCGTCGTGCAGAATGCGGCCTTCGGCCTCGATTTGGCCGGTATCGATAGAGCAGAGCGTGAACAGCGTGCTCTGGAAGCGCTCGACCAAGTCGGCCTCAAGGCGTGGGCGGACAGCTATCCGGATGAATTGTCTGGCGGCATGCAGCAGCGCGTCGGTCTTGCACGTGCCCTGGCCAATGATCCCTCCGTAATGTTGATGGATGAGGCATTTTCCGCACTCGATCCGTTGATTCGCAGTGAGATGCAGGATGAACTGCTTAAACTGCAGGAGAACAGTAGTCGTACGATCATATTTATCTCCCATGATCTGGACGAGGCGATGCGCATCGGTGATCGCATTGCGATCATGGAGGGCGGTCGCGTGGTCCAGGTCGGAACACCGGATGATATCCTGCGCAATCCCAGTGACGACTATGTTCGCGCTTTCTTCCGCGGTGTTGATGTTGCCACGGTATTCAAGGCTGCGGACATAGCGCAAAAGAAACAGGTAACGGTAATCGAGCGCAAAGACGACGGCATACGCAGCGCGCTGCAGCGGCTGAAGGAGTACGACCGCGATTACGGCTATGTAATCGACAAAGGGCTGCACCTCCACGGCGTGGTGTCGGTGGATTCACTTACCAGTCAGCTGGCAAAAGAGAAACCGAGCTTGTCGGCAGCCTACCTCAATGACGTCGAACCACTGGATGCCCAGACCCCCGTAACCGACCTCATCGGTCGGGTCGCGGGCTCGCCATGCGGTTTACCGGTAGTCGACGCAGAGCGCCGCTACCTGGGGGTGGTGACCAAGGCCGGCCTGCTCGAGACCCTGGACCGGGAGACAAATTAATGGCGGACAATAAAGCAGCCAATCCGTGGGCCGCAGAACCGGCCGATACAACGCAGACGGACACCGGCACCAACCCCTGGGGCAGCGAAAGCGGCGCCGCGGGCAGCAGCGTCGAGACGACCGGCGGTGACTGGCTGGCCGTCACCACGGCAGACACGCTGGAGACAGACGTGGACCTGCTGCATCCGTTTCAGGAGGCAGTGATTCCGCTGGGTGCCTGGGTTGATCAGGGCCTGGAGTGGCTTGTGGTAAACTTCCGCGGCCTGTTTCAGGCCATCCGTTGGCCGATCGACGCGACGCTTACCGGCATCGAATCGGCGCTGCTGGCGGTCCCGGACATTTTGATGCTGGTGATTATTGGTTTGCTCGCCTGGCAGGCATCGGGACGGCGGCTTGCAATCGGTTCCGTGATCTCGATGACCGTCGTCGGCATGATCGGTGCCTGGGCTGAGGCGATGGTCACCCTGTCGTTGGTGCTTACCTCTGTCTTCTTCTGTCTGGTAATCGGGTTGCCGACCGGGATCTGGCTGGCGCGCAGTGAGCACGCGGCTACCATTGTACGGCCGTTCCTGGATGCGATGCAGACGACACCGGCATTCGTCTATCTGGTCCCGGTCGTCATGTTGTTCGGGATCGGCAACGTGCCCGGCGTCGTCGTCACCATCATCTTTGCGCTGCCGCCACTGGTTCGGCTGACCAGTCTCGGGATACGCCAGGTCCCAGAGGACCTGGTCGAGGCGGCTCGCTCATTCGGCGCCTCACCCCGCCAGTTATTGTTCAAGGTGCAACTGCCGTTGGCGATGCCGACTATTATGGCAGGCGTCAATCAAACCCTGATGCTGGCTCTCTCAATGGTTGTTATCGCCTCGATGATCGCAGTTGGCGGCCTCGGCCAGATGGTGCTGCGCGGCATCGGGCGCCTCGATATGGGGTTGGCCACTATCGGTGGTGTCGGCATCGTGATCCTCGCCATCATCCTGGATCGCATGACCCAGGCCCTGGGGCAGTCGCGGCGCGACAAGCCAACCCGCCATTGGTACGAGAGCGGCCCTGCCGGGTTTATCCTGGGCCTGCTGGGGCGCCGCACTGCCGTCGACAGCGCAAAAACATCGCATTAATAGAGAGTCATTAACAACAGGAATCAATCTGGGAGGAACACACATGCATTTCCTAAAAACCACACATCTGCTCAAAGCGGTCATTGCCGCGGGCGCAGTTGCATTCGCCGTCAACATCGGTGCCGCTCCGCTGCCGGGGGCCGGTACCAGCGTGCAGCCACTGAAGAGCTCCATCGCGGAAGAGACGTTTCAGACCCTGCTGGTGATGAAGGGCCTGGAGCGACTCGGTTACGACGTCAAGCCGATAAAGGAGATCGAATACGCTGCCGGGCATATCGCTATCGGCAACGGTGATGCGACCTTTCTCGCCGACCACTGGGACCCGCTGCATGTCGATTTTTTCCAAAAAGCAGGGGGCGAGAAAAAGCTTTTCCGCGAGGGTGTCTATTCACCACGCGGTCTGCAAGGCTACCTGATCGATAAAAAGACCGCGGATGCACACGGCATCAAGAGTATCGGTCAGCTAAAGGATCCCAAGATCGCCAAACTGTTCGATGCCAATGGCGATGGCAAGGCCGACCTCACCGGCTGCACTCCTGGCTGGGGTTGCGAAAAGGTGATAGAAAACCATCTCGACGCCTACGGCCTGCGCGATACCGTAACCCACAATCAAGGCTCTTATTCGGCGATTATTGCGGATACCATCGCGCGCTTCAAGCAGGGCGAATCCGTGTTCTATTACACCTGGACTCCGTATTGGGTCAGTGGTGTGCTCGTGCCGGGCAAGGATGTGGTCTGGCTGCAGGTACCCTTCAGTTCCCTCCCGGGGGAGCGCAGCGAGGTCGATACCGCGCTGCCGGATGGCTCCAACTACGGCTTTCAGGCGAACAATCAGCGTATCGTCGCCAACAAGGCATTTACCGATGCCCACCCGGATGCAGCCAAGCTGTTTTCTGTCATGCATGTCAGCAACAACGACATCAGTGCCCAGAATCTGCGTATGCGCGACGGTGAGGCGAGCGAGAAAGATATCGAGCGTCACGCGGATGCCTGGATCCGAGCCAATCAGGCCAAGTTTGACGGCTGGGTCGCCGAGGCGCTGAAAGCCGCGGCAGAATAGTCGCTGCTCGAAGCCTGCTGGTCCTGAGCAGGGATCAGCGGGGCGCTTCGAGCGTCAATACAAGCTTGCCGACGTATTGCTTGGACATGAACACGGCCTGTGCCTCGGCTATGCGCTCCAGCGGGAAAGTCCTGGCGACAACGGGAGATATGCGGTCTTGTTCGATATATTCGATCAGGGAGGCATTGGGGTCAGGTCTAGCTTCATAGTTTCGTAATTGATAATCTTCTGCCATGGCGAGACCACTGCGGATTGAGTTTTCAGGTGCATTCTATCACGTCACCTCTCGTGGTGATCGGCGCGAAGACATCTATGAGGATGACCAAGACAGAGAGCTCTTTCTCGATATCCTAGGGCAGGTCATCGACGGGGCCAACTGGATTTGTCATGGCTACTGCCTTATGTCAAATCATTACCATCTGGTGATTGAAACGCCCGATGGCAATCTATCAAAGGGTATGCGCCAACTCAACGGCGTGTATACACAGGCATCGAACCGACGCCACCGGCGCAGTGGCCATCTTTTCCAGGGCCGCTACAGGGCGATACTGGTGGATGCAGATGCCTACCTGCGGGAATTGACCCGTTATGTGGTGCTTAATCCGGTACGAGCCGGTATTGTGAACGATCCCGGCAGGTGGTATTGGAGCAGTTATCAAGCCACGGTCGGGGAAGTGAAGGCCCCAAAATGGTTGGAGACAGATAGGCTGCTTGCGCTGTTTGCTATCCGCCGAGGCACGGCAGTGAGCAGATATGTGCAGTTTGTCGCTGAAGGTATCGGGCGAGAATCGATTTGGGTGGATTTAAACCGACAGGTTTTTCTGGGAGATGACCAGTTTGTTTCTCGGATGCAGGCTAAGCTCCAAGGATTGTCGAAGGATGTCAATATACCAAGAGTTCAAAGACGCCCACGTGCGCCGTCGTTGGAAGCTATCACTAAGGCTCACTTGAGTCGTAATGATGCCATCGTGGCAGCGCATGCGACCGGTGAATATAGTTACCAGCAGATAGCGGAATTCTTCAATCTACATTTCACAACGATAGGCAAAATAGTGCGCGCAGGGAGGCGCCCCAATGGATAGGCCTACATATATAGACCTGACCCCTGCTTTTCATGTTTTTATAACCCTTTACAGACTATTCTAATTCACCTATCTTTTTTTTAGATAGGATCGGAATGATACATAAAAACGTGCTCGATTTTTATGTGAACAGATAATATCCGGTAATTATCAGCAGCAGGAGGCGCGTCCCAATGATCAAGGAGTGTCTATCCAGAGTTAGCGCCATCGGCGGATGCATGCTTTTGGCTGGTTGCGCCACCACCGGCACGGTTTCGACCAAGGAAGTGAAATCGATGGATGCGGGAAAAGTCCTCCTGACCAGTGCGGATGTGCGCATGATCTCCCAGGTGAAGCCCGGAAATAACGAGTATCCCGGTATCGTCAATCCCAGCTATATCACTTGTGCGGAACCAAGCCCTGATGTGGCCAAGGTAGTTGCGGAAACATCAAACAGAGGACTTTCGTTTAGCGCCCAGTTGCAAAAGGGAATAGAGCCCGAAGTCGCGTACGCTGTCTCCAAGGCCCATGCCGAGAGTATGGCACAACTGGGAGAGCGACTTGCTACTATCTCGTTGTTACGGGATGCCCTCTATAGGGCATGTGAGGCTTATGCAAATGGGGCGCTTTCCAGCACTTCCTATGCAATCCTGTTAAGCCGCTACGACGACACCATGATATCGCTGCATAACAGTGAGCTTGCATCAGGCGCTTTTGGGCGTACGCTGGCGGGCTTAAGCGGAGAGGGATCGGGAAAGGCCAGCGCCAGACTGGATACGAAGTCCATGCTGACAGAGCATTCCGATTCGCTATCGGAGTTGACGGAGTCCGTGAAGCAGTCATCGGATATCGAGAATTCCCTGAAGCAGATCGAAACCAGAAAAGCGGAGCTGAAGGAGTTGCGCGAAGAACTGCAGCCGCTTAAAAGTCAACTCGAATCGAACAGGGACGAGGCCGTGGCATCCGGTTCTGCTGCTAAGCAAGCGGATGCAGAAAGACGATTGCAAGTCCAACACGAGAGCCTTACTCAAGTAGACTCCCAACTGGATCAGCTCGAGAAAACAAGATTATCACTCGATACAGCACTCAAACAAACACAGAAGTCGATAACAACAACACAACGCAATCTCGAGAAACAGTTCGCAAGCACTGCGGAAAGCGCTGCTAAGAGTGATGTCGTGACTGGCGGCAGTATCGAACCCGGAAAACAATCAGCGGATGTGGCTGAAGTACTGGCAAAAATGCAGCAGGAATACCTTGAGAACATCAACACGGATGCAATGGACGTCGCTTGCGTCGTGGCAATGGATAGAAAGGCGGGATCGCTGAATGAGTTGGGAACCTACTGTAAAGAAGAACAGATTCTGAAAGAGTCGTTGGCACTCAAAAAGCGTGTACTCGAACTCATTTTGAACATGAAGATGAAAGAACACCACCCGGGTGCGAGTGCATCTGTTGACGTCAAGTCGGCAGTACAACCGGCACGCTTGTCAAGGGAGACCGTCATGTGGATTCAGACCTCTCTGAACAAAATTGAATCGGCCGGGCTTGAAGTCAACGGGATAATGGGAGCGGAGACCGAATCGGCAATTAAAAAGTTCCAGAGCGAAAACGGCCTAAAAGTGGACGGTATCGCAGGTCCTGCTACACGGCACAAGCTTCGACAGATGTTGTAATCTTGGCTTCCTTGATCCGGCTCGGGCAGAAAGGGAGTTGGGGGGCGCACAAGATGGTAAAAACATTTGACACTTGGGTGAAACCCGCAGCCCTGGAGTTTCGTTCGCAGATTACGGGAACTGTAACCTCCTACTTCCGCTTATGGGATTTCCTGAGTATGCGCATGGAGCACGCGCTTGGAGCAGACATTCATAGTATAGGTGATGAAGATGCCTTTTGGTCGAAGCTCGCTGTTGCGCACCAAGGACCGGCGGTTCTTGACATCCCTGTGCGCAATCTTCTGAAACAGGAACAAAAGAGAAGGAAAGAGCTTAACAAAAAATTATTCTATCCATTTGAGCAGGGTGATCAGCTGAATCTAAAAGGACTGTATCTGTCCGACTGGATTCCCAGGATACCCGGAGAGCTGTGGATGCAGGAACTCTTTGCGAAAAGGGAGTCTAGGGGAGAATTCACAAATTTCGGTTCAGAGTACTCTATTCCCCCAAAAATAAAGAGCTGGATACAAGCATATGAATTCAAACATCCTCGTTGAGTTGCAATGGCCGGCAGTCTCCCGGTATATGACTGGTTTGGGAAAACAAGATTGAGTTTGGGGGGCGTAGGCTCTATTCGCTTACCCGTCAATCTTGGTGATGACGACCGTTACGCATGTCTATCCGCTGTATCTGCAAAGTCCTGGAATGTTGATCTTGGTATTCCGATTGTTGTCAGCAAACAAGTTTACCGGGAATTCGTTAGAGCCCGGCATACCGCAAACAGCACCGTGGAGGCCGACCTAAGAGGACGAGTTGTGTTAGGTGAAATGCCTGGTTTTTTCAGAGAAACTCCTAGCGCGCTTGATCAAGAGACTATATCCGAAGGCTTCCAGCGACTGCTTCGCACACCCCTTGGTATTCCGATGGCATACGTTCATGTTGTCAGCCCCATTGACTGCGATTTTAGGACTAACGACACTCACCCGAAATGCAACGCTTGGACGTTGTTCCGTTGTTCGAATTCAAAAGAATCCATTAAAAGCGCTTCTCCCGATGCGAAACGAATGCTATCCGGATTAGGAGCGTTTGGCATCACCTTCTGCGCGTTTCAGCCAGACAATAGCAAGGATACGAAGAAAGCCATTACATTTTTACAGGACTCGCCTAGATGGCTTCGCTTAACAAGAGACCAATCCTGGAATAATTGGGTTAAATGGGGCGATACTCCCTCTGATAAAGCTTTTAGAAAACTTGCGAAAGCCTGGTCAAAGTTGGATGTCAGACTTATCACGGATTTCGATGGGTTAGTTCCTCGTCTGACAAATTCAGTTTTTAATTTGGCCACTCGTCCTACAACACAGGGGAGTTTTGCTCCGTTTATAAATGACTTTGATCAGCTGGTGAAAGAGTTCGATGCAGGCACCGCAAGGAAAAAAAGGGGACGC
>Ga0316201_10004746_pt1 | contig 10325 bp, 8 predicted proteins | sample CS6wburrow_MG_FD_204516 | JGI IMG/M metagenome (GOLD analysis project Ga0316201, IMG submission 204516) | Coastal sediment microbial communities from Delaware Bay, Delaware, United States - CS-6 worm burrow | ecosystem: Environmental > Aquatic > Marine > Coastal > Sediment | place: USA: Delaware... | reverse complement strand
CCGACTTCACCAATAGCGGCCGCGGTTGTCTCGGAGCCCACACTGGCGCCGACAAGCACGCCGTGCTTCCAGTCCCTGGCTTCGTAGACGAGCGGCGCGAGTCTTTTGCGACGGCCACCGAAGACGATGGCCGAAATCGGCACGCCCTCGGGTGCATCGGCGAGTTTGGAGTAGCTCGGGTTATTCGTTGCAGCAACTGTGAACCTGGAATTCGGGTGTGCCGCTTTTCCGTTTGCGCTGTCGTACTTTTCACCCTTCCAGTCGAACGCAGGCTCGCCGACCTTCTTGTCTTCCCACCATGGCTCGTTATTGCTGGTGCGCGCCACATTGGTGAAGATTGTGTCGTGAGTAATCATGTCGAACGCGTTTTCGTTCGTTTTCCTGTTGGTACCGGGTACGACCCCAAAATAGCCGGACTCGGGATTGATCGCGCGCAGGCGACCTTCGTCATCGAAGTGCAGCCATGCTATGTCGTCACCCAGCGTGTGAATCTTCCAGCCAGGCATCGAATGCGGCGGGATCAGCATGGCGAGATTGGTCTTGCCGCAAGCCGAGGGGAACGCACAGGCGATGTAATGTGTTTCGCCTTCGGGGCTCTCCAAACCCATGATCATCATGTGCTCGGCGAGCCAGCCTTCTTCGCGAGCCTGGTAACTGGCGATGCGCAGCGCATGGCACTTCTTACCCAGTAAGGCATTTCCGCCATATCCTGAACCAATGCTCTTGATTGATAGCTCGGCAGGGAAGTGCATGATGAAGCGACGCTCAGGATCCAGGTCGCCGGTCGAGTGCAGGCCTTTGACAAATGTGCCATCGCGCTCGATACGTTCAAGGGCTGCGGAGCCCATGCGCGTCATTAGCTTCATGTTCACGACGACGTAAGGGCTGTCGGTGATCTCGACGCCACACCGCGAGTAGGGCGATGCAATTGGCCCCATGCAATAGGGGATGACGTACATCGTGCGGCCTTTCATCGCGCCTTCAAACAGGGCGTCGACTATGGCATGTCCTTCAGCCGGGCTCATCCAGTTATTGTTGGGGCCTGCATCATCCTCGTTCTCGGTGCACACAAACGTCAGGTGTTCGACGCGTGCGACGTCACTCGGATCCGACAAGTGAAGATAGCAGTTGGGATACTCGTCCTGGTTCAGCTCAGAGAGCGTTCCGTCCGCTGTCATCGATTGAATCAGTTGCTGGTATTCGTCGTTGGAGCCTGTGCACCAATGAATCTGATCGGGCTGAGTACGGGCCGCGACCTCGTCCACCCATTGCTGGAGGCTCGGTAGTTGGGTTGTCATCGAAGAGATTCTCTGGGTAGCCGTGCGCAAGGCGCACTACATTCTTGTAGGGAAGGCAATTATACGGATTGCAGGCAATTATGCAGCCCGGATTTGCACTATCCCAGCCTGTGAAACACGACCTATCCATGTAACCATTGCCGGGTGATAGACCTTTCCGAGTTTTTTGGCGCGAACAGCCCCCTGAAGCAGCTGCTGCCCGGTTTCCAGCCGCGCGCCGGGCAGGCGTGGATGGCCGAGGCGGTCGCTGAGACTATCGCGAATCTGGATAAACTCGTGGTCGAGGCCGGCACGGGGACCGGCAAGACATTTGCCTATTTGTTACCGGCCCTGCAGAGCGGCCGCAAGACGATTATTTCCACAGGCACCAAAGCGCTACAGGACCAGTTGTATCACCGTGACTTGCCATTGATTGGCAAGGCAATCGGGCGGCCGGTGGCGACAGCGCTGCTGAAGGGTCGCGCGAATTACCTTTGCCTCGAGCGTCTCGAGCACAATACAGATGTCGGCGAAACACTCCTCGATGACCTCAACGCCGTACGCGAATGGCGGCATCGAACAGACAGCGGCGACAAGGCCGAGCTGACAGAGGTAGCTGAGGATTCGCGAATCTGGCCGTTCGTAACGTCGACAGTCGATAACTGCCTTGGCCAGAAATGTCCTGAATATTCCAAATGCCACGTTGTCAAAGCGCGGCGTGCCGCGCAGGAAGCAGATCTTGTGGTCGTGAACCATCATTTGCTACTCGCAGATCTCGCGATGAAGGAAGAGGGCTTCGTCGAATTCCTGCCGGGCGCCGAGGCGATCATCCTTGATGAGGCACACCAGATTCCTGATCTGGCCGTGCAGTTCTTCGGTGTGTCACTTGGCACGCGCGAGATTGAAAGGCTGATCGATGAGGTCCGGGTCGCAACGGTTCCTTTTCGGCAGTCCGAATTGCAGCGGCGTATCGATGCGGTGCAAACGGCGTTGCGGGTTCTCAGGGCCGAGGCGCCACGCCAGGAAGGCCGGCAACAACTTGCGGAAGTCATCGATCAACTTCGTGAACCCCTTGACGCGCTGCGCCTTGCTCTTGGAGAGTTGAATACAGCACTTGCCGAGATTGCGGACAGCTCGATCGAACTCGAAAAATTGCACGAACAGCTAACGAGCATCCTGGAGCGACTGGTGCTGCTGGCGACCGACGATTCCTGGGACGGCCTGCGCTGGCTCGAGATCAATCCACGCAGTCTGCGCATCAACCTGACGCCGCTCGATGTGTCGTCCACGTTGAATGGCTTGATCGACAACGCTCACCAGGCATGGATCTTTACGTCAGCCACGCTGGCGGTGGGTGAAGACTTTTCACATTTCACCAAGCGCATGGGCCTGGTCGATGTCGCAGGACTGACGTTCCCCAGTCCGTACGCTGTGGAGCGAAACGGGCTCATTTACCTGCCACCGGGACTGCCGCAGCCGTCCGAGTTTGGGCACACCGAATCGATGCTCGAGGCCGTAGTACCACTGCTCAAGAAGACGACGGGCGGGATGTTCTGCCTGTTCACCAGTCACCGCGCATTAAACACGGCGAAGAAGTGGTGCCGCACTCACAAGAAAAGTCTGGGTGGTCGGCAATTGCTTGTACAGGGGAGTGCGCCGCGCGATGACCTGTTGCGCCGTTTTCGCGAGGCCGGCGATGCCGTTCTTTTGGGTACTGGCAGCTTTTGGGAAGGCGTCGATGTGCGTGGCCAGGCCCTGACTATCGTCGCGATCGACAAACTGCCGTTCGCATCTCCGGCCGACCCCTTAATGATGGCGCGGCTCGAGTTCATCCGCCGTGAAGGTGGCAATGGCTTCACCGAGCACCAGCTGCCACAGGCGGTGTTGGCGATGAAACAGGGCGCCGGGCGCTTGCTGCGCGACCAGCATGACTACGGCGTTATTGTGCTCTGCGATCCGCGCCTGACCTCCAAAGGCTACGGACGCATGTTCCTGAAGAGCTTTGAACCTATGCCCACGACCGCATCGTTCGATGACGTGGCTGCTTTTCTGGCTGATCACGAACGCAAAGGCGAGGTCGCGTGAAGCTGCTGGCGCTCGATACCTCATCAGTGGCATGTTCTGTGGCGCTGCAGATCGGCGATGACCGTGTTGAGCGCCATGAAGAGCAACCGCGAGAACACACACGCCTGTTGATGCCAATGATCGAGTCACTGCTGGCGGACGCCGGCGCATCTCTGTCGGATCTTGATGCGATTGTCCTGGGCAATGGTCCTGGTTCGTTTATCGGCATGCGAATTGCCGCCTCTGTCGCCCAGGGTTTGGCTTTTGGTGCCTCGCTGCAAATCGTCCCCGTTTCATCGATGGCAGCGGTCGCAGCTCGCGTTATTGCTGAGCACGGTGCCGGCGAAGTTATTGTTGCGCAAGACGCGCACATGCAAGAGGTCTATCTCGGCATCTATCGGCCGGGTCCAGGCGGCAATCCCGAAGCAACTATTGCCGAACGACTTCACGACTTGTCTGCGATTGCAGAACTTGAGCCGTCTTCTGATCGCAGCCGGTTCGGCGCCGGCTACGGCTGGCAGCGATACCCGGAATTGCTTGTTGCCAACAGGGATCGCGTAAGCAATGTTGTGGATATTCTGCATCCGCATGCGACCGACTTGCTAAGCTTGGCGACAATTGCGCTCGAAAACGGCGGGAGCGTTGAACCGCAGAACATCGCCCCGGCCTACTTGCGCCACAAGGTGGCCGAGAAACCGGGCCGGGCTCCGTAACAGAACTGTAATATAGTGTTGCTGTAATGCCGCACTGTCATGACCGCTAAAAAAATACTTGTCGTTGAGGACGAAGCTCCCATTCGGGAAATGATCGTCTTCCATTTATCGCGGGCCGGCTATGAAACGCTGGAGGCTGGTGATTGCGCTGTCGCGCGCCAACTCGTGGCAGACGGGCGGCCTGATCTTGCTCTTATCGACTGGATGTTGCCGGACATGAGTGGTCTCGAATTGACGCGACTCTTCAAGCGCAACAAAGAATACGATGACCTTGCGATCATCATGCTCACGGCCAGGACAGAAGAGTATGACAAGATCGCCGGGCTCGACGGTGGTGCCGACGACTACATCACAAAACCGTTTTCCCCACGTGAACTCATTGCACGGATCCAGGCGGTCTTGCGCCGCACCGGTTCCGACAGTGATGAAACGGTTAGTTCAGGAGTGCTGTCGCTGGATACGGCGGGTCATCGCGTCAGCGCGAACGGCACGGAGATTCGGCTCGGCCCGACCGAGTATCGACTACTCAAGTTCCTGATGACACATCCCGACCGGGTCTACAGTCGCTCGCAGTTACTTGACCGGGTCTGGGGCGCGAACGTCTATGTCGAGGAGCGCACCGTTGACGTCCATGTGCGGCGGTTGCGCAAAGCGCTGGAGACTCAATCGGCGGACGACTACATTCAGACCGTGCGCGGCGCCGGTTATCGTTTCTCGCGCGGAGAGAAATAGTTGCTGGGATCCAGCCGACAATTTGTTGCAGGCCTGCTCCTCTTTCTTGCCGCAGGCGCGTTGATCGGCTGGATGTATGATGCGGCGCTGATCGGCTTTCTGGGCGCGGCATTCCTGGCGCTGATCTGGCAGGTCAGGCAACTCCTGTTATTTGATCGGGCAATGCACACGGGCGACTTCGACGCGTTTCGTGTCGGAGAAGGCATTTGGCAGCAGATGTTCTCCCGCTTCACCCACGAACACGAGAGAGGCTCCCGCTACAAGCAGCTCCATCGCCAGGTCCTCAAGGAAATTCGAAAATCAACCAATGCCATGCCGGATGGTGCCGTGATCCTCGATGATGCGAATGAAATCGAGATCTGCAACAGGGCCGCGAAGACGCTGGCGGGCCTGAAGCGCAAGAAAGATCGAGGTCAGCGCGTCGATAACATCCTGCGCGATCCAGCGCTGACGACGCTCCTCGAGGTTAACGATGCTGCTCAGACCGTCGATATTCCGTCACCGGCCAGGGACGGAGCATGGCTGAATTGTCGCGTGGTTCCATACGGCGTCAATCAGAAACTTCTGCTCTTGCGAGACGTCACCGATCGAATCGCGATCAATCGCATGCGGCGGGACTTCGTCGCAAATGCATCGCACGAGCTTCGTTCGCCGCTGACCGTGATGTCCGGGTATCTGGACACAATGGCCGATGATGAGGAGCTAGCCGAAACATGGGCGCAGCCAGTCCGGCAGATGCAGGACCAGGCGAGGCGCATGACAACGATCGTTGCCGAATTGCTCGAGCTTTCGCGGCTCGAAGGGGCCGGCAGCGCCAGTACTGAGGAGACCGTCGATGTTGCGGCCTTGCTGGCGAGTGCTCGCAGAACCTACATGGGGCAGAAAGATGTCCCGACCATCGAATGTGAGCTTGCGTCGACAGCACAATTACGCGGCCATCCTGCCGAAATCGAATCGGTCATTAGCAATCTCGTTTCGAACGCAATCCGCCATACGCCCGTGGACGGAAAAATAACGCTGCGCTGGCAAACGGACACCAGTGGCGCCGACCTGGTGGTCAGTGATACCGGTGAGGGCATTGCAGAGGAACACATTCCGCGACTGACGGAACGCTTCTTTCGGGTCGACCGCGGCAGGGCGCGGCAGGACGGAGGCGTGGGTCTCGGGCTGGCGATTGTCAAGCACGTGCTCGGCCGCCACGAGGCCGATTTGCAGATATCGAGTAAGCCGGGCAGCGGTAGCGAGTTCCGATGTCATTTTCCTGCAGAACGAGTGTCGCCGCTGTAATAAAAGTGCAATATTGCTGTCATGCAAGCGACACACAGTGTCGGTAACTTGCCGCTAATACAACGTTAACAACGGGTTTACAAAACAATGAAGAAAATCCTCTCCCTGATGTGTGCGATCAGTCTTGTTGCTATGCCAGCGGCTAACGCCGCGGTCAGTGATGAAGACTTCCAGCAACTGCGCGAGCAGCTTGCGGCCGTGTCGGCTCGACTCGAGCAGCTCGCAGCTGAAAATGCCGAACTCAAGGCAGCGCAGGAACAGTCGGCCACTTTGATCAACGATGTCGAGACGACAGTGGCTGAGCTTCCTGCTGCGACCGAGAGCTGGGCCGACCGCGTCAAGCTGGACGGTGATTTTCGATATCGCTACGAGCGCATCGATGTAGAAGGCAGTGATACGCGTTCCCGCAACCGGATACGCGCCCGCACCAATATCACGGCCGAAGTTGCCGACAACATCGATGTCGGCTTTGGTCTGGCGACCGGTGGTGATGACCCGGTTTCGAGCAACCAGACACTCGGTGGCGGCGGTTCATCGAAAAGTATCGCGCTGAACCTTGCCTACGTCGATTGGGAAGCGACAGACGGCTTGCACCTGTTCGCGGGCAAGTTCAAGAATCCGCTGACAAAAGCCGGCGGCCAGCCGCTGTTGTGGGATGGGGATTGGACACCGGAGGGACTGGCGCTTAAGTTCCAGCGCGATTGGTACTTCATCAACGCGTTTGGCTCGTACCTTGAAAGCGACAGCGGGAAGAGCAATGACAGTTTCGCCTGGGGTGGGCAGTTCGGCGCCACCGGCCGGCTTGGCGACGTGCAGCTGATGGGTGGTCTCGGTTACTACTCGATTGAAGCGGCGGGCAAAAGCACGACATTTGGTGATCCGGCTGATCCCGGCGACTTCTTTGGCAATACCGCGATCGAGCCGGGCGGACTGGCATGTGGGACGACACCGGGTGTGGAATGCGTGTACGCGTACGACTACCTGCTGACCCAGGTCTTTGCCGAGGCAAAATTCGACGTTGGCGATTGGCCGGCTGTCGTGTTCATGGACTACGTGAATAATAGTGACCCGTCTGACAACGACACTGGCTGGACGCTCGGGGCATCATTAGGTCAGACCAAAGATCGCGGCCAGATGAAATTCACCTACTTTTACGCTGACAAGGAAGCCGATTCCATGCTCGGCCTGGTCACGGATTCAGATTTTGGCGGCGGCGGCACCGATAGCAAAGGCCACTGGTTACAGTTTAACTATGGCGTGAACAAGAGTTGGACCATTGGTGCACAATATTTCATCAATGAAGTCGATCTCGCGTCGGGCAGCAAGAGCGACTATAACCGCCTGATGATCGACATGCAGTGGAAATGGAAGTAGTGTTTCAGAAAATGACCTGGATGAAATAATTTATGGAAAGTGCCGATTTGACACACCATATCTCTCGACGTTTCAACAAGGACATCGAGGATCTGCGTAACAACGTTCTTACAATGGGTGGCGTTGTCGAAGCGCAATTGTCCCGCGCTATCACGGCCATCGTAACCGGCGATAGCGAACTGGGACTGCAGGTCGCCGAAGATGACTACAGGGTCAACGAGCTCGAAGTCAGTATCGATGAAGAGTGCAGCCGGATTCTCGCTACGCGTGCTCCGGCGGCGGGCGACCTGCGCCTGATTGTCGCAATCATCAAGACAATTACCGATCTTGAGCGCATTGGAGACGAGGCCGAGAAGATCGGCTTTCTCGCCTCCAAACTGGCTGGCATGGATCGGCCTCCGGACTCCTACAGGGAGCTCAAGACGCTGGGAACACACGTCTCACACATGGTTCGAGATGCCATGAACGCGTTTGCACGCCTCGATGTCGATGAGGCGTTCGAAGTCGTTCGCGAGGATGAGGATGTCGATCAGGAATACAATGCGATTCAGCGTCAGTGCATCACGTTCATGATGGAGGACCCGCGCAGTATCAAGCGCGTCATGAACGTAACCTGGACGGCCCGATCGCTCGAACGAATCGGTGATCATGCGAAGAACATCTGCGAGTACGTCATCTATATGGTGCGTGGCAGGGATGTGCGTCATACTGGTATCTCTGACGCCTCCGAACTCACCACCGACTAGATCATCATGACAATACCCGGACGCCGTGTTCTCAATTTTGCGGGCTTCGCTGCCTGTGCAGGATTGATGGGCTTCGCATTGTTTGCACAATACGTGCTCTTGCTCGACCCTTGCCCATTGTGTGTTTTACAGCGAGTTGCCGTCATTACACTTGGCGTCGTATTCCTCGTTGCGGCGCTACACAATCCCGAGGGCTGGGCCAGGCGCGTCTACGCAGTCCTGATACTCCTCGCTGCCGGCGATGGCATTGCAATTGCCGGATGGCATGTGCATATGCAGAACCTGCCTCCGAGTGAGGTTCCATCCTGCGGCCCTGGCCTCGACTACATGATCGAAAATTTTCCGCTTGGCGAAGCCCTGGAAATGGTCTTCAAGGGATCAGGAGAATGCGCCGACATCGTGTGGAGTTTTCTCGGCCTGTCAATGCCGTCGTGGGTTGTTATCTGCCTGCTGAGCCTCGGCGCTGCAGGCATCTGGAACAACCTCAGAAAATCGTAGGAGCGCTGCTTGCAGCGCGACCCGCCTCAGACCCAAATTGAATCCCAAAGTGGATAGTCTCCAATACTGCGGACCAAGCCAGCTCGCAGAGGATTCGCGACGATATATCGTGCAATCCGCACGACATCTTCGTCGCGTCGGAGGGCATGGTCGTGAAACCCTCTCTGCCAGACCGGGCTGGAAGACTTGCCCAATAACTGGTTGATCGAATTGCCCGACTGAGATTTCATGGATCCCACGGTTGACGAGAGACTCGAGCCTTCGGGAAGCTGAAGCAGCCAGTGCAGGTGATCGGGCATGATGATGAAGGCCTTGGTGGCTGCTCGCCCTGTTTTCTCGAGCCGCATAAGGGATCGAACGACCATTCGGCCCGATTCTAACTCGGAGAATATCCGCTTGCGACCGGCCGTTGCGGTGGTTACATGGTAAATGTGGTTTGTGAGGGAGCGCCTGCCCCTGCGTAAGCGGTGTTGACCAACGTTTGGTCCTGAATTTTCCCGCTGCATGGCTTGCAGAGTGAACCGGCCGCCGCAGTTTCACGACGCCTGATTTTCGTTGAACTGCGAGGATTCGTGATGTGTCGCGCTGCAAGCAGCGCTCCTACAAGGTAACGGGGCTGTTACAGCAGCAGTAATTCAATGATTCGACGGTACATCGACGACAGTGCGATAACGTCGTCGATGCGGACGCGTTCGTTGACCTTGTGAATTGATGCGTTGACCGGTCCGAGTTCGACGACGTCGGTGCCGGCGGGGGAGATGAACCGGCCGTCGGATGTTCCACCGCCTGTTGACAGTTCCGGTGCCGAGCCGGTTTGCTCGTTGACAGCCTGGCTGACGGCTTCGATCAGTTTGCCGGGTTCAGTCAGGAAAGGCTCACCGGAAAGGTGCCAGTCCAGTTTGTAGTCGATGTCATGCGCGTCGAACAGCTGACGAACCTTGTCTTTCAAGCGGTCGTGATCCCACTCTGTAGAGTAGCGAAAATTGAAGCGGGCCTTAAGTTCGCCGGGCGTGACATTCGGAAAGCCGACACCAGCCTGTATGTCGACAACCTGGAAGCTTGTCGGTGGGAAGAACTCATTGCCGCGGTCCCACTCGGTTGTATAGAGATCGGATAGGACCGGCGCGAATCGGCCGATCGGATTGTCGGCCAACTGCGGATATGCGACGTGTCCCTGGACGCCCCGAACAGTCAATAGGCCACTGAGAGAGCCGCGCCGACCGATGCGAACAATATCGCCGAGCGTCTCCTGACTCGACGGCTCACCAAGCACGCACCAATCGATACTCTCACCGCGGGACTGCAGCTCTTCGACCACCTTTAGCGTGCCATCGCGTGCCCGGCCTTCCTCATCACTGGTAATCAATAGCGCGAGGCTGCCATCATGCTTTGAATGGTCCGCGAGGAAAGACTCGAGCGCCGTAATCATTGCGGCGAGGCCGCTTTTCATGTCAGCAGATCCGCGCCCATAGATATAGCCATCTTTGGTGACGGGCTCGAACGGATCCGTATGCCACTCGTCATCGGCGCCGGGCGGCACTACATCGGTGTGACCGGCAAAACACAGCACGGGTGCGGCACTGCCTCTTCGTGCCCAGAGATTCGTCACATCGCCAAACTGCATGGTCTCGCAT
>Ga0316201_10004745_pt1 | contig 10328 bp, 8 predicted proteins | sample CS6wburrow_MG_FD_204516 | JGI IMG/M metagenome (GOLD analysis project Ga0316201, IMG submission 204516) | Coastal sediment microbial communities from Delaware Bay, Delaware, United States - CS-6 worm burrow | ecosystem: Environmental > Aquatic > Marine > Coastal > Sediment | place: USA: Delaware... | reverse complement strand
CAGCTCGGATGAAAACCGAAATAGCAGGGGCTCGTTATGATGACGTGATACCGGTTGATCAAAAGACCCGCCTTGACCAATCCAGATGTTATTGATGTAAACGGCCGCGTTGTGTGTCACCGATGGCAGATAAACTGCCCAGACATCAGTCGATAAATCATCAATTGGGGTGATGCTGCGGTACCAGGCCTGGTCAGACATTTGTTCACTCTTGTACCAGTCATCTGGCAGCAGACGATTTTGCCAGTTGTGATTATTGAGTGACCCGGGTGTTACTGCATCACTGGCCTGGTAGCTGATGTCTGTGAGCGCGCCCTGTTCAGGATAAGGAAATAATTTTAGCGGATTAATGAGTACGAAATAATTCACCGCCAGCCAGTAAAAAAACAGTGCGACTAATAAAACCACTTTCCTGTTGTTTGTCGGCATTGAACGGCTCAGGGGGCATCGAAGTCACCATACTAGGGACGCGTCTGGAAAATCGCAACCGGTATGCAGCGCAGCCGCGCCGCTGATGTGTGCTTTCAGCTTAACAGGCCCAGTTTGATCGCCTCATGCAAGGCTTCAGTCCTGCTGTTGACCTGTAATTTTGTATAAATGTTCTTGATATGTGTCGTCACCGTGTAATAACTAATACTCAGTTTCTCTGCGATTTCCCTGGATGAAAATCCCTGGCTTACGAGGGTGAGGATTTTTTTCTGCCGCTCGGTCAATGCTTCAGGCAGGGTGTTCTCGTCTACGGGGGGTGACTGAAACTTTTGTAACATCAAACGCGCAATCACCGGGCTTATCGGCGCGCCGCCATTCATCATGGAAAGAATAGCGTCGGTAATTTTTTGACTGTGGTCGTGTTTATGGATATAGGCCTTCGCCCCGGCCTGCAGTGCCTCGAAAACCGTGTGTTCATCCTGAAACCCCGAGATCACCATTGCTTCACACTCGAGATGCTGTATTTCAATCGATTTGATGATGTCTATGCCCGAGCCATCAGGCAGGCCAATATCAGTCAGCAGGATATCGGGTTTATAGTGTGTTAATGCCACCAGCCCTTCGGCCAGGGTGCCGCAGGCATGGAGTAACTCAAAGTCTGCATGATCCAGTAGCAGCTGTGACAGTCGCTCGCGAATTTCGATATCGTCTTCAACCAGCGTGACTGTGTAGTTCGGCATTGTTTCTCAACTGAGTTTTATTATTCAGCCATTGTATTCCTGGTATGGCCCGGTACGGATACCAAGTTTTTGGTATATGTCTCTTGCGGACGGATAAATACAATACAGCTATACCGATCTAATACCCTCCTGGGCATGGGTAGTCAAATATTATGCTGTCAGACAAAATGAAAAAGGAGCAGTGCAATGAATAAAATTCTGGTGGTGATTGCGTTATTAGCGACAGGTTTGAGTGCAAATGCATCTGTCATTATAGGCAGTGGTGAGTCGTTCTCTACATCATTTCAGCTCATTTCTGATGGTGATGTATTCAAAGAAACGGATGCGTTCTGGGAAGTTAACCTGGTGTTCAGTGCAGGCCCGGTCGATGCAGCCGGTATCGGACTGACATTATTTGAAAATTCTGATGGCACTGGTCAGCTCGTATCAGGCGCATTTGGGTTTTCCAATTTTGACCAGGTGTTATTTTCAGGTGAGCTGGGATACTTTCAGGATCATGATGGCAGTCTCACGATTACCAATACCGGCACCGGCAGCGTCGAACTGACTGAAATTTTCGTGGCGAATTTCTCAGGCACGCTCAATCCCAGTGCTGTCGCATTTGCGACAATCGTGCCCTCTGGTACAGCTGTCGCTGCAGTACCAGTACCCGCAGCGGGCTGGTTGATGCTTTCGGGTCTGTTGGGCCTGGTGGGCGTATTTCGGCGCAATCTGCGCCAGCCACTTCAATAGTTCAATGCTGTTGACAGCGGATGATGAAGCGCAGGCCTGATGACTGAATCAGGCGCAGTATTTCGATAGTATCGAGACACAAAAAAAGCCCGAAAGGGCTTTTTTTGTGCCGTTGTTCAAGCCTGACCGTATTGTCGACTTGCTGTTGCACGCCTGGGATTTCGGCTTCATATGTTCTCATGCTGGCGCTGCTCATCCTGCCTCATAAATAGCGTTATCACGCTACTTCTAACCTCCTTTCCCTGCTGACGATCAGCACCTGGCCGTCGAATATTAGTTCATACCGATATGGCTGCTACCAGGGTGCTGGATGTGTGAAATCAGTCAACTCGATGAATATCAAACGATGGGCGCAGGGCCTTGTGTGACGGGGCTTGTGGAAAGGGTGCAGTTGAGGATTGGATTATGGCCGCCTGTCCGGGTATCTGCTTAATAGCGGGTTAAATCGGCAATATCTAATATATAAGGTGCAATCGCGAGCCACCGTGATCGAGGGCATCGTCCTGACGGGCCGTATTATAGATATGCCGGAGTCTGCCGCTAATTTAACCAGGCAGTCAGCTGTGTGCCGAGTGTTGTCATGGCTTGCGCGCTCTGTATCAAATTACCAGTACTGGTATCGCTCTATACGTATGTGTTGGCTAGTTAGTGGCCCTGGCGCTTACATAGGCAGTGATACCTGGCAGGAGACTATATGAAATCACCAGAATTTCCAGAAAATGAAGCAACACGATTAAGTGACCTGAAGTCGCTGAGCGTTCTGGACACTTTACCGGAAGAACGCTTCGATCGCCTGACGCGAATGTCGAAACGCCTGTTTGACGTACCCATAGCACTGGTTAGCCTGGTCGATGAAAACCGTCAGTGGTTCAAATCCTGCATGGGACTCGATGTCCGTGAAACGCCGCGAGATGTATCATTTTGCGGACACGCCATTCTTGGCAGCGAAGTCTTGGTTATTCCTGATGCTACAAAAGACCTTCGTTTTGCAGACAATCCTCTGGTGGTCAATGAACCCGATATTCGTTTTTATGCAGGATGCCCATTGAAGTCGCTTAATGGCAGTAGCCTGGGCACATTATGCATTATTGATCGCGAACCCAGAGAGTTCTCTGAAGATGATATCGAAACATTGAAGGATCTTGCTGCCATGGTGGAGCAGGAACTTGACGCTATTCAAATGGCGACACTGGATGAACTCACCAAGATATCAAATCGAAGAGGATTTATGCAGCTTGCCGAGCATTACCTTAATTTTGCAACGCGCCAGAACATACCGACGTCACTTGTTTTTGTTGACCTGAATGGTTTTAAGCCCATTAATGACAATTTTGGGCACGCAGAAGGTGATCGGGCGCTGGTGTCATTTGCCAGCCAGATGCAAAAATCGTTCAGGCAGACAGATCTGTTTGCGAGACTGGGTGGTGATGAATTTGTCATCCTGTTTTCTGACGCGACAGTGAAAACTGCTGAAGAGATCATGAAGAAATTTCAATGGGCGATTAATAAATACAATCATGAAGAAAAACGCGGCTACGATTTATCATTCTCATATGGTGTTGTCGAGTTTGACCCTGTCAGGCACAAGCAAATCGATGTTTTGCTGGCCGAAGGTGATGCATTGATGTACGAGAGTAAAAAACTACTCAATGAAGATGTGAAATCATCAGCGGCTTCAACCAGGTAGATATCCGATTTCAGTAGTGATTTAAGCGTTACATCCTCGCCGGTACCCTCATGGAAACTGGCAATTACCCATAAGCCTGCCCATAAATCGTGATGCATATCATGTGACACGTCACATCCACACGTAGTAAAAATTACCAGAATCTCTATTTATCCTGATCTACAGCTTGTAATGACAAACCACATGTATGTTATGTTTCCAAATGACAGGGCTCATTTGGCTGGCTGGCATTGGTGCGGTGGATGTGAGTGTTGTAGCGATATGTACAGCAGCGCATGGCTGTGAGAAATCCAGAACAGGAACAACAGGACAATGACGCAATTGGTACAACAACACGCTGATCAACTGGCCGACAATGTTGTTTTTCACGTCCATGGGCTGACCAAAATTTACCAGATGGGTGAAGTGCAGGTGCATGCCTTGCGCAGCGTCGATCTGGACCTGTACCGGGGCGAATTTGCGGTATTGCTCGGTGCTTCGGGGAGCGGGAAATCCACCCTGCTGAATATCCTCGGCGGACTGGATACGCCAACTGACGGCCATGTGCTTTACAGTGGCAGTGACCAGGTGCGTGATCTGACCTGCGCCAGCGAGCATGAGCTGACAGAATACCGGCGTTACCATGTTGGCTTTGTGTTTCAATTTTACAATTTAATCCCCAGCCTCACGGCACGTGAAAACGTTGCCGTGGTGACCGAAATTGCAAAATCGCCGATGCAGCCAGTCGATGCCCTGCGACTGGTCGATCTGGAGGCGCGGATGGATCATTTCCCGGCACAGCTTTCCGGTGGCGAACAACAGCGCGTCGCCATTGCGCGCGCGATTGCCAAGAACCCCGATGTGCTGTTATGCGACGAACCTACCGGGGCGCTCGATTCCAAAACCGGTATCGTGGTACTTGAAGCGCTGCAACGCGTTAACCAGGAGCTGGGTACTACCACGGCTGTTATTACGCACAATGTCGGCATAGCAAAAATGGCCGACCGGGTGATTCATATGTCCGATGGTCGTATCAGCCAGGTGTATAGCAACGAAACCAGGCTCGCGCCACGTGAGCTCAGCTGGTAAGTCGTGTGAAAGCACTCGATAAAAAACTCTGGCGCGAACTCTGGGGCATGCGTATGCAGGCGCTGGCCATAGCGCTGGTGATTGGTGGCGGCGTGGCGATTTTTATCATGTCATTAAGTACGCTCGATTCACTCTATCAAACGCGAGAGTCTTACTACCGCGATCATCACTTTGCCGAGGTGTTCGCCACGCTCAAGCGCGCGCCCTTGTCGCTCGTGCAGCGCATTGAAGACATTCCGGGTGTTGATAAAGTGGAAACCCGGGTACTGGCTTATGTCAATCTTGATATCGAGGGTTTCGATGACCCTGTGAGCGGGCATTTGTTGTCGCTGCCTGACAACAGTCCGGGATTATTGAACCAGGTTTACCTGCGCAAAGGCGGCTTGCTTGAACCGGGGCGTGATAACGAAGTATTGCTCAGTGAAGAATTCGCGCGTGCACACAATCTTCAACAGGGCGACACCTTGCGGGCGACGATCAATGGTCGGCGCAAGACACTGACTGTTGTTGGTCACGTGTTGTCGCCAGAATATATTTACCAGATTGCACCAGGTGCTATGTTTCCGGATTATTTGCGTTACGGGGTGTTGTGGATGGCGCGCAAGCCGCTGGCCAGTGCCTACGACATGGAAGGCGCATTCAACAATGTTACGCTCACGCTCACTCCTGGCGGCAATGCACAGGATGTGATTGATCGGCTCGACGATTTGTTGAAGCCTTACGGTGGTGTTGGTGCAATCGCACGCAAGGATCAGTTGTCCAATCGTTTCCTCTCCGAAGAACTCAAGCAACAGGAAACCATTGCCACCGTGTTCCCCATAATATTTTTTGGCGTTGCAGCATTTCTGCTCAATGTCGTGGTCAGCCGACTGGTCAGTCTTGAGCGTGAACAGATCGCCAGCCTCAAGGCGTTCGGTTACAGTAATTTTGCGGTGGGTTTACATTACACCAAGCTGGTACTGATGATCGTGTTGCTTGGCATCCTCGGTGGTATTGGCGCAGGCATCTGGATGGGCAAGGGCATGAGCAACATTTACATGGAGTTCTACAGCCTGCCATTCATGATTTATGTGCTCAGGCCGCAGGTGATTTTTTCCGCGGCATTGATCAGTGCGGTGGTGGCAGTCCTGGGTACTCTATACGCCGTGCGCAACGCTGCGCTGCTGCCACCGGCGCAGGGTATGCGTCCGGAACAGCCTGCCGATTATCGCGCCACGCTGATCGAACGTCTTGGTCTGCAGCGCTGGTTTTCGCAACCGACGCGCATGATTCTGCGCCATATCGAACGTCGTCCATTAAAGTCGCTGTTAACCATACTGGGAATCAGCATGGCCTGCGGTACCATGATGGTAGGTGGTTTTCAGGAGGGCGCGATTGATCACATGGTCGATGTGCAATACCGCATGAGTCAGCGCGAGGACATTATTGCGCTTTATAGCGAGCCAACATCAGCACGTTCGCTATATTCGCTGCGAAATGTGCCCGGCGTCGAACATGTGGAAGCTTTTCGCTATGTGCCTGCCAAATTACAGTTTGGGCATCGCTTTTACCGTACCTCGGTGCAGGGAATTCAGCCCAATGGTGACCTGATGCGCCTGCTCGATAGTGAACTGAACGTCATCGAGTTGCCATTGCAGGGCGTTATACTTACTGACTACCTTGCCGAGCAATTGCATATCAGGCCTGGTGACATGCTGACTATCGAAGTATTAGAGGGTAACCGGCACGCGGTGCAGGTGCAGGTCGCAGGCACGACCAGGCAATATCTCGGCATGAATGCCTATATGCAGCGCGAGGCATTAAACCGTTTGTTAAAAGAAGGCGATGCCATCACCGGCGCGTTGCTGAGAGTGGATGAACTACACCAGCGAGATATATACGCCAGGCTCAAAGATATGCCACGTATTGCAGGTGTCGTCGAGCAGCGCTCAGCCATTGCATCGTTCTATGAAACCATGAATGAAACCATTTTGTTTTTTACTTTCATCACTACGCTGCTTGGTGGCAGTATTGCCTTTGGCGTGGTGTATAACAGCATGCGAATTGCGTTGTCAGAACGCAACCGTGAACTTGCAAGTTTGCGCGTGCTGGGTTTTGAGCGTGCAGAAGTCGCATATATATTGCTGGGTGAACTGGGCCTGCTCACCCTGCTGGCGATACCGCTGGGCATGTTAATCGGTTATGGGCTGTGCGCGTATCTTGCGTACCAGTTTGACAGCGATCTCTATCGCATACCGCTGATGCTTGGCATGAAGGTTTATGCTTTTGCTGCAATCGTTGTGATTATTTCATCCATTATTTCAGCTATCATGATCTGGCGTAATATTTCCCAGCTCGATATGGTGGCAGTACTCAAGACAAAGGAGTAAACAATGCGCAACCCGCTGAAACAGCATCCTGTTATCGCTATCATCGCGGTGCTTATCGCCGGACTTTTGTTATGGGGATTCTGGCCACAGCCGGTACTGGTCGAAACCGTTGCCGTCACGCGTGCACCGATGAACGTCACCATCGAAGAAGAAGGCCGCACCCGCGTAATCGATCGTTACATTATTTCAGCGCCAGTGGACGGCGTGGCCTGCCGAGTCAAACTCGATGTCGGTGATAGTGTCGAGCAGGGCCAGGTACTGCTGGGGATTACGCCGCTGGAATCACAGGTGCTGGATCCGCGCAGCCGCGCGCAGGCAAAATCGCAGGTCGCCGCTGCCGAAGCCGCGCTGAGCGCAGCTAAGGAACAGGCACGTGCTGCCAGCGCGGCGGCAAAACTCGCGCAGACAGAATTGAAGCGCCTGCGATCTCTGGTTGAAAAAGATGTGATATCGCGCGAAAGCTTTGATCGCGCAGTAACCGAAGCGCAGACGACTTCGGCTGCAAAACGTTCGGCTGATTTCAACGTTGAAGTTGCGCAGTACGAATTAGAGGCTGCGCAAACCGTGCTCGACTACACCGTTGGCAGCGCTGGCGAACCGGCTGAACGTGTGCCGGTAAAATCGCCCATCAGCGGAAAAATACTCAAGCTGGTGCGCGAGTGTGAAGGTCCGGTGCGCACCGGTGAAGCCCTGCTGGAAGTTGGTGATCCGTCGGCGCTCGAAGTCGAAGTCGATGTACTCTCCGCCGATGCAGTCAAAATCACGCCGGGTATGCGGGTACTGTTCGACCGCTGGGGCGGCGATCAGCCGCTGCAGGGTGTGGTGCGAAATATCGAGCCTGTCGGCTTCACCAAATTTTCCGCACTGGGTGTAGAGGAACAACGCGTACTGGTGATTTCAGATTTCACCTCACCGAGCGAACAATGGCAACGCCTGGGCGACGGTTACCGGGTAGAAGCCAGTTTCATACTCTGGCAACAGGATGATGTGCTGCAAATACCCGCCAGTAGCCTGTTCCGTTACCAGGACGGCTGGGCGGTGTTTGCAGTCGAAGGCAAACGCGCCAGCCAACGCGTGGTCAAAGTCGGTCAACGCAACGGCCTGATCGCACAGATACTGCAAGGCGTAGACGTGGGCGAGCAGGTAATCAACCATCCGAGCGACGACGTCGAAGATGGTGTGCGCATAGTGTCGCGTTAAATATAAACGTAAAAAACGTTTGCCACAGAGTACACAGAGACATAAAAGCAAAGAACTTATTTGCCGCAAATGAACGCAAATGTACGCAAATAATAACTGATCTTTAAAAGCTATAACCGAACTATAGCGCTTTATATAATGCCAGTAAGCTCCCGGTATGGCGGTTTTCAGGGGCCAGCACGTCTGATAGCTCAGTTTTAACAGTTAATATGTTTTATTCGCGTTCATTTGCGTTCATTTGCGGCAAATATTATTTTTGTTACGCTGTGCCCTCTGTGGCAAATAGCTTTCAATGACTAGTGCCTTCAGAGCGGTTGATCTTGTTATAGACGTTGTACTTGCCGACGGGTTTGCGCATGGGCAGGCGTTTGACGATTTCGAGGCGCTTGCTGTCGTAGACGATGACTTCGCCGTCGTCTTCCCAGATACTTAACAGCGCGCGGCTGCCGTCGCGGTTGAATTCGATGTGGCCCGAGGTTTTGCCGGGTACCGGTTTCAGGGTTTTGACTATTTCCAGCGTATTCTTGTCGATGATGTGCATCACGTCCTTGTTTGGGCCGGTAAAAACATCTACCCAGGCGTAAGGCGAATTCTCATGGCTGCGCATGAAAAAGCCGGGGCCATCGGTCTGGATTTTTTTAATGGTTTTCCAGTTACGGGTATCAATAATGCTGACCACGCCGTCTTTCAGGTTGGGCGAGGCCAGTACCGTGGTGTCTTTATATTTCCAGCTGATGCCGGAACCGAGGTGTGGCATGCCGGGCAGATCGATGTCGGCGATTTTTCGGCCGACGATAAGGTTGACGACCTGGCCCCCTTTACCACTCGGGCCGCCGCCACGAGATGCGCCGATCAGGTTTTCATACGACTGGTCAAAGAAAAAATCATCGAGATAATCATCCAGTTCAATTCGTCGCACCGGGAACAGGCCGGTTTCGGCTATGCCTTCGCCCATTTTGTAGTCGTGAACATAACCGCGGAATACCTGTGGTGGACTATCGGTGTAATTGATTTCCCAGACCTGTTTGAAATCTTTCAGTGCGACGATAAAACTGTCGCGTGGCGCTGCAGTGTAAACCGCGCTGACGCGCGAACTTTTGCCGAAGTCGTCTTTGACCGGAATAATGTTAACCAGGCTGAGATCGCCGGCGTCGAGCAGTACCAGGCTGTGAGGCAGGTAATTTCCCACCATGACATAACGGTCATCAGCGGAGACCGCGGCATTGCGCGTGTTAATGCCTGCGCGAATCTCCGCCACGGTTTTCAGCGTGTACATATCGAACTTGCTGATCCAGCCGTCACGCGAAGCGAAATACACGAAGCGTCCGTCAGACGAATACTTCGGCCCACCGTGTAGTGCAAAGCGTGATTTGAAACGGTGAATCGGTTCCATTTTGTCGCCATCGAGCACCGTGACATGGTGGTCACCGCTTTCGACTACAAGAAACAGGTTTAGCGGGTCGGCGTCATACACCGGTTTGAGCGTGGTGGCATCGCCTTTGGTCAACGCGGGTTCGTGAACCACGTGGCTGGCTTTGATCGAAGTTTCGTTCCACACAGGGTCGGATGCCAGCGGAGTGTATATCAGCTCGACCAGTGACTGTATCTGTTCAGGCGTCAGGCTGTCAACGAACGCAGGCATCTGCGTCGCAATGCGGCCTTTGCTGATGGTGTCTGTCGCGTTGTTCTTGCGCAACCTGTGCAGGTTTTCCGGCAGCAGTGCAGGGCCCATGCCGCCGAGGCGGTCTGCGCCGTGACAGCTTGCGCAGTGTTTCTGGTAAATCGTATTGGCGTCAGTGTCTGCCAGCAACGGCGCGGCGGCCAGCAGGCTGACAATAACAATAAAGCATCGAAGTGTTATCACGCGGGCGAACTGACTTTTAACGGGCGTGTCCATGGTTGCAATTGTAAGCGTTGTTGTTGTTCATCAACACCAATTTCTTCATTGGTTAAATAACAGCCCGGATCTTCTGCCCAGAAGTTACCCGTAAGCTGCCACGCACGCGTGCGCGTGTTGCCGCCGCAAATAGCGCGGGAATTGCATTGCGCGCAACGCCCTTCAACCGGGCGCTGTTTGAGCTTGAGGCCGGCCATCAATGGATC
>Ga0316201_10004744_pt1 | contig 10330 bp, 11 predicted proteins | sample CS6wburrow_MG_FD_204516 | JGI IMG/M metagenome (GOLD analysis project Ga0316201, IMG submission 204516) | Coastal sediment microbial communities from Delaware Bay, Delaware, United States - CS-6 worm burrow | ecosystem: Environmental > Aquatic > Marine > Coastal > Sediment | place: USA... | reverse complement strand
AAAGACCTGGAAAACGGTCATTACAGTCTCTCAAAAACAACAAGCTGGCAACCGGGAAAACACACACTCGGTGATTTCCGCCAGATCGAACCCCTGAAAGCCCTGTTCTTCCCGGCCCGGGAGTTTGTTGGCAAATGGAAAGATCAGTCCGCCCGCAATCCCCTGCCGGAACGTATTGTTTTTGGGGTCAAGAACTGCGACCTCTCGTCACTTGGTATTTTTGATCACGTTTTCCTGAATGGTATCTGTCCGGATCCGTATTACAAGGAGGCACGTGAGAAAACCATCCTTGTTTCCACAGACTGCAACTCCCAGCTTGATGTGTGTTTCTGCCCGGCAGTCGGTGAACAACCCTATGCCCGGAGCGGGTTTGATATCAACATCGCAGAGACACCCGACGGTTACGTTTTTGAAGAGGGTTCGTCACGGGGCAAAAAATTGCTGCAGTCCGCGCAAACCTTGCTTGAACCAGCCACCACGGACTTACTGGACGGCCTTGAAAAACAAAGAGCCAGGCGCTACCAGGAGCTGGTCGAACAGAGCAAGGCACACGGATTGAATCCCGGTACTGATTTACGGGCAGCAGTGGATACCTGTTTTGAATCCGGACTGTGGAATGACTTTGCCGAAGACTGCGTCGAATGCGGTGCCTGCAATTTTATTTGCTGTACCTGCCACTGTTTTCTGCTGGCAGATGGCTACGATGCGGATGGCCAGGCAGCACGCACCAAGCTCTGGGATGCCTGCCTGTATTCCGGTTTTGCTGCAACCGCTGGCGGTGGCAACCCACGTCCACTCCGGGCGGAACGTTTTCGGAACCGTTTCGACAAGAAATTCAGTTTTTTTCCACATGTACTGGGACGCTACGCCTGTGACGGGTGCGGACGCTGTACCGAAGCCTGCATAGCCGATATCGATATTCGAGATGTATTGAGGAGGGCCGTCGATGAATCCGACGCTCTACATGCCCATTCCGGCGACCATCGAGCGAATTGAGGACGAAACGCCTGACATAAAGACGTTTACCATTCGCCCGGTTGAGCCCATGCCTTTTGCGGCTGGCCAATTTGTTGAGCTGGCAGTACCGGGCATTGGCGAGGCGCCGTTCACGCCTTCATCCTCCCCAAAAATATCAGATTTTATGGAAATCACCATCATGCGTACCGGGCGTGTGACCGACTGGCTGCACAACATGCGGGAAGGCGATGAACTGGGTGTACGCGGGCCGATGGGTCGGGCTTATCCGATCGAAGACTTCCATGGCCGTGAAATTCTGATTGTCGGTGGTGGCTGCGGCGTGGGCCCTCTGCGCTCGCTGTTGCTGGCACTGATCGACGACCTTGAAGCCTATACCCGGATTATCGTGCGGTACGGTGCAAAATCCGCGGACAGTATCGTATTCAAAGATGCCCAAACACATGGCTGGGATCAGGGCGGCGCGCTCGATGTCATGCTGACCGTAGATAAGGCCAGTCCGGGGTGGGATGGCCATGTCGGCATGATCACCGACATCCTTACACAAGACTACCTCGACTGCCACGCGCGTGACGGTATTGCCGTCATGTGCGGACCCCCCGTGATGATGAAATACGGCACTGACAAACTGTTGGAACGCGGCTACCTTCCCGAAAACATTTACCTGTCGATGGAGCGCAACATGAGTTGCGGTGTCGGTCAGTGTGGCCACTGCCGTCTTGGCGGTTACTACATTTGCAGGGACGGCCCGGTCTTTTCATTTGACGAAATCCAAAACAACCCGAGGTTGTGGGATGACTGACAGCAAGCGCAAATACCTTGTCATCGATCTGCAAAAATGCGATCAGTGTGAATCCTGCAAGCTTAGCTGCGGCTACCATGACAGGCTAAAGGCGGAAGATCATGGTATGTCAGGGTTGCGCGAGCGCGCCACCTTTGCATTGATCTGCCGTCGCTGCAGCATCGCGAGTTGCATTAAGGCCTGTGAGTTCCACGCCCTTGAGCGTGACAGTGACGGTGTCATAAGACGCCACAACCTGCGTTGCGTCAGTTGCAAGATGTGCGCACATGCCTGTCCCTTTGGCACCATCTATACCGAGATGCTTTCGTTCTACCAGGTCAACTGTGATCTGTGTCTTGCCCAAAACGATGCAGAGCCCCTTTGTGTGGCCAGTTGCCCGCTGGGCGCGCTTGAATTCCGCACGATGGATCCGTCGGAGACGGATGTGCATGTCATAGACCAGCACCTGGCAGCCCGTGCCAGGCGTTGGGCCAGGCAGGAGGTCAAAGCATGAAAGGAAACATGGTCATACTCGAGTTCCTGCTGTTCCCCGGACTGCTATTTACTGCCATCGCCGGTCTGTTGACCAGCTGGGTGGATCGCAAGGTGACGGCACTGGTGCAAATGCGTGTGGGTCCGCCATTTCTTCAACCCTTTTACGACATCAGAAAGTTATTCATCAAGGAAACCTGTGTACCCGAAGGCGGCGCCATCGGTATGTATCTGTTAGCCCCGCTGATGGGGCTGGCTGCAGTTACGCTGGCGTCAATGATTCTTTGGCGCACCCTGCTGGACGCTGATGCTACTTTTGTAGGTGACCTGATCGTGCTGATTTACCTGCTGGTCATGCCGGCACTGGCTGTCATGCTTGGCGCGTTCGCTTCGCGGAACCCGCTGGCATCACTGGGCGGCAGTCGCGAAGTCAAACTGATGATCGCTTACGAGTTACCGCTGGTACTGGCGATACTGGTACCCGTCATCCAGGCCGACAGCATTCGCCTTGGCGACCTGCTGATGAATCCGGCCCCGATAAGCAGTCTGTCCGGTGTACTTGCACTGCTGGTCTGCATAGCTTGTATGCAAGCCAAGTTGACCCTTGTTCCATTTGATATGCCGGAGGCCGAAACCGAACTCAGCGGTGGTGCCCTGATTGAGTACTCCGGTCCACCATTGGCGATATTCAAACTGACACGGGCGATGATGCTTTTCACATTGCCCGTGCTGCTGGTCGTATTGTTCTTTGGCGGCCTGTTGAACGGTCCGGCCTGGCAGCGCTGGCTGATCGGCTTCCTGCTGTGGTTTGTGCTGGTAGCCATCACGATAGTTATTCGAAACACCACGCCGAGGGTACGTATTGACCAGGCCGTCCGCTTCTTCTGGGGGCCGGTCAGCATCATAGCCCTGGTTGCCGTCACGCTTGCCTGGATGGGATGGTAACGCGATGAGGTTAGCACCATGATCAACACAATCAATGCGCTGACACGTTCACTGAATGTATTCCACCTCGCCGGCAGCGCCTGTAATAACTGCGATATCGAAATCCTCGATGCACTGACCCCGAAATATGACCTGGAGCGCTTCGGAATCACGCTTGTCGGCAGTATCCGCCACGCGGACGTGCTGCTGGTCTCAGGCGTTTTCAACCGTAAGGCAGCCATCCGTGCCAGGGAGTTATTGGAACAGGTACCGAGGCCCTACCTGGTGCTGGGTATCGGTGGCTGTCCCTGTACCGGCCTGATGTTCCGCAACTCCTATAACTGGGACTGCCCGCCATCTGCCTATATGAACATCGATGCCTATGTGCCCGGTTGCCCACCGAAACCGGAGGCCATCATCAGTGCCGTGGTTAAGGTAGTTGAAGGATTACGCAGCGGAGCACTGGTACCCCGTTGTCTGCAGGACACCACCGATTTGGCAGTGGAAGGGGTCGGTGAGACCACGTGATGGGAGAGAAGAGAACGAAATGAACAAATTCCACATCATCACGACGATCCAGACACAACTGGGTGATGCCATCCTGGTAGTTAAACGCAAATCAAATTTGCGAATATATATCGATATCACTCCACACTCATTGCCGGACGCCAGTCGAATGATGCTCAAGGAGTTCGGCGCACGTCTACAGATAGCCACCGGTGTCGATACCAGCAATGGCCTCGAAGTCATGTACCACTGGGCGCTGGATGCAGAGGGTATCGTCATCACCCTGCGGGTTCTCGTGGATCATGACTCACCGGAATTGGATTCGATCGCACCGATGTATCCCGCCGCCGAGTGGATCGAACGGGAGATCTGGGAACTGCTCGGAATCCACTTCAAGGGTCACCCGGATATGCGTCATTTGCTACTGGCCGACGACTGGCCGGAGGGTAATTACCCGATGCGCAGGAATCACGAGGTGACACCATGAGCAAGCGCACCATCGTACCCATCGGCCCTTACCACGCGCTGCAGGAAGAACCTGAATTCTTTAAGCTGCATGTCGAGGGTGAAAAGGTCGTACACCTCGATATAGAACTGGGTTATAACCACCGTGGTATCGAAAAAATCTCCGAATCAAAGACCTTCGAGGAAACCATTTTCCTGGTCGAGCGAATCTGCGGTATCTGCTCAACCTCGCACCCGATAGCCTGTGTACAGGCGGTCGAGGATGCCGGCGACATCAAGGTGCCCGAACGCGCCCTGTTTATCCGCAGTGCCGTGGGCGAACTCGAACGTATACATTCACACCTTCTGTGGCTGGGACTGGCAGGGCACTTTATCGGCTTCAATACGATCTGGATGTGGGCCTGGCGGTTCCGCGAAGACGTACTCAATATTCTCGAACTGATCACCGGCAACCGCAATCACTACGGCATGATGAAACCCGGCGGTGTTCGCAGGGACATTAACAAAACAGACATCCCGGCCATCCGTAAATTACTCGACAGCCTGCAGGACCCGATCAAGATGTTCAGGGACGCGGTCATCCAGGATCCGTTGATACATGCCCGCACCAAGGATGTCGGCATTCTGACACGCGAAAAAGCGGTCGCCTACGGGGCGCTGGGCCCGACCGCACGCGCTTCCGGTTACGACATCGATGTCCGGCGTGACCATCCTCATGCAGCTTACGGCATGCTGGACTTCGATGTCATTACCTGTGAGAAAGGTGATGTATTTGACAAGGCCGTGGTGCGTATTCTCGAGATGTTCGAGTCCATTCGCATCATCCTTCAATGTCTCACTCAGCTGGAGAAAGTGGGCGGGCCGGTCGATACCAACCCCAAAAACGTGAGCGGAGGTGAAGGTATCGGTTTTTACGAGGCGCCACGTGGTGAGGTGTTCCACTACATCAGAAGCGATGGCGGCAACCGGCCCATCCGTCACAAGGTGCGCGCACCCAGTTTCATGAATGTCCCCACCAACAGGGAAACCGTGCTGGGTGCAACGGTGGCCGACGCCACCATTATCCTGGCTGCGGTCGACCCGTGTTACTGCTGTACCGAGCGTATGGCTGCCGTTGATCGTAACGATGGCAGGCGTTTACTGGACACACGCGCCCTGATCCGCTTGTCCTGTGAGAAAACCGACCGCCTGATGGCGGAAACCGGATTCCAGGGACCGACATTACCGGACTTCAGGGAGTAAGACATGCTTATTCAGCTGCTCACCCATCCGCTCGTTTTACCGGTGATCCTGCCATTGCTGATGGGACTGGTCTGCCTGTTGATACCGAATCGGGCGAGCAATCTGCGCGCGCTGCTGGCGGTGTTGACCTCCGCGCTGGTTCTGGCACTGGTCTGGCCACTGTTTCAACAGACTAACCTGACTCTGGATCCAACACCCTGGCTATCGTTGCGGGTGGATGTGTTAAGTGCATTCATATTGTTGGCCGTGGCATTTTTTGGTCTGCTTATCGCGATCTATTCGGTTGGCTACATGAAGGGTCATGCACGTCACCGCGAGTACTTTACCTACCTGTTGTGGACGCTCGGTGCCAGTTGCGGTGTGGTGCTTGCCAACGACCTGTTGTTACTACTGGTCGGTTGGGGTTTCCTTGCTCTTACGCTCTACCTGATGGCCGGCATTTCCGGACCGGATGCCGCGGGGGCCGCACGCAAGTCGCTGATGGTTATCGGCGGTACCGATGCCCTGATGTTGCTGGGTATCGTTATTTACTGGCAACTGACCGGCAGTACGCGAATGGACGGGGTTGCAATGGCACTGGACGGCCCGCTGGCCTATACGGCATTTTTGACTCTGCTTGCAGCTGCCTTTGCCAAGGCCGGAGCGGTACCGTTTCATAGCTGGGTGCCGGATTTTGGTGAAAAGGTCGATGCACCGGTATCCGCGTTTCTGCCGGCATCACTCGACAAATTACTTGGTATCTACCTGCTGGCACGTTGCGTGCTGAACCTGTTTGTAGCCACCCCGGCGATGTACGGGATGTTAATGCTGCTGGGAGCCGTTACCGTAATCTCGGCAGTTTTGATGGCGCTGGTTCAACACGATCTCAAACGACTGCTGTCCTTCCATGCGGTCAGCCAGGTCGGTTACATGATCCTCGGTATCGGTACCGGCACTGCGATCGGATTGGCCGGCGGCTTGTTCCATATGCTCAACAATACCATCTACAAATCCGCGCTGTTTCTGTGCGCCGGTGTGATAGAAAAAGAAACCGGAACCACGGATCTTGATCGCCTCGGCGGCTTGGCCAGCCTAATGCCGGTAACTTTCTTAACCTGCACAGTGGCGGCATTGTCGATTTCGGGTATTCCACCACTGAACGGCTTTGCATCCAAATGGATGATTTACCAGGGCATTATCTTGAGTGGTGAGGGTAGCGGTCCCGGTTGGATTGTGTGGTTGGCGATTGCAATGCTCGGTTCCGCGCTGACTCTGGCCAGTTTCGTCAAAGTGCTTCATGCGACTTTCCTCTGCAAACCCTCCCCACTGGTACAAGGAAAATCAATTCAGGAGAACAGCACCAGCATGCTGATGCCGATGCTGGTATTGGCGGTGCTATGCATCGTGTTTGGCGTATTTGCCTTCCAGATCCCACTCGGTCTGATGATCTTCCCGGTCGTACAGGCAGAGGTGCCCGGTGTCTGGTGGTCCGGACTCGCCACGGTTTTGATTCTGACCGCAGTGTTTGTTGGTCTTATCGTGTATCTGCTGAGTATGCGTGGCGGCAGGATACGCCGCATGCGTACCTACATTGGCGGTGAGCAAATCCGGGATGTTTACATAAGCGGTGGGCAAGCAAGCGGCCAAAGAAATGTCGAGGTCACCGGTGTCGATTTTTATAACACCATTGAGCAACTGCCTGGTCTACAGAGGTTCTACGTACTCACACGGAATCAGGTATTCGATATTTATGAATTACTAACACATGGATTAAATTATTTCGTACAGATGCTGCGCTCGGTTCACAGCGGTATCTTACCGGCCTATCTACGGTGGTTCGTGGCCGGATTGCTGGTGGTGGTTTGGGTGGTTACGGAAACGGGAAGCTGACATGACAGAAGTACTCGCATTACTGATCCTGCTGACGGTGATCGCCGCCATCATCACGGTGCTGACATCAAACCTGCTGTATGCGGTTATCAGCGTGGGTGCGGTGGGTTTCCTGCTCGCCATCGTCTACCTGTTTCTGTCGGCACCCGATGTCGCGATCGTCCAGATCGGCGTTGAGGTGATAAGCCTGGTACTCCTGATCCGCGCCACCCTGGGGCGCGAGGTGCAGAAACTAAAGACCGTTCATGCCGTCGTGGGTGTCTCTTTTGCAGTTGCTTTCGTAGCGGTCATTGGCCTGTTTGGTATCCAGGTATTTAACCAGTTTCCGGAGTTCGGAATTCCGGTCATGGAACGCTTCACTGATGCACCTGCGCTGGTTTATTTAAATACAGGCCTGGCCGCGACCGGCGCACCCAACCTGGTGACAGCCGTGCTGCTGGACTTCCGAGCCTGGGACACACTGGGTGAGGCCACGGTGCTGTTTTGCGCAGCACTCGGCGCCGCCGCTGTGCTACGCAGAAATGCCCGTACCAACACGAAAAAAGAGGAGGATGAACCGTCATGAACGCGTCTCGTAAATTGCGTGAGGAAGGCACGGGCATGGGTATAACCGTGAAAACCGTAACGCGGTGGCTGAAGGGTCCAATTCTTCTGTTTGGTATTTATTTGGTGTTGTATGGCCACATCACCCCCGGGGGGGGATTTGGAGGTGGTGTGGTCATTGCCTGTTCATTCATTCTGATTACACTGGCATCCGGCGAGCGTGCCGCACTGAGTCTGTTTAGCAAAAACGTGACGTCCCGTCTCGACAGTGCCGGCCTGCTGATCTTCCTGGCACTGGGTTGGCTGGGTACTGCCTGGGCCGGGGCTTACTTTTACAGTAACTTCATCACCACGCCGGAAGCAGCGCAATTCACATTGCTCAGTGGTGGAATCATGCCCATGGCAAACATCGCGTTGGGGCTCAAGGTCGCCAGCGCACTTTTCCTTGTATTCACGCTGTTATCAGCATTTAAGATCGTGGAGCGGGAGTTGGAGGACCTGCCCGATCCGGCAGATCAGCAGCAGGAGGGTGAATCATGATTTACTCCCTTTGCCTGTTGTTGATACTCATCGGCTTGTACGGCGTAGTTGTAAGCCGGCAGACCCTGAAGATCGTCATCAGCCTGCTGATCATGAACCACGGTGTGCACCTGTTGTTGTTGTTGATTGGCTATCGCGAGGCGGGCAGTCCTCCGATCGTTGACCCCTCTATCAGCATCGCGGAGTTCGCCGCCGGTGCCGTGGATCCACTGCCGCAAGCACTGGTTTTGACCTCCATAGTGATTGGCCTGGGTGTACTGGCACTGATGGTGGCACTGTGCGTGCGTTTGTACGAACGTTACGGAACCTTTGACGTGACCGAAATCCGGCGTCTGCGGGGTTAATGTTAATGGTAACGGGATGTAGATAATGAACGTTGATGTCCAGACCCTGATCCCCTTATTCGTGGCTGTACCACTGGGGATGTCATTGCTGGTTCAGTTGCTGGCGCGACATCGGCATGTTCTTGCAGAGGTGCTGACCATCATCACGCTTCTGTTACTGGCGCTGATGAGTTGTTACAGCGTTGGCCACAGTGGGATATACCACCTCGGTGGCTGGCCGACACCTGTCGGTATCGATATGCGGCTGGATGCACTTGCGACGTTGCTGTTGCTGGCAGTCAATATTGTCGGGCTTGCCGTTAGCCTGTACTCGGTTGACTATATGCGACGTTTCACCGCCCGCAGTCATTTTCACAGCCTGTTCCTGCTGATGGTGACCGGTATGAATGGTGTCATCCTGGCCGGCGACCTGTTTAACCTGTATGTCTTCCTTGAAGTCGCCGCCATCGCTTCATACTCACTGGTCGCCTTTGGTTGTGCCCACGAAGAACTCGAGGCCTCGTTCAAATACATCGTACTCGGTTCCTTGTCGTCAGCACTCATCCTCACCGGTGTGGCCCTGGTTTACGGCATCACCGGCACACTGAACCTCGCATATATCGCGGCCCGTATCGCGGAAACCGGCAGGGATACACCTTTGCTCCTGGCATTCGGTCTGTTTATATGTGGTTTCTCCTTCAAAGCGGCGCTGGTGCCTTTCCATGCCTGGCTGCCCGACGCCCATCCCGCAGCTCCTGCACCGGTTTCAGCCATGCTTTCCGGTGTACTGATCAAGGCCATCGGTGTCTACGTGTTGGCACGCCTGGCATTCAATGTATTCGGTATCACGGACAACGAACTCAGCCTGTTACGCTGGCTCGGTCTGCTGTCAATGGTGGCCGGCGGGTTGTTGGCGACAGGACAAAAAGATATCAAGCGGCTGTTTGCTTATAGCAGCATTTCACAGGTTGGCTTCATGGTACTTGGGTTGGGGCTCGGCACCCCGCTGGGGCTTGTGGGTGGTCTCTACCACCTGGTTAACCACGCGTTCTTTAAATCGCTGCTGTTCCTCAATGCCGGCAGCGTGGAATACGCAACGGGTACACGCAAGCTGAAGCACCTGGGTGGTCTGAACCGCCAACTACCGGTTACCGCCGCCACATCGCTGGTCGGCTCCATGTCAATTGCAGGCATACCGCCATTCAGTGGTTTCTGGAGCAAGCTGATCATCGTGCTGGCATGTATCGAGAGTGGTTACTACGGGTTCGCAACCGCAGCGGTCCTGGTCAGCATTGTAACCCTGGCTTACCAGCTCAAAGTGCAGCGTATGGCCTTTTTTTCCGCCCTGCCAGAGACCCTGAAAGGACTGAGGCGGGAACCGCCGATGATGGCAGTGGCCATGATCCTGCTGGCCCTCGGTTGTATCGCACTGTCCTTTGCCGTGCTCACAGGACTGCGTGAGCCGTGGCTGATCAGCGCTGCACAACAGATACTGACAGCGGGCATTTTCGGAGACTGACGGAGACATCAAGAAAAGGATTGGAAATGACACAGGCACTCAATTCATTCAAACACAAACCCTTTATCGAGCGACTTGTATTGTTCGTTATGGTGTATATCTTCTGGCTGTTGCTGGCATGGCCGGTATCACCAATCGACGGGAGCCTGA
>Ga0316201_10004743_pt1 | contig 10331 bp, 7 predicted proteins | sample CS6wburrow_MG_FD_204516 | JGI IMG/M metagenome (GOLD analysis project Ga0316201, IMG submission 204516) | Coastal sediment microbial communities from Delaware Bay, Delaware, United States - CS-6 worm burrow | ecosystem: Environmental > Aquatic > Marine > Coastal > Sediment | place: USA: Delaware... | reverse complement strand
GTCCCGTGCGTTTATGGATAATGTCCTTGAAATCGTACACCAGGTCCTGCAGGTCCTGAACCGAAAAATCGGTGTCCATGGTGATATTTCGCTTGTCTTTTAAGTTATCGATCACTTCTTCGAAGGGATCCATATCTTCTTTGGATTCGGGTTTAAGGCCCATTACCACGCTGCCGTACATTTGGATAAAGCGACGGTAGGAGTCCCAGGCAAATCGGTCGTTTCCTGTCTTTTCTGCGAGTCCGATAACCGACACATCATTCAACCCCAGGTTGAGTACGGTATCCATCATTCCGGGCATAGACACCCGGGCTCCAGAGCGTACAGAGAGGAGTAGAGGGTCCTTATCGTTTCCGAAGGAGGCTCCCATGATCTTTTCAACTTTGGCAACCGCTTGCTTCAGGTCGTTTTCAAGCAATTCCTTAATGGCTGCTTCGCCCAGCTGGTTGTATTCGGTACAAACTTCGGTTGAGATGGTGAATCCCGGCGGAACCGGAATACCAATGGCGCTCATTTCGGCGAGGTTGGCGCCTTTACCCCCCAGGAGGTTTTTCATGGTTCGGTTTCCGTCGGCTGTTTTGTCGCCAAAGGAGTAGATTCTGGTTTTTTTAGCTTCCATCACTTCCATACTATTTAGCTTTTAGGTAGATAATTTAAGCTGTAAAATTACAGCAGGGAAGTGTTGTATTTCATGACGTGGGTCATGTTTGGGAGGGTGGTGAAGGGTGAGGGGTGAAGGGTGAAGGGTGAAGGGTCACTTCGCTACGTTTTTCATTGGATTCGAAACACTCAGTGACCAGGTTTCCGGAGGCGCTGGATCGATCTGTTGTAAAAAGTAGAATGACCCCCCGAATATTGGTGCTGTTCATTTGTCGTGTCATTCATAAAAATACACCGCTATTCGAAAGGTCATTCGTGTTCCACCATCAATTATTGTGGGGAATTTATAAGTACAAACTCAACCCGGCGGTTGTTGGCTTTTCCTTCCGGACTGTCGTTGGTATCTGCAGGAGCACTTTCACCATAGCCTTTTGCCTTAAGTCTTTCTTTCGAAATACCAAGTTTCACCATCGTCCAAACCACGGTCTCGGCTCTCGCTTCTGAAAGCTGCATATTGCTTGCATCATCGCCATCGCTATCCGTATGTCCTTCCACGCTGAAATTCATTTCGGGATATTTGTTCATCAGTGTTACGATTTCGTTGATAACACCCATGGATTCGGGTTTTAAGGTTGCCTGACCCGTATCGAAACGGATGCCGCTGGCAACGATCTTACCATCTTCCATCACCCTGTCGTAATATTTCACTCCACCTTCTGCGAGTCTGAAATTCTTCACATAGAATTTGTTTGCGTCGGAAGCTGAATACGCGCGAAGGGCAATTCCCGTAGGTTCGAATTCCAATCTTGGGATGTTGATCAAACGGGTCTCATCGATATAGGCTTTGAGTTTCCCCCTGGTATAGGCGATAGCGATATGGGCCCACCTGTCCTGAATGCTGCCGTCGTCCGGGATATAACTTCCAATATCATGGAGCCTCAATCCGTTGTAGTGAACACTCAGGGCTTTGTGACCTGACGGTTTCCGTTGATTCTTCTCATCGAAAAAGAAGACTTCGAATGAATTGACGTTGTTAACGTACAGATCGAATTCAACGGTAAACACTTCGGGCAGATAATCTCCATCCCCTTTTTTCATATAGGGTATGATCTTCGGGTGACCGCCTCTGAACATGATGATGTTTTCTCCTCCGAAGTTCGCGTTTTCCACTGTACCTCTCACCAGGTCCCAGCGTGAAGGGAACTCTCCGTTTTCTTCCCCGGCGAGGTTGTCTTCGAAAATCACAGTGTCTCCAGGCACAAAATCGTATTTAGACCACAGCAGTTGCGGGTCCTGAGTTTCGGTTGTTGCGGTGGGTTTTCCTTCACCTTCCTGCGTATCGGTTTCGGGTGCCTGGGGCTCGGGCTCTTTCTCCTTGCCTATATCCTCTACTTCTTCAAAACCTTTGTCGATGGTCTTTTCAATTTTCTGGTCGAGTTTTCTATCGGTATTCTTCTTTACTTTCTTGGTTATTTTATCAAAAATCTGTGCTTCGGCAGGAACTGACACATGAAAAAATAGCCCAAGTATTGCTAATAGCATTAACTTTTTCATGATTGTTTTCTTTTACATTTTGACCCTTCAGGATCCTAACTCAAAAAGGTAGTGATATGGAATTCAATGCGCAATGATCTCAGTCATTGCGCTGTTGTTTTAACGAAGCTTTTAGAGGGTGAAGCGAAGAATCTTACCTAATTAAAACCACAAACAATACCCAAAAAAAATCCCAACTACGATTTACGTAATTGGGATCTAGAATTTTCTTGGTAATGAATACTAAAATACTACTATTCTAACCTACTATGATAGTCCAACCCACTAGTTGATCCCCAGCTTGGCCAGCACTTGTTCCGTGATATCGATGCTTTCATCGGCCATAAGGACGGAGTTGAACACGGAGGTATCGAAGATAAGCTGGTAGCCTTTTTCTTTGGCAACTTCTTCCACGGCCTTTTGGGCCTTCTCCAGCACTGGTTGGAGCAGTTCCCGCCGTTTGGCCGCCACTTTCCGGTCGGCTTCTGAAACGAACTTCTGAAGGGCCAGGTCGCCATCTCTCAGTTCTTTTTCGAGCTTCTGCTGCTGTTCCGGGGTAAGCTTGCCACCCTCACTCTGGTAGTAAGTGAATTTCGCCCGCAGGGAATCCTGCTTTCCTTTGATCCTATCGGCAAGGTCATTCTGGAAGGTTGCCAACTGCGAATCGGAGACCTTTGTTTCAGGCATGATACTAATGACATTTCCAAAATTGGTATGTCCGTATTTCTGGGCCTGCAACTGAAAGCCGGAAATCAGTACCGCTGCTAAAAGTAAATATCGAAGTGAATTTCTCATGTGCTGTGGTTTAGATGCCCAACTTTGATTTTACGGAGGCTGTGATGTCCAGGGTAGTTTCGCCATAGAGAAGTACTCCTTGTTCCACCACCATTTTCAGGCCTTTTTCCTGGGCAACATCGTTGATGGCCGCATTCACTCGTTCGTAAATGGGTTGTAGCAGCCCCTCTCTTTTTTCCTGCAGCTGTTTTACCATATCCTGTTCGTACTTCTGGATCTCGGCTTGTTTTTCCTGCAGTTGTTTCTCGGCTTCCTGTTGTTGTTTGGGAGACAGTTCCCCGCGCTGGGCTTTGCCCGACGTTTCTTCGTAGAATTTCTGAAATGCCGCCACCATGTCTTGTCCGCGGGCCTGCATATTTTCTTCCAGGGTTTTTATTTCGTCTTCGGCTTGTTTCACGGCAGGCAACTCGGATAGTACGGCTGCGGAGTTAACGAAGGCGATGTCCTGCGCTGTAGCCGTTTGCATGCTTCCGGCCAGGAAGAACGTGGCCACTAGAATTGGGAAAATGTATTTTTTCATTGTAGTTGTTTTTTTACCGTTTTTTGATAACGGGCGTAAAGGTACGATTTTTAGGGAGTAGGTCAATAGTTGTGCCAATTTTCTCGTAAATCGGTTTTTAACATGTTTCGTGTTAGTAGTGAGTAGTGAATCGTGAGTAGTGAAGAGGGTACTATGCGGGTCGGATGTCCGGTGTCCGGTGTCGGATGCCAGGTGAGTGATAAGTTGAATATTGACATGAGAACCTTAGACCGAGGATTGTGGAAATATTCTAAAGAGAAACAAAAGTCATAAAACCCCACCATTCAGCAGAGTTTTTAATGTTTTCCGCCAGAGACGAGCATGTCCGCCTGTGGGGATGGAGCAGATTAGTATTGCAAAGATTCTATTTCAATTCCCCCTCCCCCTCCTCACATCCTGATTACTTCTTCCTCGATTTAAGTTGTAATCTCTATGGTAGGTATCAATACGATCCCCGTAATAATCGCGGATATGGATAAAGCGCGACCGTCTCAGGTTCACTTCACGGAAACGCGGTGGTAAGACATTCACCGTGATCCACACCCCGTTTTCCAAATAGATATATTGTCTCAGGTAAAGGTCGTAATAGATCAGGTAATCGGGGAAGTATACATAACGCACTACCTCCACACGATTGGGGTAGAACCAGCCCGGCGGCGCAGATTGCACCCTGGACGACAGGATCACGGGTCCGCAGGAAGCCAGTAGCAGAAAACCGGCCAACAGCCAGATCCTGCTTAATACTTTCATGGTTTTCATAACACTGCTTTTTAACCTCTTAAACTAAGACAACAGCAAATTCTGCGCAATGATCCCGGTCATAGGAGGGGGGAATGAGGGGATATTATTCCAGGGTGCCAGGGAAACACTATGGCCAGTGAATTTTGTGTCACATCGTCTTGTGTTCTCATTATATTCCTATTTTAGTGTCTATGAAAAAACTCAAATTCCCCACCGCCCAAACCATCCTTCTATTGATCGCCGGGTTGGTGACCCTGCTTACCTGGGTGGTGCCCGCCGGGAAATACGATACCCTGGCCTACAATAGCGAGACAGAACTATTTACCAGGACCCATGCGGAGGGGACGGAGTCATTACCCGCCACCCAGACAACCCTGGAGGAACTGGAAGTAAAGATCCCCGTGGAAAAATTTACCTCCGGGGATATCTATAAACCCATCAACATCCCGGGCACCTACCGGGAAGTGGAAGCCAAACCACAGGGCTTTGGGGCCTTTATACAGTCGCCTGTTAAAGGGATCATAGAATCGGCCGATATTATCTTCCTGGTGCTGTTTATTGGCGGACTCATAGGCATCATGAACCGCACCGGGGCCTTCGATGCGGGGATCTCCTGGCTGGCCAGGGTACTGAGGGGCAGGGAATACTTGCTAATCATACTGGTGACCACGCTCATCGCGGCCGGAGGGACCACTTTCGGGCTCGCAGAAGAGACCATGGCTTTTTACCCCATCCTGATACCGGTCTTTATCGCCGCAGGCTACGATGCCATGGTAGGATTGGCCTGTATCTTCCTGGGTTCGGCCGTGGGTTCCATGTGCTCCACCGTAAACCCGTTCTCCACCATCATCGCCTCGGATGCCGCCGGGGTGAACTGGACCTCGGGCATAGGAGGGAGGGTAACCATCCTCCTTATTTGCTTAACCATTACAATTGTCTACATACTGCGCTATGCGGCCCGGGTAAAAAAAGACCCCAGCCGTTCCATCATCTTTGAACACAAGGAGTCCATAGAAAAGATGTTTGGTCTCTCACATGCCCAGACCAATAGCAAACTCACCGGCCGTTTGCGTTTCATCATCGCTATTTTCTCCCTCAGCTTTATCATCATGGTGATAGGCGTTTCCATGCTGGACTGGTGGTTCGTGGAAATGACCGCCACCTTCCTGGTGGGAGCCATCCTTATCGGTATTGTGGGCAGGATCAGGGAATCCGACTTCGTCGAGGATTTTTCCAATGGGGCAGGGGCCCTGCTGGGTGTGGCCTTTATCATAGGGATCGCTCGTGGCGTCTCGGTGATCATGACCGATGGACTCATTGGTGACACCATGCTCTACAATGCCTCCGGGCTTACCACAGGTATGGAGAAAGGAGTTTTTTCCAACGTGATGTTCCTTATATACAACGGACTTTCCTTCTTTATCCCGTCCTCCTCCGGGATGGCGGTGCTCACCATGCCGATCATGGCACCACTGGCCGACACGGCGGGAGTTGCCAGGGAAGTTGTGGTGAACGCATATATGTACGGTTTGGGCTTGTTCTTCTTTATCAATCCGACTGGACTAATCCTTGCTGCCCTTGCTATCGTAAAGATTGGGTTTAATAAGTGGATCAAGTTTATTATGCCGTTGTTTTGGATATTGCTGGTTACCTTAATGGGGTTTCTTACGGTTTCAGCATATATTTAGTTTTTTCCGTTCATTTCTTTTATTCATGCGTTAATATTGAATTAGGAATTCATGAATGCTTCGCATTAGTCTTGCCCAAAATCTGTTCTGTTCTTTTTCCATCGATGAAAAAGAACCAAAAAATCTAGCGCTGCAGAGCCCTTGTTCACCCGCCATGTCTTTACCTCGCAACTAAAGGAACTCACCACCGTTGGTGGTTCAAACAGCCTTTAGTTGTCCTCTCGGTTGCATCCGGCGGGTCCCGAAGTCGTCTCTGAGGCGCGTTTTTGGTCTAGGCCAAAACTAAAACATGTTGCTTCGTTTTTACTTACTCTTTAAGTTTATATTTCTGTGTTCGTGAATCTTCGATTTCGGTAGGAATTTTTACTTGCACTATATTCTGACGTAAAGGGTATTAGCTGTAAATTTCGATTTTAACTGAACCATGAAAATCTTTTTCCACGATATAGCTATTCATTTTCCGTTAAAAATTCCGGGTGCCTGGGTGGAATTTAGGAAAATGAATAGGGTTTCAAAGTGCGATAGCAACTTTGAAAATACCTCTGGAAAAAGGCTCCTTTTTTTATTTCTTTTTTTGGAGAAGCAAAAAAAGGAAAGAAAGAAGATTTGGGCAATGCAAAAAAGAAGAGAAAGAACCTGTAATCACAAGCTTCTCGATACATCCGCCATGCTTCGACACTTCGGTTTACTCAGTGCGTCGCTCCGCTCAGCATCCGGCGGACAATCGAAGTGACAATTTGTATTCTACACTCGACTTGAGCCAAGAACCCAGATAAACGAATCAACGACTCCACGAATCAAAGCTAACCGAGATTCTTCGCTACGCTCTGAATGACAACCGGACACCCGACACCGGACAATAAACCACCAAACCCATGCCCTAAGTATCAAAACTTTTCATATCTTGGGTAGGGTAAAACCGTTGTGAACGGTTATATCCCTGAAGCCTCATAATGCGGTGATGATCACCGGAAGTTTGGGACTTCATTAATTCAAACACCTAACGTATGGAACGGAGAAAGTTTCTCAGGAAATCAGGACAAGCCCTGTTGGCAATTTCGTCCATTTCGATCACCGGGTCCTTATTGCAGTCCTGTAGCAACGACGACGATTCGTCCTTCGATGATGGCTACTATAACAGCGGTTATTACGGCGATGGCTATTACGATGACGGCTATTACGATGACGGCTATTATGACGATGGTTATTACGACGATGGTTACTACGACGACGGTTATTACGGAGATGCCCAGGCAATTCGCGATATCCTGCTCGACGGAGCCTGGATCGTGGGGAGCTACATAGACAGCGGCACAGACAAAACCAGTGATTACAACGGGTATACTGCCGACTTTATGCCTGCAGACCAGGTTACGGCCACCAATGGTACCACTACAAACAACGGTACCTGGGTGGTAAACGGAACGGGAAGCAGCCTTGCCCTCAACTTTACGGGCATGCCGTTCGATGAGTTTAATTCAGACTGGGATATCCTCAGTGTATTGAACAACAGGATCGAACTGCAAGACGTAAGCGGAGGCGGTGGTGGTACAGACACCCTTGTTTTCGAAAAGGTCTAAGCCAATAAGGTGTTAGATTGTTTTTGGCACTCCGGTGGGTACACCGGAGTGCCATTTATTTAAAATTCTGATCCATTGAATTCCATATTATTTCTTCACGACACCCATTTGGGTACCCCGCGAGGTGCCGAACTCACCATCAGGGAATTGATGTCCCTTGGAGAGGAGAAAGGGTATACCGTCGCCATGGACCCTCTTGTGAGCTTCGAAGCTTCCAAAAAACACATCGCCGGGGCCAACCTGCTGGTACTTAACAGTACTTCCCGATGCAAGTATGAAAAGGAATTACTTCGATTTATTTCCGAAGGAAATACCCCCTATATCAAAGTGGAATACGACTATAATTTTTGTATCCGAAGAAATATCCTCTGTACCGTGGATCCCAAAGTTAGAAGTTGCTGCGATCCTGATAAATTCCACCTCTATCGAAAACTATTTGCTGCAGCCAGGCTCAATGTATTCCAGTCGCCCAAACATTACCAGTCGCATAGAGAATTCTACGGGGAAGCGGTGGCCAGGCATCTTATTATGCCGCCAACTGTTAATGTTTCCGCCCTTATGCCTTCTGAAAATCGAGATGCACATACCATTCCCTTTTTCGGAGACCTGAACTACCTGAAAGGGGGGCACGAATATGTGCGCTACGCCGAAGTGCACCCGGAGATGCATTTCCCGGTCTACGGACAGAATCGTTTACGGGCTGAAATCCCCGAAAACGTTAGTTTTCATGAACCGGTCCCCAACGCACGAGTGCTCGAAATTCTCGGTAAGACCAAAACCCTGTTTGCGCGCCCTGTTTGGCCGGAACCTTCCGGGCGGCTTGTTGCCGAAGCCTTCCTGTCCGGCTGTGAGATCATCGGGAATGACCGTGTTGGTACCTTTTCTTTCGATTTCTACCCGAACCATCCTGAACAGGCGAAGCAGGAGATTGAGGCGGCCCCTCAACATTTCTGGGATGCCGTGGCAAATGTATTCACCAGGGACCAACAGGATAGCCCGAAGCTGCACAAAGTATTGGTCTACAAGAGCTACGGAGGGCTGGGGGATATCTTTTTTGCCATCCCGGCTATCTATAAGCTGGCAGCGGTGAGTGAATCCCTAGATTTTGCCGTTGCACCCAGGCTGGTCGAGTTTTTCAGCAAATACCTGAATGTGAAGGTTATTTCCGAAACCGATGCCCGTGCCAATGAAGAAGCCTATACCCATATTTACGAACTGGGGAACTACCCGGCCTTTCGCGGTTACGATCTGCCACACGCCTTAAAGTATCCCACCCATCGGAAAGTAAAACAACACGCTATACAACATTACATAGACACAATTGCCAAACTGCACAAGGACATCAGTAATCACCTGGAACGCTATCCGTATTTCAAGGAGACGGGAAAACCAAATGCGTCTTATTTTGTGGTCCACCACGGGGCGGGTTTTCTTCTGAAAATATGGCCTACGGATAAATATGCCGCCCTAATCAAGAAACTACTCGAAATATTTCCAACGCTGGATTGCAGGATCATCCAGGGGCCGAACGATCCGGATATAGCCGGGTATCTTGATGATGTGGAGGACAGGATTACCTATGTCACCGGTGGAATGACCGAAGTGGGACAAGCGATGGAAGGAGCTGCTTTTCACATAGGGAATGATGCCGGTATTACGCATGTGGCAGGTGCCTTCGATGTTCCTGTTGTGGGTATCTACGGACCCACCGGGCCCGGTAGCTGGGGTAGTTTTGCCACCCATAACGAACTTATCTGGGGTAAACAGGGAGTATGTGATGTTCGGTGTAATTATGATGTGATCCTGAACTGTGATCACAAGATTTGTTTGAATTCCGTAACCGTGAACCGTGTTCTGGAAGCGGTGTACAAATTATTATCCAGGGCCTATCCCGATGGCGATTCGCATATTCTACTCAATCCCATGGCTTCTTTTGATTTTACTGAAAAGGACTGTTTGGTCACCCTGGGGAAAGGTGAACTGCTACTGGAATATCACAGTGATACCATGAAGGCCCAAATGGAATCCCTGCTGAAGGAAGGTAACCTGCCCTCAAGACCATCGGCAGAATTCAGGACGGTAGTGGATGTGTTGCTGCAACAACAGCTGTTATTCCGGGTACCGAAATTCCACTGATCCCGGGCTATTTTATTTTATCAATACTATCAAATCGAACACCCGCTTTCATAGTGCATCCTTGTTTAATGTCTCGCGGTCCGAGCCAAAAGACTGTTATACAGTATGGCACGGGCCTCGCGTAGGAGGTCTTCCACTTCTTTCACATTGCGTTGCATGATCTCGGCGATTTGCTCCAGGGTGAATTCCTGCTTAGTGAACAGTTCGAAGACCGTATGCATGGGCTGTGGAAAATTACGCAAAACGATTTCGGTATACCGATTGATTTCCTCTTCGGTAAGTTCTTTGTCCAGCTGCGTTACCAGTTCTTTTTCATAATCCTGGTCGAATAGGGTACGCAGAGATTGTTTACTCTTGTGGTAGGAGACATCGTCCAGGTCTTCCCGCATGATGAGGTCCCCGTCTGCCTCGGCACTGAACTTTTCCGCCATTTGTTTCCATTCGGAAGTGGAGTAGTCGTCGATATTTTTAAACATGGCATCTTCAAAGGCCTCTTCGGCTATAGCCTGGTCTACCAACTCGTTGGTTTTTTTGAACAACCATATATAGAAGTCATTCTCGTTGTCCACATCGCCTATGGAGCTATATACCTCGATGAAAAGCTGATCGATAAAATCCTCTGCCTCGTATTTGCTCTTCGGAAAATTTCCCTGGTAGATGGCCATATCCAGTCTGCGGTTCACGAATTTCTTCACTTCGGGTAGTATATCCAGCAACAGTGTATTGAACGCGCCCCGG
>Ga0316201_10004742_pt1 | contig 10332 bp, 10 predicted proteins | sample CS6wburrow_MG_FD_204516 | JGI IMG/M metagenome (GOLD analysis project Ga0316201, IMG submission 204516) | Coastal sediment microbial communities from Delaware Bay, Delaware, United States - CS-6 worm burrow | ecosystem: Environmental > Aquatic > Marine > Coastal > Sediment | place: USA... | reverse complement strand
GACCCTCGTCACGGATTCCGTCCGCCCCGCCAAACCGGACAATCGTCATGTCATGAACGGCGATGATGGCTGGCTTGAGAAGCCAAACCGGGTTTTTCATTTTGCAAGCTCACGAAGAGTGTTGCGGTAACGTTCCATGCCCTTGCGCGCGCTCTCGAGCTGTTCCTCGAAATTCGGGTCGTATGGCGTAACCTGGTACCCGTCGGGTTGTTCGACAAGATACAGTTCGTCACCTTCGCGGACGCCGAGGTGAGCGAGGGCCTCTTTGGGCAGAATCACGCCGGCGGAAGAGCCGACAGCTCGAATCTTGAGTTTGACCATTGGAAGCACCAATCCGTGAAATATTATAATAATAATTATAATATCGGGGAATCAGATGTCAAGCCTCTAATCTATTGTATTGAAACAAGATATGGCTGGCCCGGCTCAAGCCATTTGATCGCACTTACTCGCTAACTGTTTTCACGCAAAGATGAGCGTCGTGTAAACGAGATAGGCCAGGTAGCCTGCAACGGCCAGCACAGCGGGCGCTATTAGACCAGCGGTACCGAAGCCAGGGTATTGAACAAGTTTGAGCCGATTACATTACCCATAGATAGTTCTGAGTTGCCCATTACAGATGAAAACAGCGATACCAGCAGTTCGGGTAATGAAGTTCCAAAACCCATCACCAAGACGCCGATCAGCAGAGGCGACATACCCAGGTTATACGATAAAGCAGATGCTCCATCGACGCAGCGATTCGCACCCCAGGCCAGAAGCAGAGGTGCGAGCAGCGCAGGTAATAGATATGCCGTTATAGTCCGACAGACATCGTCGCAACGGCTAACGTACCTTCGTTCGGTACCACCGGCTCAAAACCTCGTGTCCCCAGGCTAGAGCCGCATGCCGCCGTCGATCTCGATATTTCGTCCATTGACGAAATCATTCTCCACTAGAAACTGCACGCTATGCGCGATTTCGTCGGGCTCGCCGATGCGGCCTGCGGGGATCATGGCTTGCAACTTGGACAGCGCTTCCGGTTTCATTGACCGCACCATCTCCGTGCCGATAAACCCCGGTGAAATCGTGTTTACGCGTATGCCGTAGCGGGTAAACTCCTTGGCCCAGGTGACGGTCATAGCCGCAACGCCAGCCTTGGCCGCTGAGTAGTTGCTCTGGCCCATATTACCGCCGCGGGAGATACTCGAGATATTGATGATGAGCCCACCTTGCCCGGCGGTGACCATTTGTTCAGCAGCCGCGCGCGTGCACAGGAAGACGCCGGTCAGATTGACATCGATGACGGCCTGCCAGTTTGCCAACGACATCCTCGACACGCGCTCACCGTCCTTGAACTTCAGCGTCAGCGCATCGCGGGTGATGCCTGCGTTGTTGATCAGCACATCCAGCCGACCGAAGTGGTCGGCGATGGCTGCAAAAGCGTCGTCCACCTGTTGTTCATTGCTGACATCGCACGGCACTGTCATGCAATCCTCAGCGGGCAGCGACAAGTCGGTCTTTAGTTCATCGAGCGCGTCCGCATTGAAGTCAATCAGTGCCAGACGACCGCCCTGTCTCGCCAGCCGTCTTGCCATGGCCGCGCCAAGGCCTCCGGCAGCGCCCGTAATGGCGAAAGTGGATCGTTCAATTTTCATCATGTCTCCTCAAGATGTTTTCTTACCGAGAAATTCCGCTGCATCCGCGCTCAATTATTTGCGTCCAATGGCACGGCAACATCGCGCACCGACACCAGCGCCCGCCCGCTTGCAATCAATTGTCCATCGGCACTCGTGCATGTCGTCGACAAGTCGACCAGGTGTTTTTCCGGCCTGACTCGCGTGATTTCAACGCGGGCAGTCAATGCGTCACCGATGTGGGCGGCCTGGTGGAAACGGGTGTCCTGCTTCAGGTAATTGGCACCCCGACCCGGCAGCCTCACGCCCAGCAAATAGGAGAACAACGCACCGATCAAAGGTTCGGGTACCCGATCGTCGGCAATGGTGTGTTGGCTTAGCGCTGTGTAATCGCTCACGTCCCGTACGTTGACGCAACGCTTGATTTCAGCGAAATCGCCCAGCTTCATGGTGCGACCTTACAATGGCCCTGGCAGGTAATTTCACCATCGTTCACCCGTCTGACCTCGAGACTCAATTCGATCCCGGTGCCTGCGGCTTCTCCTAGCTCCGCGCTGAACTGCATGGGTTCATCGGCGAACGTGGGCGCCGGGAACATGACCGATTGCTCGAGCATGCGGCCCCCGGGCAGCAACTGGTCGACAAGACCGCGTAACACGCTGCATAACAGCAGCCCATGGGCGACGGTTCGTCCGAAGCGCGTGCGCGCGGAAAAGTCAGGGTCAGTATGGATCGGGTTGTCATCGCCGCTCAGTTGGGCGAAGCGGTCAAAATCCACCTGCGTGAAAGTGCGCACGAGCGTGGCCCCTGAACGTGACATTGGTCTCAGCTACCCGGAGACCCGGGCAGCAGGTGTTTCTGAACTTTGCCAGCTGCGGTCCTCGGGAAGTCAGCCACCGTGCTGAATTGTCGCGGCACTTTGTAAGGCGCGAGGTGTTGCCGGCACCAGGCAATGAGTTCCTCATCATCCGGCATCTGCTTCCCGGGCCGGGGGAGCAGGTAAGCACAGCCAACTTCTCCCCATTTTTCATCGGGCACGCCGATGACGGCGGCCTCCAGAACCGCCGGGTGCTCGTTCAGACAGTTTTCGATTTCTGCGGCATAGACATTTTCACCGCCGGAAATGTACATGTCCTTAAGCCGTCCAACGATGTAGTAGTAGCCATCTTCGTCCTGGCGGCCCAGGTCGCCGCTGCGCAACCACGTACCGTCAACCAGGGCCTTGGCCGTTTCTTCCGGACGATTGAAGTAGCCGGGCGTCATGCCCAGTCCTGAGAACCATAGTTCACCGGTTTCTCCGCGCGGCACATCCTTGCCGTCCGGGCCTACCACGCGTGCCAATGAGAGAAACTGGGGTTTGCCGACCGATCCAATTTTGTTCGCCGCATTCTCCGGGTCCATCAGGAACAGGGTCGGCCCTGTTTCCGTCATGCCCATGCCGTTAAGCACGGTAGCCCCCCGCGCGGCAAACTGTTTGAACATGGTGTCGGGCATCGGTGCACCGCCACAGGCCCAGCAACGCACGCGCGACAGGTCGAGTTCATCGAATCGCTCGTGCAAGCTGATGGCCTGGTAGATCGCGGGTACGCCAAAGAAAGTATCCAGCCGACCCGCCTCGAGAAGGTTTATCGTCTGCTCGAGATCGAAGCCCGGCATGAATAACGCCCGGGCACCCATGATCAAGCCGGGCAGGGTCGTGAGGTTGATACCACCGGTGTGGAAAAGCGGCAGGTAGTTCAGCGTTGTGTCATCACCTTGCAAACTCATGGCTTGTGCAATGTTGATGTAGTTGGCCATGGCCGTGCCATAAGTCTGGATGACGGCTTTGGGCATGCCCGTGGTTCCCGATGTGTAGAGCAGGTACCACGGTTCATCCGATGGCCAGGCCAGGCGGCGCGCCCGGGGCTCGCTCGAATCACGCTGCGCTGCAAAGCCGACTTCGGAAGTGTCGTCCAGGTTGAGTAGCGTGAGTTCTTCGCTGCTTATTTCTGCAGCGGTGCCAGCGTCTTCGACGCCGTGGATCAGAAGTTTTGCCCCGCAGTCGATAATGAGTGGCGCCAGCTCCTTCGCCGGCATGCGCCAGTTCAACGGAACCAGAATCGCGCCGAGTCGGGCACAGGCGAACAGGAGCTCGAAAAACTCGATGCGGTTTCGGCACAAGAGCCCCACACGGTCGCCCGCTTCGGCCCCTAGTTCTGCCAGCAAGGTGGCGGATCGACCTGTCCGCTCGTCCAGGAGTCCGTAGGTGACTTTCTCACCGCTCACCAGGTCCTCGAGGGCGACCCGGTGTGAAGCGAGCTCGGCGCGTTTTGCGGGAATGTCAAAAATCGGAAAACTCACAATGCGGTGTTCACTCCTTCTGCGCAATTCCATTGGCGATCAGGCTGGCGGCACGCCGCGCGACTTCAGCCGGATCTGTTTTCAGGTCCCACTCGCCATATCGCATGCCGAGAAATACCATCATGCCCATGAGCGCCCAGGACCACACTTCGAAGTCACCGTCCCGTATTTCATTGCGTTCGCTGGCAGCAGTGAGGTTCGCCGTGTAAGCACGTGCGATGCCAGCATAATGTTCCATGAAAACATCGTTGGCGACGAACTCGGCTTCTGTAATGATGCGGTACAGGCCCGGGTGCTCGCGGACGAATTCGAGATAGGCATGCAGGCCCTTACGCTCTGCGCTCAGGCGGTCCGGTGCGTCGGCGATTCTCTCGGCAATCCAGCTGCGGACCCGGTGGCTCATGTATCCGACCAGGGCCCGGTAGATTTCTTCCTTACTTTCAAAGTAGGTGTAGAACGTGCCCAGTGCAACGCCCGCCTGGCTGGTAATACCACTCACTGAAGCATCATGAAAACCCCGTTCGCCAAACTCGACTTCCGCCGCTTGCAGCAGCTTTTCCCGCGTTTGCCTGCCACGTGCCGTTTTTGGGAGCTTGTCAGGATTTGGCGTGCGTTTCATAGTGTTCCCGAACGCAGCGGGTCAGGTAGATCATTGAGTGACAGGTGCTTGTGAAAAGAGCGGTTGAACTCTTCCGGGTGAGACATGAACGGTACATGGCCGGAGTTCTTGATAGCGACTTCCTCGTAATTGCCACCGCGCGCCGTGTAGTCGTCGAGCACTTTTTTGATCTGGCGCATCATCGGTTGAGGTGGGTAGGTTTCTACGCCGGGGTAGTCTTCCAGCAGGCCTGCCTGACCGCGCGTCGCTGGATCCGATGCGGCATTGTTGGAGATCGCGACGTCGTCGGCGCCGTAAATCCACAGCACATGCGGTTTGGGTTCTGCGGCGAGGATTCGCTCAACGAGGTCGCCCGTGTACTTGCCCGACATGGCGTTCGTGGCGCCCCACTTACCGGGTGCAAAGTACGGCCAGTTCGGGGAAGCCACGTGGTCACCTGGCAGGTCGCGATCCCCCACGTGTATCCTGAAGGTGGCCTCGAGAAGCGTGTCTTCACGTTCCGGAATAAACGGCGGTCCCCAGACGAGCAGGCGAAGTACCGAACGCGGTGTGAACAGTGAGTCCGCCGTCCGGTCGCCTTTGATGATGTTGCCGATCAGCTCGCGGTTGAGCAAGCCGCCACCGGAGCCGGCGAAATCATCATTCACGGGCGTGCCCAGTTCATCCTTCGTGGCGCCGAAACCGTACGGCGAACCCGGGCCTGGCAGTGTGACCGAGAGCAAACGTTGTGGCCAGGCAGCCATCATCCACCACGCGACCAGCCCGCCCAGCGAATTGCCCACCAGGTGAAATTTCTCGTACCCGAGGTGATCCATCAGCGCAATAGCGTCGTCTACCAGGTCCTGCATGCCATTGAGCGCGTTTATTTTCTTGCCGGGGTCCGCATCGCCGAAGCCGCGTTGATCCGGTGCAATCCCACGGTACTTCTCTGGCAGTGCGACCATGGTTTCTTCCCACCAGGTGGCGGAAGAAAAATTGCCGTGAATAAAAAGAACCGGAACACCGTCGTCAGGGCCGGAGTGGAGCACCCTGGTCGTCAGCCGGCCCGTCGTTGTGGTCTTTGCGGTAATGCCCGCCAGCGTTTCAACAGTCGTTTTCGAGACTTCATTCATGCAGCCGGACCCCATTGAATGATCGCGCCGCCCCAGATGTAACCGATACCTGCGGCGATGACCGCCATCGTGTCACCGGGCTGCAGTCGGCCTTGCTCGATGCCGGCCTCGATGTTGATGATGGCGTCCTGTTCGCCGATGTGACCGACGCTCGACATGTAAACGCTTTGTTCTTCTGTTAGTCCGAGATGATCCAGCATTTCTCGATGTCCCGAAGGTTTTACCAGGGACATGTTGAAGAAATCGATATCGCTGCGCGTGAACGCGGTCCCATCCGGCTTGTTGCCCGATTTCTGGAGCGCGGTGTCAACACATGTCAGCCAGTTCGCAATCGAAACCTCGCCCAGGCGAGCCTTCATTGCCTCAGGCTCAACCAGCCTGAATTTAAAACCGCCACTGGCGACGGCAGCGTCAGTCGGATGCTCGATCGAACCACTGGCGGGAACTATAACGTGCCGATTCATCGAACCGTCCGCAATAATGTGGATGCCGAGCACGAGATTTTCCAGCCAGTCACGCTTCACGATCATCGCGCCGGCACCAGCACCGATGTTGAACAGGAACGAGGTATCGATATCCGTCAGGTCGATGAAATGTGAGGTGGCGTAACCGCCTCCTATCAGGATCGTATTGATATTCGGATCATCGGCCATCAGGCCGCGGGCAAGCTGCAATGCAGCGATGGTTGTCGCGCAGCGGGTATGGACGTCGATGCCCCAGGCGTTTTTTGCGCCGATTTCCCAGCCGAGATCAATCGCGCTCGTCCATAGAAGATATTCCCGCCACTCCTCGGTGGTGCCGAGAATGACATCGATTTCCAAAGGGTCGATGCCGGCCTTTGCGATCGCCTTCTGCGCTGCATGAACGGCCATCTCGTTCGGATGGACCTTGGGGTCAGCGACAAATTTTCGTTCGATACCGAGTTTTTCCCTGACGACCCACTCGGGCAGACCGCTCTGCTCAGCGATTTCTTTCGCGGTGATGTAAGTCTCCGGAAAGTAGGTGCCGGTGGCGACGATTCCCATGTTGGTCATAGGGAATCCTTCATGAAACCTGATTCACTATTCATCCGTCTGCCTGCTTCGTACAAAATGGCAAGATTCCATGGTTATTCGGGTTTAGCCCGTTCATTTATTCGGACCAGGCCTCAATCAAGGCAGCAACGCCTGCGGTCTGCTTGCCGCTGCGTCGGTCATAATCAGCACCGGTGTAGCCCCACCAGTCCCAGCAACCCTGCGGGTTCATCAATGATTTATTGACCTGCGGATACAACACGATGATGCGGTTGCTTTCGGCCCATTCGTTGAATCCGGACATCCTTGCGAAACGGTCGTCGATGAACTGCTTGCCCTGGCGGCAGCCGTGAAAGACCAGGTGCAGGCGGCACTCACCGGCGGCTTCGGTGCACGCCGCGGGCACATACGCAAAGCCCGACTCGGCGAAACTGCCGCCTTCGGGAACGATCGATGCCTGGTCCAACGGCTGCAGGCCGTCATCGCGCGCAGCGGTTGGTGGCTTCAACGGGCCGTACAGGTGCTGAAGCAGCTCGCCAGCCGCGTCGTAGTTGCACGCGTTGATGTAATCGCCACCCATTTCTCCGCAAGCGACACCCTGGTCAAGCGTTGGCCAGCCATGGGCTGCAGGGATTTCGTCGACCAGCGCAATGGCCTGTTCGGGCAGGAAAGCAGCGTAAAAGTCACCCAGAGCTGCCGTTACTGCAGCTTTAACAACGGCGTCGCCCTGGCCATGGAAGATCCAGACTCGATCATTAGACATTGATTCGACTGGATCGATAGCGCCCGCGCTCGCAGCGCTACGGGCATCCTCAATCAAAGGGGCCACGTCAAGGTCTGAACCGCTGATACAGCGGCCCAACGCATTGACCAGACTTCCCGCCGCGCAGTGGTAAGGCCCGCCGGCAACCGCGGCAACGCCGCTGATCGAACCCGACAGGGCAACGTGCGCCTGAACGGCCGCATAGGCGCCAGCGGATATGCCGGACACGGTGACGCGAGGGGCGTTATCTTCGCATGCGACGGCGCCAATTCCCGGTATCGCAAGACACATTAACAACGTCAGGATTCCTGGGACTCTGTTGGAACTTGCGCGTCGCATGGATTGCCTCCCGATCAATTCAAAATGCCCGACTGGTCTTTATTATGTTGCCAGACTCTATCGTCGAGAGTGACAGTATAACCTGAAACTTGATTCATGTTTCATAAACAAGCATACTTTTGCTGGCTGCGCCTTTGCGCGCAAGCAATTGGATTTTCTGGGGAGGATGGGAACGTGCATAACCCGATAAAAAGACTATTTTTGATTCTCGTAGCGGCCATGGTCGCTGGTACCGCCGGACCGGTTCTGGCGCAGGTGCAAGATTCGACCAAGTCAACGGCGAATGCTATCGAGGAATTGGTCGTGACGGCGCGTCGTCGTGACGAATCACTTCAGGACGTGCCTATTTCCATCACCGCTTTCACGGGCGAGCAACTGGAACGCATTGGCGCCGACACCTTGATCGCGGTGGGGCAGAGTTCTCCCAACGTGACGCTGGAAGTATCCAGAGGCACGAACACGACGATTACTGCATTTATTCGCGGTGTCGGGCAGCAGGATCCGGTCGCCGGATTCGAGGCCGGCGTAGGATTGTACGTCGATGATGTATATCTCAATCGGCCGCAGGCAGCGGTACTTGATATTTACGATGTGGAGCGGATCGAAGTGCTCCGCGGGCCGCAAGGTACGCTGTACGGGCGCAACACCATTGGTGGTGCGATCAAGTACGTGACAAAAGGACTTGCGGATGAGCCTCAAGGCAAAGTCCGGGCCTCCTATGGCACCGCCAACCAGATGGACCTGGTGCTGACCGGCTCGACGCCACTGGCAGACAATTTTCGGATAGGCGGTTCAATCGCCCGGCTGACCAGGGATGGTTTCGGTGACAACCTGAATCTCCCCGGTGTCGAGAATTACAACAAGGACGTGTTAGGCGGACGTTTCTCCATGGAATGGGACGTGACCGACGATTTCGACCTGCGACTCAGTGGCGACTACGTTAAGGACGATTCGGAACCCAAGCAGGGCCATCGCCTGACCGTGGGCGCGGCTTCCGGCGCACCGATTCTTGGCGATGTGTTCGATACCCGCTCTGGCCTGAACAGCCCTACGCAGGAAGTCGAAGCCAGCGGTATTGCCTTAACAGCCAACTGGCGGCTGAGCGACACCATCACGCTGCGCAATATCCTGTCTCACCGCGAGGACGAAACAACGACGCCGATCGATTTCGACAGCCTTCCGGTGGTCGACCTGGATGTGCCGGCTATCTATGAGAACGAGCAGCTTTCGGACGAACTGCAGTTGATCTATGAAACGGACCGACTGAGCGGCGTGGCAGGCATCTACTGGCTTGACGCCAATGCGTTCAACACTTTTGACGTTATTCTCGGACAACTCGGCGACCTGCTTGGCGCGCCAGGTTTTAATGCAAATACTCTTGGCGATGTCGACACCAAGAGCTGGGCAGCATATGCAGATTTCAGTTTTGACGTTGCCGATGCCGTGAGCCTTTCCGTTGGTGGCCGATACACCGTGGATGAAAGAACTTCCCGGGTCTTAAGGACCAACTACGTGGGTGGTGCGTCACCTGCACTCGGTGGAACGGGTGTACCGATTGCAGTGACATCCGATTTCCTGGGTAGCCGCGAGTTCAAAGAGTTCACGCCGCGCGTATCCGTCAACTGGAAACCGAATGACGATCAAAACCTCTACCTGACCTACAGCGAGGGCTTCAAAGGCGGCAGCTTCGATCCGCGTGGCCAGACCAGCGCCGCACCGGATGTGAATGGCGACGGCACCGTTTCGGATGAGGAAATCTTCGATTTCATGGCGTTCGATCCGGAGTTTGTGGATACCTACGAGATTGGTCTCAAGTCGAGCTGGCTGGACGGCCGCGTCAATACCAGCGTTGCAGTTTTCTTCGCTGACTACACCGATGTCCAGATTCCGGGTTCCTTCGGTTTTGACTCCGACGGCGATGGCACAAATGACACGTTCATCGGCGTTACCTCGAACGCAGGCGACGCGGACATGACCGGTATCGAGTTTGAGGGCACCGCGTTGTTGAGTGACCTGTTCACACTGGGCTGGGCCATCGGTTACCTGGACGCTGAATTCAACGAGTTCATTGATGCGACAGGTGCAAACGTCGCCAACGAGCGCGTATTCCAGAATACGCCTGAACTCACCGCAAGCGGGACGCTCACCTACCAGAATTCGATGGACCTGTTCGGCAATGCCGGGACGTTCTTCGTCATCGGTTCCGCGTCCTATCGCGACAAGGCGTCACAGTTCGAGTTCCCTACCGTTGAACTTGATCAGCCTTCCTTCACACTTGTGGACCTGAGCCTGGTTTGGGAGGACGTCGACGGCCGCTGGCGTGCGGGTTTGCACGGCAAGAATCTGACCGACGAAGAGTACAAAGTTGCCGGCTATTACTTCCCGGCCCCGACCCTCGGCCTGGAGGGAACGGTTACCGCGTTCTACGGCAACCCACGAACGATAACGGGCACCGTAGAGTATCGGTTCTAGGACAAGGCGAGCCGCGGGGCGGGCGTGCCGGGGGCCGCGCCGGCGGCTGTGCAAAAAA
>Ga0316201_10004741_pt1 | contig 10332 bp, 10 predicted proteins | sample CS6wburrow_MG_FD_204516 | JGI IMG/M metagenome (GOLD analysis project Ga0316201, IMG submission 204516) | Coastal sediment microbial communities from Delaware Bay, Delaware, United States - CS-6 worm burrow | ecosystem: Environmental > Aquatic > Marine > Coastal > Sediment | place: USA... | reverse complement strand
CTCCGATTGGGTATAAAAGCGCAAGTGCGGCTCGAGATAACGCGTCTCGGCGAAAGGAATTCGGTAGCGCAGATCGACCGTGTGCGAGTCGATCTCCCAGTCATCAGTCATGTACCGGTACGAGGCGTCGAGCACTTTGCCGTTCATGTAGTACTTCGCCTGCGCGTACACGCTGTGCTTCGTGCGCTCGTCCGGACGACTCTCAAACAGAAACTGGTGCGAGGGCCCTTCCACCCCGGGTCCTGTCGGGGTGCGTAACAATGTGTCCCCGGTGGTGCCATCCACCAGGCTCAGCACCTTGTAGGGATCCGTCAGGTAACCATCCGACTGGCTAAACGAGTAGTTGAGCTGAACCACGAGGTCTCTGTTGATGACCTGCGACACGCCGAGGATGAGATCGAGAACGTCCTTATCCTGTTTGCCGTTGCGATTACTCGTGTCGCCCACGTCCAGCATGGGGGTTAGCGGCATGGGCGCGCCGCCAACCGGGTCGAGCTGATCGCTCGAGTACGCGAAACCGGCCGACAATGTGGTGTTGCGCTGATTGAAATCGCGCGCGATCCGGGCGTTCACTCCGAGGTGAAGATAGTCGTATTCTTTCGAGAGGCTGGCACCCGCACTGAGCAGGTTTCTGTCACCCCACGGTTGCTGCCAGGCGGCAGACAACGCCACGCGGGTGTCTTTGAACGTGTCGTCAAGTGGCAGTTCGCCCGCCGGTACGACGTACGCGTCGTTGCCCGAGGGTCGCGTGAACGTCTGCGCAATGTCTTGCCGGATGGCGCCACTGGGCGTTGCGCCCGTCAACCCGTCGACCGTCAGCCCCAGCGAGAGTATGCGGTCGTCGGCAAACATGCGTTTTGCAATAGCGCTGACGCTGAAGTCCTTCACGCGATTGTTATCCTCACCGTAGTAAAGGATCGACGTATTGAAATCCCAGTCGCCCGCCTCCTGCGCATCGACGACAGTGGGCAGCGAGGTGCCGAGCAGCGAACACGTGGCCGCTGCCAGCGCGGTGGAAATTGTCAGTTTATCTTTGCGACTCATGCGACAGCCCCTCAATTACAACCGCACCCGCCGCCGCCGAATCCTCGGCCGCCGCTGGACGCTTCTTTACTGAAATAGATGTGATCGTCGGTTGCTGCTTCGATCTCGTCGGTTGTTAGCTGCATCTCGTCTTTTGCCAGGACATCACGTTCCCAGGGCTCTACCCCCATCGACGCGCATCCGGCTGCAAGCATCGGCAACACCAAAAACAGTCCAAACCGTACTCTCATCGCGTTTTCTCCTTAAGCGCTGCCACCAGGGCTGCCTCGTATTCATCCTGTTTTTTCTGCTTGAACCCCAGGTGCCTATCCCGGATCGCGCCGTCGCGTCCGATTACAAAAGAACTGGGCATCGCCTGCACTCCGAAGCGCTTGGCGAGATCGGCTTCGCTGTCGTAAATTATTTTGAACGTGGCAGGAAATTGCTCGAGAAACTTGTCCGCGTCGGCGCTTTCGCGATCGACGTTGACGCCGATGATGACGAGACCGTCATCAGCATACTTGGACTGCATCGCGTTGAGCCAGGGGAACGAACGCCGGCACGGCACGCACCAGGACGCCCAGAAATCGATAACGACCACCCTGCCCTCGTAGTCAGCCAAATCCAGGTCGTCGACGGTCATCGCCTGACTGCTGGTTGGCGAGATAGTCGTTGCGAGCGCAAAAACAGCCAATATCGCCGCGGCGAAATACGCCGCACGTTCCAATCGTGTCATGTAGTCCCTCACAGGGTCACAAAATCCTAAAAGGTTAGAGGGCCGTCAGGCTGAAATCCTTCGCTGAAATTGTAAAACTTTGTCGGGAAAATCCGTAAACAGTCCGTCGATCGCAAGTTCCCGGGTGCAAAACGCCAGTAATTCGCCAAATGAATCAAATCCGGGCGGTAGATCGTCGCTGCGAAACGTGTAGGGATGCACTGCCAAACCGGCGGCATGGGCGCGTTCCACCAGCCCCGTTGAGCGAATTGTGCCGTCGCGGCGCGGCAACCGGTAAAGGCGGTTGATCCAGGGACCAATGCCATCAACGGTTCTTGCCAGGCGCTGCAGCCCGCGTCGGCTTCTAAGTGGCGCAAAGTCGGTCGCCGCCTCTCGCCAACTGTTTTCGCCGATCAGCTGCACCAGTTTCAGTCGAGAGCCCATCTGGTGCCGAATACGGCGCAACTCGGCCGGATCGAAACACTGTACGTAGACCGGGTCCAGATGCTCGCGATAGCCATATTCCTCAAGAATGCGCAGAAAAGTGGGCGTGATATCGACGCCCTGCTCCCGATGCCAACGGGGTCGCTTGATTTCCGGATAGATTCCCACGGGGCGTCCATGGGCCGATTCCAGCGTGCGCACCAGTGCCAACTCCTCGGCGAACGTGAGCACCCGGAAATTTTCACCGTCCCCACTATCGCGACCGGGGTAGACGGGTGAACTGTCCGCGTTCCGCCGGTGGTGGACGTGTAAGGTTTTGATTTCGTGCAGGTCGAAGTCCCGGACGTAGAAGCGCCCATCCCGGCGGGCACGATCAGGGTAGCGACTGGCCACATCGGTCACGCGGTCCAGGTGCACGTCATGCAGAACAATCAGTTCATCATCGCGAGACGCAACGACGTCCTGCTCGAGATAATCAGCGCCCATGGCATAGGCCAGGGCCTTCGCGGCCCGCGTGTGCTCCGGCAGGTACCCGCAGGCGCCGCGGTGGGCTATGACGACTGGCCGCATACTCTAATCAACATTAATTAAAAACGGTAACTTATTGATTATAAACTACTCGACGGGTCCGTCAGCATCGAAGCCCGGGAAGTCGATAACCTCCCAGCGAGCGGTTTCCTCGCCGCGCGCGTTGCGCTTGATAGCGTCGACCATCTCACGGTCGTTCCATTCAATCACCTCTTCTGCACGCTCGACGATCTCTCCGGGCGTATCTTGCGCGCCGTATGGTCGGATCCCGATCATCTTGATCTTGTTGGCCTTGGCGATGTCCATCATGATGCGGACCATTTCGGGCTGCTGTTCATAGACGCTGGCCAGGAGCAACACCGTCTCGGCTTGCGTAATTTGCGCGATTAGCTCATCCCTGATCGCCTGTGCGCCGCCCGTCGCCGGGACGTTGTCCGGTTTGCTGACGTTCAGGTAATAAAAACGGTCCACGCTCTCGAGAAACTCGAATACCCGCAGATAGTCGTCGTTCTCATCAAAACAGTGGGTTGCGAACACCCGGATGGGGTCTTTTTCTGACATCGCCAGCTCCGCGAATCATCTAAACACCCCCCTAGTTTAGCCAAATCCACGACGCGTCGCGCGACTCGTGTCACTGATTGTTCGCAATGGTTTCCATGCCCCGGGGGTTTCGGTATCGTAGCGCCGAATGCGGCTCCTCTTATACAACATCAGATACGCGGTCGGCGGCGGAGCCAGCATGCACATGCCTCTGCCGGGTGCCGGCTACGTGCTGGGCAATCAGAGCGTTCTTCCTGAAATTACCCGTTTCATCAAGTCCAAGGATCCGGATGTCGTTGGACTGATCGAGGTCGACACCGGCTCGATACGCAGCCGCAACGTCAACCAGGCGGAGAAAATCGCCGCGGACCTCGGTATGAACACCTCGTACGAGACCAAGTACGGCGAAAAGTCGTTCAACCAGATACTGCCCATTGTGCGCAAGCAAGGGAACGCGTTCATGGCCGCGCCACGCGTGCACGGCGAAAAATTCCATTACTTCGACACCGGTATCAAGCGCCTGATTATTGAACTCGAGATGGAGAAATACGCCATCTTCCTCGTGCACCTGTCGCTGAAGTACCGTCACCGACACCTGCAGTTGCGGCATCTGTATGACCTCATCCAGGCGACTAAAAAACCCGTGGTGGTCGCGGGAGATTTCAATACATTCTGGGGCGAGAATGAAATATACCTGTTCATGAAAGCCGCCGGCCTGCGGTCTGCCAATGTTGAAAGTCGGCCAACTTATCCGAGTCGCTCGCCGCGCAAGGAACTGGATTTTGTGCTCTACCAGGAGGGCATCGAGATAACCGGTTTCGACGTCCCTGACATTAAACTATCGGACCACCTGCCCCTGGTCTGTGATTTCGATTTAGCCTGACACGAGTCTGCCAACATGACCCAACACTGGAAAACACGCACCGACGATAACGGTATTTTTTGGCTCTGCATCGACCTCGCTGATGCTAGTGCAAATGTCCTTTCCTCAGAAGTGATGCAGGAGCTGAATTCGATCCTCGATGCGCTGCACAAGAATCCACCGCGGGGTGTGGTAGTCCACTCCGGTAAGCCCGGCAGCTTCGTGATGGGCGCCGATATCAAAGAATTCACCGGTATCGATACGCAGGAACGTGCATACGAGTTGGTGCGCATGGGGCAAACGGTCTTCGACCGCCTCGAGCGTCTCGCCTGCCCGACGATTGCAGTCATTAACGGCTTCTGCCTGGGCGGTGGCCTGGAACTGGTCATGGCCTGTGACTATCGACTGGCGATTGAAAATGACAAAAAGATTTTGGGCCTGCCGGAGGTCAAATTAGGCTTGCACCCTGGCTTTGGCGGGACGGTCCGTGCCGTACGGCTGTGTGGTGTACGCGAGGCAATGCCGCTGATGCTAACCGGCAACCCCGTCAATGTGAGCAAAGCCAGGAGGATTGGGCTGATCGATAAAATCTGCTCTGCGGAAGACTGGCAGGGTGCCGCTGTAACACTACTGTTCAAGGCGCCTCCCAAACGTCGCGCGTCGCTGCTTGATCGCATGATGAATACCACCCCGGCGCGTCCGTTGGTTCGCAACATGCTCGAAAAACAGGTCCGCGGCAAAGCGCGGAAAGATCACTATCCGGCGCCCTACGCCATCATCGATCTGTGGGCTGCCGACGGTGCTTCCGAGAAAACCGGCTACGAGGCGGAGGCGCGCAGTTTTGCCGAGCTGATGTGCAGCAGTGCATCGCGCAATCTCGTGCGAGTGTTCTTTCTGCAGAACAGGCTCAAAGGGCAAGGCAACAAGACCAACAAAAAGATCAGCCACGTGCACGTCGTTGGTGCCGGCGTCATGGGCGGCGATATCGCGGCCTGGTGTGCGCTTCGCGGCCATACGGTGACACTGCAGGATCGAGAGCAGAAGTACATTGATCCGGCAATCGAGCGCGCCCGCAAATTGTTCGCCAAGCGCGTGCGCGACAAAACGAAACTCGCCGCTACCGAGCAACGACTACGCTCCGACGTTGCTGGCGATGGGGTCGCAGATGCGGATCTTGTTATCGAGGCGATTTACGAGAACGTGGAAGCCAAGCAGGCACTCTATGATCAGCTTCAGCGCAACATGAAACCGGGTGCCCTGCTTGCCACGAACACTTCCAGTATTCGGCTCGAAGCACTGCGCACGGTACTGAATGAACCGCAGCGATTTATCGGGCTGCATTTCTTTAACCCGGTCGCGATGCTGCCACTGGTCGAGGTCATTCGCTGCGATGATACCGACCAGGAAGCGCTGGATATCGGCTTTGCGTTTACCAAGGGCATCGGTAAATTGCCGCTTGAGTGCGCCAGCTCACCGGGATTCGTGGTGAACCGCATACTGGCTCCGTACATGGCTGAGGCGATGCAGCTGGCGGAGGAAGGCGTGCCGCTGCACGAAATCGACAAAGCAGCCGAGGCATTTGGCATGCCGATAGGTCCGGTGGAACTGGCCGACAGCGTGGGTCTCGATGTGGTGATGCACGTCTCCAAAGTGCTCGGCGAGGGCATGCAACGCGCCATACCGGAGGCGCTTGAGCGCAAAGTAAAGGACGGCCAGCTTGGTCGGAAGTCAGGCGAAGGCTTTTATCGCTGGGAGAATGGCAAAGCGGTCAAACAGGAGGCGTCCGGCAAAGACGGCGCCGCCGATACGAATATGCCTGCTGACATGCAGGACCGTCTGATTCTGCCAATGGTGAACGAGGCGGTGTCTTGCCTGGCGGAAGGAGTGGTGGCCGATGCTGACCTGCTCGATGCGGGTGTGATTTTTGGCACTGGCTTTGCGCCGTTCCGGGGCGGCCCCGTGAATTATGCCCGTGAGCGGGGTGTTGACGAGGTGCTCGCAACACTGCGCCGTCTTGAGGAGACTCACGGCACGCGATTTGCGCCGGATAAAGGGTGGTCCTCTCTGTGACCAGTGCGACCTGCAGCCGGGCAACGCCACAAAAACTGTGCGTTGGCTCACGCTGTTTAACCTAATGAGTACCGGAAGTTGTTGTTTTGAAGGTAGAATGCTCCGCAGAATGTCTAATAACTCTTGTAAGGCGAATTACTAGCAGTGAGCAGAACCAAACATGGCAGTTGAGCAGGTAAGCACGGCGCTGCTCAGAGGGCTGTCGCCGCTTGATGGACTGAAGCGAGATAACCTGGCCGCACTGGCGCGCAAGGTGCAGCTGCGTGAAGCATCGCCCGGCCAGTTCCTGTTTAAAGAGGGCGATACCGAGAAGCGCACGGTTTATGTCATTTCTGGCACCCTCGAACTTGTGGATGGCGGCACCGTAGTTGGCAAGGTTGAGGGTGGCTCCGAGTTCGCGCGCAACCCGGTCGCACCTGTCTACCCGCGGCGAGTCACTGCTCGCGCTCGCGATCGGGTGCAGTTTATTTCCATCGACAGTGACTTGCTCGACGTCATGCTGACGTGGGACCAGACCGGGACCTATGAGGTTTCGGAGCTACGCGGCGCGTCCGAGCAGAGCACTGAAGACTGGATGACGATGCTGCTGCAGACCAAGGCATTCCACAAGATTCCGCCGGCGAATATCCAGGCGATCTTCATGCGCATGCAGCAGATCAATTATCGAGCCGGTGACGTCGTCATCAAGCAAGGATCCGAAGGCGACTTTTTCTACGTCCTGATACGCGGCACTGCTCTGGTTACCCGTGAGACACCGCTGAGCAAAGACGGGATCAAGCTGGCCGAACTTCACATTGGCGACACGTTTGGCGAAGAAGCACTGATTTCAGAAGCAAAGCGAAATGCAACCGTGACGATGCAAACGGATGGCGCGGTCATGCGACTTGGCAAGGATGACTTCAAGACGCTGTTGAATGAGCCCATGCTGGATTGGGTCGATCGCGCACAGGCCGAAGAGATCATCAGGGGCGGCGGGCAATGGCTCGACGTCCGGCTACCCAGTGAGTTTGAGGCACAACATCTCGACGGTGCGCTGAATATTCCGCTGTACTTCATCCGCCTGAAGATCTCAACGCTGAGCCCGGACCAGAAATACGTGCTCTGTTGCGATACTGGCCGCCGCAGTTCTGCCGGCACTTATATTCTGAGCGAGCGCGGTTACCAGGCGTACGTGTTGCGCGGCGGTATCAACGCGGATTCCGCCTAGACAAAACCACGCCCAGCGGGCTGTTTACATCGTGTGAGTAGGTTTGTCGCCGCCCAGAGCGCCAGCGAGGTAGGTCTCGATCTTCTTCTGCGTATTGCCCTGGTCCTGGTCACTGAATTGCACACCAATGCCTGCCGTGCGTTTGCCCTGGGCGCCTTTGGGCGTCATCCAGATGACGGTGCCCGCCACCGGGATTTTCTCTTCCTCGCCCATCAGGTTCAGCAGCATGAAGACCTCGTCGCCCAGCCGGTAAGAGCTGCTGGTCGGAATGAAGAGCCCGCCATTGATGACGTACGGCATATACGCGAGATACAACGCGCTCTTGTCCTTAATCGTTAGCGTCAGTAGTCCCGGTTTGCTCATTTCATGACCTTTAGCCCAATAAATTCGTGTATCAACGTAGTGCGAGCATCAACTCCATGCCGTCATTCGTCGTTTGCTGGCCGCACTCAGCCAACCCGCCTGCCCAGTCGATCAACAGGCCTTCCAGCGTCAACTGCAGATTGAACGAGCCGCCAGGCTGGCCGCGCAGTCGATTGATTATGTCTAAATAGCAGAACAGATTTAGCCTGTCCATGCGGCGCAGCACAAAATCATCTATTAGCAGCCCCTCGGCCTGCGCCGGGCCCGCGGTGACCGCGACAATCGCCTGCTGGACCTGCCTTGAAAGCCAGTTGAGCACAAATGCCGGGTCCAGCTTGGCCCAGCGGGCAGCCACTTCGATCGCCGATCCTTTGCCCTGCCCCACGGCGTTGATGTCGCGCGCCATTTTTGCACCGGTCTCAAGACTGTCAAGCGCGGCTATGGCGGCCAGGGGTGCGCCACCGGCGACCCGCAACGCTTCGGCCCAGGCCGCACCGGGCCTGTGCCGGTCAAGCCACGCCAGGCCGGTGTCAGTTGCTGGCGGCGCAAAATCAATGCGCTGGCAACGACTGAATATCGTGGCAGGCAGGCGGCCCTTGCGGTCAGCAATCAGTATCAGCAACGCATCGCCCGGAGGCTCCTCCAGGGTCTTCAGCAAGCTGTTTGCAGCGCTGGCCGTCATGCTGTTGGCCGGTTCTACCACCGCGACCTTGCCACCGCCCTCGAAGCTGGTAAGGCTGAGCTGTGCCACCAACGCGCGGATCTGGTCGATGCCGATGGCGTCCTTGTCCTCGGGCGGACTGAGCCAGCGCAGATCGGCATGCTCCGGTCGCTGTCCCGGGTATTGCGGCAGATCGAACTCAGGCTTGATACCGAGACTCAGGCGAGCGAGCCACTCCGCTGCGGCCCGCTTGCCGGTACCCACCGGGCCCAGTAGCAAAACCGCGTGTGGCAAGCGCTGGTGGAGCACCCTGTCTCGCCAGGAATCCGCAAATGATTTGTGCCAGGAAATATCCATAAAACAATAAATTATGATTACTTTTAAAAGTTAAATATCACCAAGAAGCTGGTGCGTGAGGGCAATGACCTCTGCCTTGACCTGTGCGAGTGATTGCGTCGTGTCGATGACTGCAAAACGTTGCGGCTCCCTGGCCGCCAATGCCAGGTAACAGGCGCGTACCCGCTCGAAGAAATCGTAGCGCTCCTGTTCAAAGCGATCCGGGGCGCTGCGCTTGCTGGCGCGCTGCATTCCTATCTCCACCGGCGCATCCAGCAGGATAGTGAGATCGGGCCAGATACCACCGTGTACCCAGTCGGCCAGTCGGTCAATGGTCTCGATGGGAATGCCGCGACCACCGCCCTGGTAGGCACGGCTGGAATCGGTAAAGCGGTCGCAGAGCACCCACTGACCGGCTTCCAGTGCAGGAATAATGACGTTATTGACGTTCAGCGACCGCGCGGCAAACACCATGAGCAGCTCGGCAATCTCTGGAATCGTTTCATCACTGTGCCCGACCAGGAGTTCCCGGATGTCCTCGGCCAGCGGCGTGCCGCCCGGTTCGCGCGTCGTCACGACCCGGTAGCCAGCGGCCTCGACGCAGTCGACGATGACCTCAATGTTGGTCGACTTGCCGACCCCCTCGATGCCCTCTACGCTGATGAATTTGCCGCGTTGCATGCTACCGCCCCTGACGCCGATGCTGCCGCAGCCGTTTCAGATACTCGGCAACCGCGGCATCGTGCTCCGCTTTGTTCCTGGAAAACTTGTGACTGCCGTCACCGAGCCCGGTTGCCACGAAAAACAACTCCTCACCCTCTGCCGGGTTCAATGCGGCACGAATCGCCGATCTGCCCGGCATGGCAATAGGCGTTGGGGGCAGGCCACGGCGAGTATAGGTGTTGTACGGAGTGTCAGTCCGCAGGTCTTTTCGGGTCAAGTTGCCATTGAAATTCGGGCCGATGCCATAAATCACCGTGGGATCCGTCTGCAAGCGCATACGAATTTCGAGGCGCCGGGCGAAAACGCCGGCAATGCGGGCACGTTCATCGGGGCGCGCCGTTTCCTTCTCAACGATGGACGCCAGTATGAGTGCCTCGTACGGCGTCTTGACCGGCGTCGCCGCAGAACGCGCCTGCCACTCTTCGGCGAGCGTCTTCTGCATCAGGCTGTAGGCCTGGGTCAGCAAATTGCGATCGCTGGTGCCTTTGGGGAAGCGATAGGTTTCAGGCAAAAACAGCCCCTCAGGGTGCGTAACGGTGGCGCCTAAGTCCGCTAATAATGCTGGCCAGTCCTCGTCGCTCATTGATGACTGTATGGCCTCATGTGCCTGCACGGCCCGCAGCAGGTCACGATGATTCCAGCCCTCTATGATGGTGAACGAATAGAGCCGCACGTCGCCGCTCGTAAATTTCCTGAGCAAGGTCTTCGGCGTCGCGCCCTCGGTTATAAAGTAGTCGCCCGCATGAATAGCGCCGGCGTCGCCAGTCCAGCGCGCATACAGTCTGTACCAGCGGTCATCGTCGATAAACCCGGCATCCACCAACCGGCGCGATACCGTTGCGAAGGAGTTGCCCGGCAGA
>Ga0316201_10004740_pt1 | contig 10334 bp, 10 predicted proteins | sample CS6wburrow_MG_FD_204516 | JGI IMG/M metagenome (GOLD analysis project Ga0316201, IMG submission 204516) | Coastal sediment microbial communities from Delaware Bay, Delaware, United States - CS-6 worm burrow | ecosystem: Environmental > Aquatic > Marine > Coastal > Sediment | place: USA... | reverse complement strand
CAGGGCGTGCTCGACAGCGCTGCGGCTCTCAGCTGAGGCATCTTCAGGCAGGTTGCCGGCCACCGCGGCATAGGCGCGCTGCAGGTCGACATTTTGTGACAATTCGGTGCCATACTCGGTCAGTAGCGGCAGCGCTTCCTTGTAAGCTTCGCGCCAGTCCTTGGAGCCGAGAACGCCTTGCAGATGGCTGACGGGTGACCAGATACGGCCGAGCTCCTGGCCCATGTGCTCGATTGGTGCCACGAGAGCATCGATATCCGGGTCCGTGCTGTTGCTGAGCAGCCGGTCGAGCTTGGCACGCTGGTCCGCGATGACTTTACGGATCGCGGGCACGACATGCTCGGGTTTGATCTCGTCGAATCGCGGCAATGACGAGGTGTCGAGTAATGGGTTGTTCATGCGGTGGTTGATATCCTTTTCTGGCGCCGCATATTAGCACAGGCGCCCGGCGGGACAGGTCGGCTGAATACCAACAAGAGGACCACAAAGTGACGGAACGATTTGACCTGCTCGTAATTGGTGGCGGCAGCGGCGGGCTGGCGCATGCGCAGCGTGCGGCAGAGTACGGTGCGAGCGCCGCAGTGGTCGAAAAGGGCCCTCTTGGCGGCACCTGCGTAAACGTTGGTTGCGTGCCCAAAAAGGTGATGTGGTACGCGGCGCAGCATGCTCACCAGTTTCATCATGTCGCCGACTACGGGTTTGACATCGACATAAAAGGGCATGATTGGGCGGCGCTCAAGAGGCGGCGCGATGCGTATATTGAACGCCTGAACGGCATCTATGAGAACAACCTCGACAAGCGCGGTGTGACCTATCTGGCAGGTACAGCGCGCTTCGTGAATGCGCATACGGTCGATATTGATGGCCGCCAGGTGCAGGCAGATCGCATCGTAATTGCAACGGGCGGACGACCAATGGTTCCGGAGATTCCGGGCGCGGAACTGGGCATTACCTCCGACGACTTTTTCGAACTCGAGGAGCGGCCGCAGCGGGTCCTGATCGCGGGCAGTGGCTACATCGCCGTCGAGTTGGCGGGCGTATTCAATGCGCTGGGCTCCGACGTGCAACTGGTGGTTCGCAAGGATTCCATATTGCGTGAATTCGACACGATGCTCAGTAGCGAGCTCATGGACGCGATGGATCGAGAGGATATCGATATCGTCACGCGGGTCGTGCCCAAGTCAGTGGAAAAGACCGGCAAGGGCATTGTGTTGCACGCCGAAGACGGACGCACATTCGGGCCAGTGGATGCGCTGGTATGGGCGATCGGCCGCTCACCAAATTCGGACAGCCTGGAAGCGGCCAACGCCGGTGTCGAGCAGGACGAGTGGGGCTTTTTCCCGACCGACAAGTTCCAGCAGACCAACGTCGAGAACGTCTTCGCGCTCGGTGATGTCACGGGCCGCGCGCAGTTAACGCCGGTTGCAATCGCGGCGGGCAGGCGCCTGGCCGATCGCCTGTACGGGGGCATGGACGGCAGGCATCTCGAGTATGAGCTGATCCCGACCGTGATCTTCTCGCACCCGACCATCGGGACCGTCGGCCTGACCGAGAGCGAGGCGCGTCAGCAGTATGGCGATGACATCAAGGTCTATATGACCGGTTTTACCGGCATGTACTACGCGCTGGGCACGAACAAGAAGCGCTCGGTGATGAAGCTGATCACGGCGGGGGCCGATGAGAAGGTCGTCGGCTGCCACGTTATCGGCGAGGGCGCGGACGAGATGTTGCAGGGTTTCGCGGTTGCCATGCGCATGGGCGCGACCAAAAAGGATTTCGACGACACGGTCGCGATTCATCCGACGAGCGCCGAAGAACTCGTCACGATGCGCTAGCAAGCGAGATACGCGTCTTTAGTTGATGGGCAGGAAGGAGTAGCCGCGCCTACGCCGTAATCCTCATTTGCCTCAGCACAGGCGCGGTATCCGGGCGCACGCCGCGCCATATGTTGAATGACTCGGCCGCCTGTTCGACCAGCATTCCCCATCCCATGACAGACTTTTCGGCGCCCTGGTCCCGAGCCCACACGCTGAATGGAGTTGGGGCCAGTCCGTACGACAGGTCGTAGCAGAATGTGTCGGGCGCGACCGCGGCAGAGGGATAGGGCGGTGTATCGCCTTTAACCCCGGCAGACGTCGCGTTGATGATCAGGTCGTATTTTTCGGTCACCGGAATCACGTTGAAACGACACGCAGACACGGGCCCGGACCTTGAGAAGTGTTGGACAAGGGCCTCAGCCTTGTCGATCGTGCGGTTCGCAATGCGCAACGACGCCGGTTGCATCTCGAGCAGCGGGCCGACAATCCCGCGCGTTGCGCCACCAGCACCGAGAATCAGGATATTGGCGCCTTCGATTGTGAAGTTCTGGTTGATCGCCAGGTCTCTGAGAAGCCCTATGCCGTCCGTGTTCTCACCGTAGATTCCGCCGTCCCGGAACGACAGGGTGTTGACGGCACCGGCCGTCGCCGCGCGCTCCGAAAGCTGGTCGCACATCCTTGTGATCTCGGTCTTGTGCGGCACCGTGACATTCAGCCCCTTCCCGCCGGTACGTTGGAACTGGCGCACGGCCGCCTCGAGTTTCTCGGGCGTTACCTGCAGAAGTTCATACTGGATGTTTTCGCCCGTCTGCAATGCGAATAAGCGATGGATGACGGGAGAGCGGCTGTGAGAAACCGGGTAGCCCATCACTCCATAGCGGTCAGGTGCTGTCATTCGCTCTCCGCGAGCCACCGTGCTGCGTCTTTCGCGTAATAGGTCAGGATCGCGACAGCCCCGGCGCGCTTGATGCCGAGCAACGACTCTAACACGACGGCTCGCTCATCCAGCCATCCGTTCTGGCTCGCGGCCTTGAGCATCGCGTACTCGCCGCTGACGTGATACGCAAGCGTCGGCGCACCGTAGGCGTCCGTTACACGGCGCACAATGTCGAGGTAGGGCATCGCTGGTTTGACCATGATCATGTCAGCGCCTTCATCGAGATCGAGCCCGGCTTCACGAACGGCCTCGTTGCTGTTCGATGCCGCGACCTGGTAGGTGTGCTTGTCGCCGCCCTTGATGTTGTCGGCTGAGCCGCAGGCATCGCGGAACGGGCCATAGAAGCTCGATGAGAACTTGGCGGAGTAGGCGATGATGACCGTGTTGATGTGGCCCGCGTCTTCGAGTGCCTCCCGGATTGTGCCGATACGCCCATCCATCATGTCTGACGGAGCGACAGCATCCGCACCCGCCGCTGCGTGTGACAGGGCCTGTCTCGTGAGCATCTCGACCGTGACGTCGTTAAGGACATAGCCTGCGTCGTCGATGATGCCGTCCTGGCCATGGGTGGTGTAAGGGTCCAGCGCCACGTCCGTAATAACGGCAAGGTCGGGCAGCGTTGCCTTGATAGCTTTGACGGTGCGTTGCACGAGGCCGTCAGGGTTGGCGCACTCGGCACCATCAAGGCTCTTCTTCTCCTGGTCGATGACCGGGAACAGGGCGACAGCCGGGATGCCGAGTTCGCGAACCTCGGCCAGCTCCGTGAGGAGCAGGTCAACGCTTTTGCGAGTGATCCCGGGCATGGAATCCACGGGCTCCTTCCGCCCCTCACCTTCAAGAACGAAGACCGGGTAGATAAAATCGGCACTCGACAACGTGGTTTCCGCAACCAGGCGCCGTAGCGCCGGGGTGCGCCGATTACGACGCATGCGGATCCAGGGGAACTGTCGGGGGGACGGTACGCTCATAGCTATTCAGAATAACCAAAAGAAGTACTTATTTTCCCTGTATTTATGTAGGGTTTCCATGGTTGTGAGCCAGTTTTGACCGGTTCTGGTAATAAATCGTCCCAGGGGTGGGTCATCTCGAATGACAAGTAGCAGCAAAGAGGGAGTACGCCGGCAGAGGTTTGACAGCCTGGTGGCCGTGTATTACCCCGACATGTTCCGCTACGCCGCCTGGCTCTGCCGGGACAAGGCGATCGCGGAGGATGTCGTCCAGGAGGCGCTCTTGCGCGCCTGGAAGTCCCTCGACTCGCTGCGCGACGAGGCCGCAGCCAAGCACTGGCTGTTGACCATCGTCCGCCGCGAGAACGCCCGCTACTTTGAGCGGCGCCGCCTGGAGACGGTCGATATTGACGATCTTTCGGCGTCGCAGGCGGCATTGATTGCCGAGTCGCCGAATGAAGAGCTGGCCGAGATGCGCGAAGCGATATACCAGCTTGAGGATGATTATCGCGAGCCGCTGGTGTTGCAGGTCCTGATGGGCTACAGCACCAACGAGATCGCGGAAATGATGGGCCTGAAGCAAGGCGCGGTACTGACCCGCCTGCACCGGGCCCGGCACAAACTGATGGACAAAGTAGCGGAAGAATGAACAGCGACGACGACAAGAAACTGCAAGCGCTCGATCTGAAGATCGCCAAGGCGATGCAGATCGATGTGCCGCCGCTTGTCATGCCCGAGCTGCCCGACATCGAGGCGGACAACGTCACGGCGTTGCCGATGCGCAGGCGCTCGACTCGAGCGATCTGGTTTGCCGTCGCAGCGACCATAGTTCTGGCTTCTTCAATCGCCCTGCGCATGTCGAACCCGTTCCAGACCTACGACACGCTGGCCGAAGAGGTGCTGGCGCACCTTGATCATGAGCCGGCGGCGTTGCGCGTGACCGATGTGGCGATCCCGGACAATAGCCTGGCACGTGCGGTGCCAGCCAACGTCGCCGTCTTTGATCGCGATACCACGCTGATTACCTATGCGAGCCCCTGCATCATCAACGGCAACTCGGTGCCGCACCTGGTTATCCAGGGCGAACGAGGTCCTGTCACGATTCTGCTGATGCCAGACGAGCCCGTCAGCGACGTAGAGTCCATCGTGGGCGAAAACGTGCACGGCATGATTATCCCTGTCGGCGACGGCAGTATCGCGATCATCGGCCCGCGGGGTGAACCGCTCGAGCCGATTCAGCAGAATGTACTCAAATCAGTAACGTGGACTACTTGAAGTTTCGCGTAGAGAACGCCCGTTTGGGCATTACCCAGTAGGAGAGAGAGAAGATGTCTGAGAAAAAAGTAATTAAGCCTGTAGCCCTGGCTGTGGGCGCTGCCCTCGCCGGCTCATTTGCCATTGCTGGAACGGTCAACGCTGCCGACACGATCGATAACCCGTTCCAGATGTCGACGCTTCAAGTCGGCTACATGGTTGGTGAAGGCGAAGGCAGCTGTGGTGAAGGATCTTGTGGCGAGAAGAAAGACGACAAGAAAGGCGAAGGCAGCTGTGGTGAAGGCTCTTGCGGCGAAGACAAGGAAGGCGGCGAAGGGACCTGCGGAGAGGACAAGGATAAGGAAGGTGAAGGTAGCTGCGGTGAAGGTTCCTGCGGTGGCGACAAGGACGAAGGTGAAGGCTCTTGCGGTGAAGGTAGCTGCGGCGGCTCTGTCTGATAAAACTTCACGTTCACGTGAGAAAACCCGCGCTATGCGCGGGTTTTTTTTTGCTAAATTGATGTGTATGGCGAAGGAAGTAACACGCTGCAAATGGGCCGAGGGTGTCAGCCTCGACTACATCCGCTACCACGACGAAGAGTGGGGCGTCCCTGTGCGCGATGACCGCACACAGTTCGAGTTCCTGGTTCTTGAGGGTGCGCAGGCGGGCTTGAGTTGGTCGACGATCCTCAACAAGCGGGCGGGCTACAAAAAGGCGTTCGCTGATTTCGACCCGGTTAAGGTGGCGCGCTTTACGCCGAGGCGCGTGGAGAAGTTGCTGCAGGACCCGTCGATCGTGCGCAATCGACTCAAGGTGGCGTCGGCCGTCACCAATGCCCAGGCGTTTCTCGCTGTGCAGGAGGAGTTCGGTTCGTTTAGCGACTACATCTGGGGCTTCGTCGACGGCAAGCCGATCCAGACGCGCTACAAGCGCGATCGTGATATTCCTGCGACGTCCCCGGAGTCGGACGCGCTCAGTAAAGACCTCAAGAAGCGCGACTTCAAGTTTGTCGGCAGCACGATCATGTACGCGCACATGCAGGCAACCGGCCTCGTGAACGATCACGTGACCGCCTGCTTTCGGCATAAGCCGTGTGCGAGGTTGAAGTAACGCGTGCGAAATCGCGAGCACTGCCGCGGTGAATTTCTTCTGTATTCTTGTTTCCCCGGGCATGATCTTACGCTCCCGTCAGAATTACCGATTACAATCGAGTATCAGGGGTTATCGAAGAAACCGCCGTGAATGCGGCGAGAGGGGTAAAAATGTCCGAAGAATCAACGAGTAAGCCGGGCACCGGATTCTGGGTCACCGGGGGGCTCCTGGCCGTTTGGAACCTGTCGGGGCTGTATCAGTACTTCTTGCAGTCGCGCATGACGGCTGAGCAGTTTGAGGATGCAGGGTACACAATGGACCAGGTCGCCTACATCGTTGGGACTCCCGCTTGGGCGCACTCTGGCTATGCCATCGCCGTAAATGCCGGCGTACTCGGTGTCATTTTCCTGCTGCTGAGAAAGTCATGGGCCGTTCCCATGTTCGTGTTGTCGCTGGTCGGCGCCCTCGTGCAGGATCTGGACGCGTATGTTTTGCGCGGTGCCCTCGAGCTCTTCCACCCGATGTGGCTCATCCTGCCAGCGACGGTTATCGCGATCTGCCTGTTCGAGATCTGGTATTCGCTGCGCGCGAAGAATAAAGGCTGGCTGACCTAGTTACCGATCGTTACCAGGGTCAGGTCGGACAGGCCCTGTGGCGTGTTGTGCGAGATGGCGCCGAAGTAGATCGTGTTGGACAGGAGGCCGGCCCAGTCCACGGTTACCGTGCCGGTCGTGCCTGCGCTGACGAATGCCGGGCCATTCGCGGTCATATTGCCCCGGTCGTCAAGTTCGCCGAAAGCCCAGGCCAGCAGTTGGTAGTTAGAGCCCGGGCCGCCCAGTACCGGGTCGGTCTCGAAGCCGTGGACGTACACGGCGTAGATGCCGGGTGCGGGCCGTGATAGGTCGACCCTTTCTTCAGAGGTCGGCTCGCCACTCTTGCCGACCTCCACACAGCTCTGACCGTCCGCACCACAGTAGTAGACGTACATGTCGAGGTCATCGTCGCCATCGGTCAAGGCGTCGAACAGAGCAAAGCGTGCATACAACTGCCCGGCTGGAATGCTAATCGGGTGCAGCGTCGTTCCGGGAATACTAGTGGCGCTAAACTCGAACGTCTTGTCCGGATCGTTTTCTACAAAGCCGTCCAGGATCAACGGCAGGACCAACCCATGCACTTGTGGTGAGTAGCCGCCGGAATAGCCAAACTCGACATCGAAAGCCGTCGATCCGGTACCTCCGATTTCGGTGATCTCGTCAGGGGCGAGTATCGATGTCGGTTTGACCGCAATCGCCGAATACACTTCGTGCGTGTCCGACACCCAGGTCAGTGAGCCGTAGCGCCACAGGTCCAGGCTCCCGGAGAGATAGGTGGCCGTGACGTCGAAAGTTGCGGATTGACCAGGGGCCAACGACAAACTGTCGGGGACGACATTAATGCTCATGCCCGGCGGCGGGGTAATCTGAACGGAATACACCCCTGCCTCGTCACCCGGATTGGTCACCCGCCGGGATACCGTCTGAGAGCTGGCGAGGTTTGCCATCCCGATCGACGGCAGGTTGAGCTGCGCCGCATCGAACGTTGTGAGGGCCTCCTCAATCGCATCGTACTCGGCCGGTAACACATCGTAGACCAGGCCCGGATCGACCGCGTCGTTGGGCACGATATGCCCCGCGCCGAAATCAAACGCGCCAGCGCCCGTGAGGCCACTCGAGTTGGTGACGTTCTGTCGCGCCGTCGTCATGATCGCTGATTTGACCGCAGCAGGTGTCCACGTCGGATGTGCCTGGAGCAGCAGCGCGGCTACGCCAGCGACATGCGGTGTCGACATCGAGGTACCGCTCAGGTAGGCAAAGTTTTCACCTGGAGTCGAGTACGCGGAATCCGGTGAGAAGCCGGCGAGTATGTTTACGCCCGGTGCGGTGACGTCGGGCTTCAGCACATCGGGAATTGGCGCTGGGCCGCGGGCCGAGAATCGTGCCATCTGGTTTCCGGCATCGTCGGAGGTCAGCAGGAAGCCTTTCTCAAGAATGATCTGGACATCGTTGCCGGCATCGAACTCCGCGAGGATCAGGTTGGCATCCGCCTGGCCGAGCATGAGGGCCGGTATGTCCGAGAGACCGGCGTCCCCGTGCATGACAATCGGGTCACCGGCAATGTTGTAGACCAGAGCAGCAACCGCCCCCGCATCGGCGGCATTGCGCACCATCTCGTCGAACAGACAGCCGGTCCGCTGCAGGAAGGCGATGTTGCCGTCTATTTCGTCACCGTTAACCAGCGGCTGACAGCCATCGGCCTCGGAGCCCGCGCTACCGGAGGGCAGTGAATCGTCGTCATCGTCGGCGAGAACGAGCGACGCTTCAATCGGATCGACGTCCTCGAGCGGCGGCGTGAACAGCGCCTCTTTCACGGCATAGCGACCAGCGAGGTTCGTCGGCGCCGAAATCTCCATGGCTTCTACGTTGGATTCGCCGTCGCGGGTCGACGCGGCCACCGTGATCACGGCGGGGTTGCCCGCGGGAGAGCCGATCGAACCAAGACCAGGACCTTCGTTACCTGCGGCGACAACCGGAACCACACCGGCGCGCGCGGCGGCCAGCAACGCAAGGTCGTCAGGGGCGGTGGTACGTGTCAGCGAGCTGCCAACCGAGTAGCTGATGATGTCCACACCGTCGGCCACGGCGGCATCAATGGCGTTGGCGAGGTCGGAGGTATTGCAGCTCGCGCGGGTGTCGCCGGGCCGCAGCCAACAGGCCTTGTAAGCGGCGACACGTGCTTTCGGGGCGATACCTTCGATGCCGCCGATTAGGGTGCCGAATATCGACGCCTCGGTACGAACCCCGGCCGCGGTGGTCGCCGTATGCGTACCATGGCCGTCGGCGTCGCGAGGCGAGAGAATCTCGTCGTCGTCGATAGGCCCTGTGGCCAGCGCGCCGTCAACAAACCAGCGCGCACCGATCAACTTGTTGTTGCAGTCATCCGATGTGAATCGATCGCCGGCCTCACATTCGCCACTCCAATCTTCGGGCGGCTCGAAGACGGGCACGTCCGGCAGCCTTCGATACCGCTTACACAACCAGCGCCCGAGCAAGGTCGTTTCGCCCCAGCTACTGCGACAGGCGCGCGGTCTGTCAGCTTCGCGTGTGTCTTTCAGGGCCGGATGTTCCGGCGTGATACCGCTGTCGATAATGGCGATAACAACGCCATCGCCGTCGAGGCCTTCGACGCTGCGCAGGCCATTTTCGCTGTCGAACAGCTCGAGGAACGTCGGGCTGTGCCGCGTGGCGAGGGGGCGAATTTCGTCCTCCCAGACGGCTCGTACCTCGGACAAATGCCGCAGCTTGTTCGCCTGCCCCTCCGTCATGCGCGCCGCGAAACCGTTGAGCCCGTAACGATAGCTGTAGATCTTCTCGGTGCCTGAGCCGGCTTTCTGCAGCACCCGGTCCTGGTCGTCGCCAAGCTGAGCGGCATAGGCGCGGACGTCAGCGCTATCCTTGTCGACCTTGATGCCCGGCGGCCGCGTCTCGGCCACTGACGGCGCTTCCAGCTGCACAATGAACACCCTGGTTTGCAGCGGGTCTGCTGTGCCGGCGAGCTGCAACGGCACGTCGCCGGCATCGCGCAGTACAGATTCAGCATGGGCTCCGGTACCCACCGACAACAGGGTGCATAGCAACAGAAGGCGGGTAAGGTTCATAGGCTTAGTCGTTGAGGTAGCCGCTCTTCTCGTCGTCGGAAAACTCGACGCCCAGCCCCATCGCAATACGATTCACAAAATTGAAGTAACCGACGATCAGCGTGAGGTCGAGGATGTCCTTGTCCGACAATCCTTCGGCACGCAGCTCGCCGAGATCGCTTTCGGTCATCGCGCCGGGTGCGTTCGTGAGTTTCTCGGCATGCCGGACGATATTGCTCAGGCGCGGCTCCAGCGCCTCGAGGCCATCGGCAATAGCGAGACTCTGCAGCGTTTCTTCGTCGTCGAGGAAGTGTCGCAGCGACTCGACATGGTGATTCACGCAGTACTCGCATTCGTTGTTCGCGGAGACGACTACCGCAATGGCTTCGCGTTCGAGCCGGCTCAGGCCTGATTTACCGAACATCAACGTCATGTAAAGATTGAGATGGTCGTCCATCGCCTGCGGATTGAGGCTGTGGACCGTGAGAATATTCGATACCTTGCCGCGCTTTTTAATCAGCTCGGCGTACATCTCAGCGAGCTTACCGTCGGCTTCGCCGACCTTGATTTCTTCAATCCAGGACATGCGTGGACGTTACCACGGATATCAGTTT
>Ga0316201_10004739_pt1 | contig 10334 bp, 8 predicted proteins | sample CS6wburrow_MG_FD_204516 | JGI IMG/M metagenome (GOLD analysis project Ga0316201, IMG submission 204516) | Coastal sediment microbial communities from Delaware Bay, Delaware, United States - CS-6 worm burrow | ecosystem: Environmental > Aquatic > Marine > Coastal > Sediment | place: USA: Delaware... | reverse complement strand
CGCGGGAAGGCAAGGCCGGCCCAGCGTTCTTCGGATTCGATGCCAGCGCCCGGCTTGCCGACGCTCGGCGCCCAGAAGGGCAACTGGCACACCTATGACATTACGCACGAGACGGTGTATCGATACGAAACGCCGGTCGAAACCTCGTCGCACACCGTGCGCCTTCAACCGGTCCGCGATCTCACCCAAGACGTGCTCGAATACAAGCTCGAGATTTCCCCGCCGGGACAGGCGTATTCTTACGAGGACGTCTTCGGCAACCACGTGCTGAGCTCTCAGATCAGCCAGCCTTACACCGAGCTTTGGGTGCGGGCGCATTCGAAGGTCCGGGTGTTCCACGTCAACACGCACTCCTCGCTTCGAAGCACGAGCATCCCGCTGGTTTGGATGCCTTGGCAGCGTCAGATGATGAACCCTTTCTTGCTGCCGCCGGAGCTCCCCGAAACGGAGCTGCGCGAGCTTTCGGGGTTTGGGATGAGCTTTGCGGCGCGCCGCTCGTACGACCTTCTCGAGACGCTCATCGACCTGAATGAAGTATTGCACCGCGACTTCAAATACATTCCCGGCGCGACCACGCTCGAGACCTCACCGTTCGACGTCTTCCAAGAACGGCGCGGTGTCTGTCAGGACTTCGCGAACTTGTTCATCTGCCTCGCGCGCTTGCTTGGCGTTCCGGCGCGCTATCGAGTGGGCTACATTCACACCGGCGCGGCGTACCACAACCAAATTCAGTCCGAAGCCTCGCATGCCTGGGCGGAGGTGTACCTGCCCTCGGTGGGCTGGCGGGGCTTCGACCCGACCAATGGCTGCCTGGTCGACCTCGATCACATTCGCGTCGCGACGGGGCGCAACTACCGAGACGCCACTCCGACGGCTGGAACGCTCTACGCGGGGGGGCACGGCGAGCGACTCGACGTTTCGGTGCGCGTCACACGGATAGATGAGGCGCCACCGGCCGAAGCGCAGGAGTCGCAACAGGCGCAGCAATAGAGCCTTTCCGAAGAAGGGCGCGCCACTCTTCGGCGCTGTGCGAGCAGGGGAGCGTGCTGTCGTAGAACTCCCCGAACAGTTCCAAGAAGCGCGCGGGCTGGTTCTGGTGTGGGAAGTGCCCTGTATTCGCAAACACCTCGAGCCTGCTTTCCGGCATCGCGGCGTGGACTTGGTACGCATGCGCGACGGGGATCACGCCATCCCGTTCGCCCCAGATCAACAGCGTCGGCATGTCTTTGGCCAGGTAGCAGCGGTCGAGCATGGTGATGGCCTGACCGCGCCAGTCGATGGCCGCGCGGAGTGTCCGCACGAACGCTCTTCGCGACGCTGCATTTGGAAGCGCATCGAAGACGCGGGTCAGTTGGTCGGCGTCGTGCCCTATCTTTGTTTTCAGGGCCTTGAGAATCCTGAACCCAAGCTGGCCGAGCGGGCGCGCGCCAGGAGCCCCGAGAAGTGGCAAGACGAGATCTGCGTTCGGCGCGGCGACGAATCGGAGCATCGGGTGCACTTCGTGGCTGACCCCGCCGGTGCTGATGAGCACGAGTCGCTCGCAGCGCTCCGGAAACTGATAGGCGAACTGCATCGCGACCCCGCCGCCGAGGGAGTGTCCGACGACGGTGACGCGGTCGATGTCCAGCACGCTCAGCAGGTCGCGCATTGCGTTGGCGTAGGCGCCGATCGAGTAGTCTGCGCGCGGCTTGTCGGACTCCCCGTGGCCGAGGAGGTCGGGTGCGATGACGGTGTGGTTGCGCGCGAGGGTCGGGATCAGGTCGCGCCAGCTCTCGGAGCTGTCGCCTATGCCGTGAATCAAAAGCAGTGCGGGCCCCTGGCCGGCGAGCACGAACGCACGTCGATACCCGTGGATCGTCCGGTATCGAATTCCGTCGGGCGCTGTCGTGTGGGCCGCTCGGAGCTGCGCAGGAAAACGAATGACGTTCTTCACGATGGGGGGAGAATATCGTCGCCGGAGTCGCTTGGCACGTCCGCTTGACCCCGGCAGGACGATGTTGCGGGGCAGACATGCCAGCGAAACCAAATAGAAATCACACAGTCTCCTGAAACCTGCTACGCCAGATCCGATGAAGATCGCCGTCGACCACCTGACCGAGTATCGGTACGAGCGTCCGGTAGGCTTTGGCGAGCATTCGCTGTACCTGCGCCCGCGCGAAAGCCAGATGGTCCACGTTGCGTCGTTCTCGCTCGATTGTGCGCCCCTGGCCAAGGTCCGCTGGATGCGCGACTGTTTCAACAACGTCGTTGCCGTGGTGAGCTTTGGTCTAGCCGAGGCGTCTTTGCTCTCCTTCCACTGCCGGATGGCGTTCGACGTCACCGAAGAGAACCCATTCGATTTCATCCTGGAACCCCGCGCCCACCAGTTTCCGTTCAGCTATGACGATCGCGAAAAGAGCGCGCTCCGGCCCTACCTCGAGCCCGAGGAATCGGAGCGCTGGAAGATCTTGGATTGGGTGCGCGGCACGATCGGCCTCTCGGCGCAGAGTCGCGACACGATTTCGTTTCTCACGGACCTAAACCTCGCGATTCAGCGGAACATCGCCTACCAGCGTCGTGACGACGAAGGAACGCAGAGTGCGAAGGACACACTCGAGCTCGGCAGTGGGTCTTGCCGCGACATGGCCGAGCTTCTAGTTGCGACCAGCCGCCAACTCGGTCTCGCGGCGCGGTTCGTGAGCGGGTATCTGTACGAGCCTCCGCCTCCGGACGGAACCGCGGGGTTCAACCGTGCCGCCGGCTCGATGCACGCCTGGGCCGAGGTCTATCTCCCGGGCGCGGGCTGGCGTGGCTTCGACCCCACCAACGGCATTCTGACCGATCACCGCTTCCTGCCCTCTGCGGTGGCGAACCGTCCAGAATGGGTCAATCCGATTCAGGGGCAGTATCTCCACCCCGGCGCGGTCGCCTCCGAGATGAGCGTGAGGCTGACGGTCAGCGGCGACGTGTGACCACTTCGCTCGACGAGCTGGCGCGCAAGGTCGAGACCCTACTCGATGCGCAGGAGCTTTCGCTCACGATGGGTGGCGAGCCCACGTTCATCCCAGAGAGGCCGGACGCACCGGAATGGAACCAAGAGGCGCTGGGGCCCCAGAAGCTCGGCTATGCCAGGCGACTCGCCTCTCGTTTGCTCGACGAGCTTTACCCGGGCGGCCTGGTCATGCAGGTCTACGGAAAGCAGTACCCGGGCGAGCCGCTTCCACGATGGGTCGTGCTGACGCTCCATCGCCACGATGGCGTGCCCTTGTGGCGCCATCCCGAGATCTTTCTGCTCGACGATGTGCACGGCCCGAACCGCCGCGAAGACGGGCGGAGATTTGTCGAGGCACTCGCCGACGAGCTCGGGCTGGGTGGCTACGTCGTCCCCTGCGTCGAAAAGGATGCCGTCGAATCCCCACACGGCTGGGCGCTACCGCTCGACTGGTCGGAGGACGGCTGGGCATCCGATGACTGGCCGTTCTCGGCGACAGACCCGATCATCGCCGTTTCCGGAAAGAGTCCGCTCGGGCTGCGCTTGCCATTGGGCGACCTCGAAGAGGATCGCGTCCGACGAGCGCTCACGGTGGAGGTCCATGACGGTGCGCTCGATGTTTTCATCCCGCCACTCGAGCTCGAGTCGTTTTTCGCGCTGATCGCGGCGGTCGAGCGTGTTGCGCGGAGCGAGGGGACCGAGGGGCTGGTGCTGTGCGGCTACGGTCCGAGTGCCGCATCGGCGATCACCACGCTCGGGCTTGCGGCGGACCCGGGCGTGCTCGAGGTGAACCTCCCACCAACGGGGTCCTGGCGCGAATATGATGACATCTTGCAACGGATCACCCGGGCCGCGGCTGAGGAGGGGCTCTACACGCTCCGCTACCATCTCAATGGCCAGGTTCAGGGGACCGGCGGCGGCGCACACGTGCTCTTCGGAGGCCCAAGCCTCGACGAGAACCCCTTCTTCCGTCGCCCGAACCTCATCGCGAGCATCATCCGCTATTGGCAACAGCACCCGTCGCTTTCGTATTTTTTCTCCGGTCAGTATGTGGGACCGGGGTCGCAGGCGCCGCGAGCCGACGAGACCTTGGTCGGCAAACTCTACGAGCTCGAAACGGCCTGCTTGGGGATCGACTCGCTCGACGGGCCTCCGGATCGCATTTTTTTCGACCGCCTGTTTCGCAACCTGATGACCGACAGCGGCGGCAACACGCACCGGGCGGAGATCTGCGTCGACAAGCTCTGGAACTTCGACTCGCCGACGGGCCTGCAGGGTTTGATCGAGCTTCGCGCTTTTGCGACCATGCCCGAGGTCGAGCAGCAGTCGCTCGCAGCGCTGTTCGTTCGAGCGATCCTCGCGATGCTTGCGACCAGGCCATGCACGGAGCCTCTCGTTCGCTGGGACGCCACGCTTCACGACGCGTACATGCTCCCGACCCTCCTCTTGCAGGACCTGCGGGCGATTTGCGCGGACCTGGCCGCCACCGGGCTCCATTTTGATCCCCGTTGGTTGCAGCCACTCCTCGAGCAGCGCTTCCCCGTGCTTGGACGTTTCGGGCTCGTGGGGGGCGAGGTGCTGGTCCGGCAGGCGCTCGAGCCCTGGCCGCTCATGGCCGAAATTGCCGACGGTGGAACCACGTCACGGGTCGTCGACAACTCCACCGACCGCATCGAGGTTTCCGCATCGCACCGGGCTGTGCTTGGGGAGAGCCGGGTGCTCGTCAACGGAGTGGCCCTTGCGATGCGCGAGGTCGACGGCGCACTCGTGGCGGGTGTGCGCTACAAGTCGGCAGGGGGCTGGCCTGCGTTCCACCCGCACATCCCGGTGCAGTCGCCGTTGGAAATCGAAGTCGTCGACGGCGCGAACCGCGTTCTTGCGTCGAGCAGATACTATTACTGGAACCCCGAAGCGCCGCGCTACGACGGCCCCCCTGCTGACGGCGCGGAGGCGCGAGCGCGTCGAATTGCAAGGTGGCAGCCATCAAAAGAGCGCTTGGGCACGACACAGATTCCGGAAAAGCCCGTCTACGCTGCCGAGAACCACTACACGCTCGACCTTCGCCGGCAACCGCCCATCGATGAGCGCGCTCGTTAGCCGTCGACGATACGAACCGACGGCGAAGGAAGCGGTAACTTTGGCAGCTCGAGGAACGCGGCCTTCAGGCTGTCCTGCCAGGAGCGCCGGAGCTGGCGCAGGTACTCGTCGTCTTCGCCAAAAGTCACCTGGCTTCCTGAACGTTGGGTGCCCGCGGAGTACAGCAAGAGGTCGATCGGCGGGCCCACGCTTGCGTTGCTTCGCATCGTCGAATCCATCGAGACGAGCGCACAGCGGCCAGCGACTTCGAGGCTGAGCTCGTGCTCGATGATGCGATCCAGGATCGGCTTGCCGTACTTGTCCTCGCCAATCTGTAGGTAGGGCGAATGACGAGAAACTGGGATGTAGTTGCCTTCGGGGTAGATGAGGAGGATCGAATGGCCCCCCCCTTGAATCTGGCCGCCCAGAATGAAGCTCGCGCCCGACTGAAACTTTTCGTCCTTTACGCGCTTGTTGTGCTTCTGCTGCTCCTCACGGCTGAGGCGGCCGATGTAGTCTGCCGCGCCGGTCAAGTGCTTCACCGTGTCCAAGCTCAGTTCTACGCCGTCCTTCATGTCGTGGCGTAGGCGCGTGACGACCGCTCGGCTCGTCGCGAGGTTGCCCGCGCTGAGCAGAGCGAAGAACCGCGTCCCGTCGCCGCAAAAGGTGTGCATCTTTGCGTAGGTGCTGATGTGGTCGACGCCGGCGTTCGTCCGGGAGTCCGATACGAACACGAGCCCCTCATCGACTTTGACGGCAACGCAATAGGTCATTCGCGCCAAGCTACGGGAGCAAAGACTCCAGGTCAACCGTTGCAGAACGCCGAGGAATGCAGGAAAGTACGCGCCGGAGATCAATCGCAGATGATTTTGGATCGCTTCAAAGTGGATGGGCGCGTCGCGGTGGTGACGGGCGCTGGGCGCGGCATCGGCCGTGGAGTTTCAATCGCCTTGGCAGAGGCCGGCGCCGATCTCGTCCTGGCAGCGCGCCGCGAGCACACCCTGCAAGAGGTTGCCAGCATCGTCGAGAAGAACGGCGGTCGCGCGCTCGTGGTGCCGACCGACGTGCTGGTGCCCGAACAGCTCGATCGCCTCGTGGAGCGCGCGCTGGCGGAGTTTGGTGGCGTGGATTTTCTGGTGAACAACGCCGGAGGCACGCTTCCGGGGCCGGCGTTGCTATGCACCGACGACGAGCTGGACAAGGCGTTCCACTTCAACGTGACCACTGCGTTTCATTTGTCGCGTGCCTTGGCGCCCTCGATGGCGGAACGCGGGCACGGGGCGATCGTCAACATCACCTCGGGCCTCTCCCATTTAGTCGACAATGGCTTCGTGGCGTACGGCACCGCGAAAGCCGCAATGTCGCACATGACTCGCCTGCTTGCGCACGAGTGGGCGCCCCTTGTCCGGGTCAACGCCATCGCCGTCGGCGCGACGCAAACCGATGCTCTGGCCATGGTGACGGCCGACAAAGCGCTCGCCAAGCAGATGGAGGAGCTGACGCCGATGCGTCGCCTTGGCACCGTCGAAGACATCGGCGCCGCCGCGCTTTATTTGCTGTCCGAAGCGGGAAGCTGGGTAACCGGCAAGATTCTCGAAGTCGACGGTGGCACGGTCGATTCCAACTGGCCTTTCGCCATGCCGAGCGGGCTCACGGGCCCAAAAGGGGAGTGAGTCATGAGGTCTGCATGCATCGATGCGTTTACGGACGACCCACACACCGTCGAGGTCCGCGAGGCCCCGGTGCCTACGCCCGCAGCAGGTCAAATGCGCGTCCGCATGAAGATGGCGCCGGTCAATCCATCGGATTTCAATTACATGGACGGAATCTACGAGCGCTCGTTCGCTCGGATGATTTGGAATCGCGGGGCGGAGCGGCCGACCGACAGTCCGGGCTCTTCGGAGCTCTTCCCGCGCCCGCCCTACGCCCTCGGTGTCGAAGGGGTGGGGGTCGTCGAGGAGTCCGGCGGCGGTTTTCTCGGTGGGCGCCTCGTCGGGAAACGAGTCGCGGTGGTCAGCGGGCCGCCACACGGGACCTGGCAGGAGCAGACGCTCATCGATTCGCGTCGCGCGTTCCCGGTGCCACGGTCCCTCAGCGACGCCCAGGCTTGCTCGTTTTTCGTGAACCCGCTCACCGCGCTGGTGCTGGTGAGACACCTGCTTCGGGTTCCGAGAGGCTCCGTGCTTCTGCAAACCGCCGCGGGCTCTGCGCTCTCGCAGATGGTTCGGAACCTCGCCCGTGCAGACGGCTTTCGCGTGATCGACGTGGTGCGCAGCCGGTCTGGCGCCGAGCGCTTGAAGCACGGAAACGCAAAGTACGTCGTCGCCTTGGAAGACGAGGACTTGCTCGACGCCGTTTATCGCATTGCGCCCCGAGGTGTTGACTACGTTCTCGATTGCGTGGGTGGCCCGGCGGGTTCGGAGGCGCTGCGAGCGCTCACCCCGGGCGGGCGCATGGTGTGCTACGGCACTTTGAGCCGGGAGCCGATCTCCTTGCCGCCGCGGGACATCATGATGCCCATGACGAGTGTCGAAGGCTTCTATTTGACTGCGTACCTAGCCAATCGAACGCTGTTGCAGCGCCTCGGCCTGGTCCGCAAGACCGCGAAACTCATCCAAAGTGGCGTGCTTGGCACCCCCGTCGAGCAAACCTATCGGCTCGATGCGTTGCACGAGGCACTGGCGCACGCACGAAGGCCGGGACGAGCGGGTAAGATCCTGCTCGACCTCAGTTAGGCGACCGAGAAATGAAGCCACTGATCATCGTCTGCACCGATTTTTCCTCCTGCTCCGAGGTTGCCCTCGAGCGAGCAGCCGAGATCGCCGGGCGCGACGGAGCGCGCGTGTTCCTCATTCACACCTATGATCCCAAGAGAGTGACGGGGCTGGGCAGCCGTCCTGCTGCGCCGGGCGATCGTGAGGCCTGGGACGAGAGCTCGATGCACCGGCTCAGAGAAGCCCGTCACCGCTACTTCGGGCACTTGGCGGATACCGAAGTGCAATACGATGCCATCCCGAGCTCGCATCCTTCGATCGACATCTGTCGGATCGCCAAGCAGACAAAGGCCAGCCTGATCGTCGTCGGCTCACATGGACGAACCGGGGTGTTGCGCCGCCTCCTGGGCAGCGTGGCCGAAGCCACCGTTCGTCATGCGCCCTGCAGCGTGTTCGTCGTTCGCGAACAGGCCGAACCGGGCGTTTAGCGGGTCGGTCGCGACCCAGAGCGGCGCTGCGTCCTAGCCCAGCTTCGCCTTGATGTTGGCCAGGCGCTGTTTGATGTCCTGCCCGAGGGCTTTGAGCTCTTCGCCTACCTCGTCGGCCTTGGCATCGAAGCGCTGCTCGAAATCTGCAATCCGTGGCTGAATCTCGTCCCAGGCGTCCTTCGCGTCCATTCCGGCGAGGTGCAGCTTCACTTTGATCTCGTCTGCGGCGCGCCTGAGGTCGTTGCGGGTGTCTTCAAGGTCTTGCTTCAGTGTCTTGTCTGCTTCTTCGGCGCTCATGGTCGACTCCTTTGAGGGGAACGGGTTGATACCAGCACTGCAGCCAACGTGCCAAACGCGAGTCCTTGGTTTTCGAGGTTTTGGTGCCCATGAGGCGCACAATCTTCGTTTCATGGGCTGAAAGGCGCACGTTTGGCGCGGCTGCCATGCGGATCGTTCAGGGGTTTTCGCCTCGATCGGCAGGGCCCGCGGACGCCAACGACTTGGCCCGCCCGATGCATGTAGGGTCGAGGGAGGTGGCCAAGGCCTCCGCGCTCGTGCGCCATTTCGGTGACGCGGGCACCACGCGCCAGGGAGAACACTCATGACCAAATCCAATGAACTCGAAGCGCTCCTACCGTTCCAGGACGTTGCCGATCGTCTCTATCGTCAATTCCTGACGGGAGCCTGAGTAGCGTGCAGATCGAGAAGCAACTTCGGGACGACCAGGCGTTGCCCAACCTGCGCGACTACGCCCAGGAGCAAGCGTCCTTCTCCTGGGAGGCCGCGCGTCGGGAGCTCGACGGTCTGCCCGGCGGCCGCGGGCTCAACATCGCGTACGAGGCGATTGGACGCCACGTCGCAAACGGCCACGCAGACCAAATCGCGATCATCTGGCTCGGCAAGAAGGGAAAGCGCCAGGAGCTGACGTACGGAGCGCTCGATTCACGCAGCAATCAGTTTGCAAACGTCTTGGCTGCGCTTGGCGTCGAGCCCGGGGACCGCGTCTACTCGCTCGCCGGGCGCATTCCCGAGCTCTACCTCTGCGCGCTCGGGACCCTCAAGCACCGTGCGATCTTCTGTCCGTTGTTTTCGGCGTTTGGTCCCGAGCCGATCGCCGAGCGGCTTCAGTTGGGGGAGGCGCGCGTGCTCTTCACGACCGAGCGGCTCTACAAGCGGCGAATCGCTGCGATTCGTGATCGGGTTCCCACGCTCGAGCACGTGATCATCATGCCCGATTCGAAGGCGCCCCGGAATCCCGAGGCCACGATCGATTGGGCCAAGGCGATGGCCGAGGCCTCTGCTGAGTACGAAATCCCCGACACCGACCCTGAGACCCCGGCTCTGCTTCATTTCACCAGCGGAACGACGGGGACGCCGAAGGGAGCCTACCACGTGCACCAAGCGGTGCTCACGCACTACGTGACCGGCAAGCTTGCGCTCGATCTGCACCCGGGCGACATCTACTGGTGCACGGCCGATCCCGGCTGGGTGACTGGAACCTCGTACGGCATCAGCGCGCCGCTCAGCAACCGCGTCACGATGATCATCGACGAGGCGGAGTTCGACCCGACGCGCTGGTATCGAATTCTAGAAGAAGAGAAGGTACAGGTTTGGTATACCGCGCCGACGGCGATCCGGATGTTGATGAAGGCTGGGCCAGAGCTCCCGCGGAGCAGTGACCTTTCCGCGCTTCGTTTCATGGCGAGCGTGGGCGAGCCCCTGAACCCCCAGGCGGTGATTTGGGGTCAAGAAATCCTAGGGAAGCCATTCCATGACAATTGGTGGCAGACCGAAACCGGCGGGATCATGATCGCGAACTACGCGTCGATGAATGTGAGACCGGGCTCCATGGGCCGGCCGATGCCCGGGGTCACGGCGGGGATTCTGCGCGAAGGCGATGACGGGCACTTGCACGAAGTGAACGACCCGGAGCTAGACGGTGAGCTCGCCTTGCGCCCCGACTGGCCGTCCGTGTTCCGAGGTTATTGGAACAACCAGGAGCGGTACGACGCGTGTTTCCGAGATGGATGGTACCTTTCGGGGGACCTCGCGCGTCGCGATGAAGACGGATACTACTGGTTCGTC
>Ga0316201_10004738_pt1 | contig 10334 bp, 11 predicted proteins | sample CS6wburrow_MG_FD_204516 | JGI IMG/M metagenome (GOLD analysis project Ga0316201, IMG submission 204516) | Coastal sediment microbial communities from Delaware Bay, Delaware, United States - CS-6 worm burrow | ecosystem: Environmental > Aquatic > Marine > Coastal > Sediment | place: USA... | reverse complement strand
AGTGAATCGTTATAATTTAAAAATGTGTAACCACGCCTACTGGCTCATTTATGATAAAGATGTTGCTAAAGATATTGTTCAGGACAGCTGGGGAATAATTATCAAAAAGCTTCCTTACTTAAAAAAGCCTAACAGTTTTGGCAGTTGGGCGATGCAAATTGTCATCAGAAAATCTATGGATTATTTAAATAAGAATAATAAGGATAGAGAAAAATTAAGGGAATACTATAACCAGCCGAGGGCCGATAGTGCGTTAGACCATAAAGAAGCTGATCTTGTGAAAGTCTATGAAGCCATTAAGCAATTGCCTCATGATCAACAAGTTGTTCTTCGGTTATTTTATCTGGAAGAATATTCCCTTCGGGAGATAAGTGAGATATTAGAAAAATCTGAAGGGACTATAAAATCGAGATTATTCCATGCCCGCGAAAAATTAAAAACAATTTTAAAAAACAGAAATGATGGATAAGAAGACAGAAAAGATTGATGAACTAATCAAAGAGACATTATCAAAGGAGGAAGCCGCTTTTTACGATGACCTGGAAGAGCAGAATCTGATTGGGAAAATAGGAGAAGTTTACAAGGGAAAATTGGGATGGCTGGCAGCTGTTATGAATGTAGTGCATTTGTTAATGTTTATTGCGTTCGTTTATTGTATAGTCCAGTTTTTTAGTACAGACAGTACCAATGAACTTATAAAATGGGCATCTGCCGGTTTTTTAAGTATGATAGCTATGGGGATGCTTAAGTTATTTGTTTGGATGCAAATGGATAAGAATGATATTTTACGTGAACTAAAGAGATTAGAATTGCAAATTGCAACTCTTAACAGGACCGATAAATAAACATAAAAAGGAATACAGGCTTATTTTCTTAATTGTGTCAAAATTTGTAATTTAGCTTCTCTGCATAGGATGATTTCTCTCCCAAAGAAGGAATAGCTAAAGTTTTATCAAAATTGTAAGGAAAATGTCAGTTTTAGAGAAGATATCTTCCCAGGATGCTATAGCATTGGAAGAAAAATACGGAGCGCAAAATTATCATCCATTACCAGTTGTTTTAAGTAGAGGAGATGGGGTTTATGTATGGGATGTAGAGGGTAAAAAGTACTATGATTTTTTGTCTGCATATTCAGCCGTAAATCAGGGTCATTGTCATCCACATATTATTTCTGCCCTAAAAGAACAATCTGAAAAATTAACACTTACTTCCAGGGCATTTTATAATGATATGCTCGGTAAATACGAAAAATACATTACGGAATACTTTGGATTTGATCGTGTACTACCAATGAATACGGGAGCAGAAGCCGTAGAAACGGCAATGAAGCTTGCCAGAAAATGGGGATATGAGAAAAAAGGGATTCGTGTGAATCAGGCCAAGATAATTGTTTGTCAAAATAATTTTCACGGTCGTACAATTTCTATTATTTCTGCCTCCAACGATCCAATAGCAACAGAGAACTTTGGCCCGTTTACTCCGGGGATTTTCTCAATCAGATATAATGATATTAATGCACTGAGTGAGGCTTTGGAGGATAAGAATGTTGCTGCATTTATGGTTGAACCAATTCAAGGAGAAGCCGGTGTTTATGTTCCGGAGGACGACTATCTAAAGGAAGCGCATAGGCTATGCAGGCAAAAGAATGTTTTGTTCGTCGCAGATGAAGTGCAGACGGGGGTTGCCAGAACTGGCAGATTATTGGCTTCTTGTGGTAATTGTTCCTGCCCGGATAAATTATGTAGTGGAACTCCTGACGTAAAACCCGATATATTGATTTTGGGCAAAGCTTTATCCGGAGGTGTTTTCCCTGTTTCGGCTGTGCTTGCCAATAATAATATTATGGATGTCATCAGACCCGGTAACCATGGTTCTACTTTCGGTGGAAACCCTTTGGCCTGCGCAGTAGCCATTGCCGCACTTGAAGTTGTCAAAAACGAAAATTTGGCAGAAAATGCATATAATCTGGGGAAATTATTTCGATCTGAAATGAGAAAATTAATAGAAAAGAGTAATCTTGTTAGACTGGTTAGGGGTAAAGGGCTTTTAAATGCTATTGTTATAAATGATGATGAAGACAGCTCTACTGCCTGGGACATATGCATTGCATTGAAAGAGAACGGATTACTCGCGAAACCTACACACGGAAATATTATTCGTTTTGCACCCCCACTTGTAATGACAGAAGATCAACTTTTAGATTGCGTCTCTATTATTGTTAAAACTATTTTAGCTTTTGAGAAAAAAAGGGTTCAAAAATAGATTTAGCAATTTTAGTTCAATAAAAAAACCCTGATAAATTGCTTATCAGGGTTTTTTTTATACTGTGAAATTCTTAAGAGCGAATTTCTTTAATTCTCGCTTTCTTACCTGTAAGACCTCTAAAGTAAAAAATACGGGCTCTTCGTACTTTACCTTTCTTGTTAATTTCAATTTTCTGCAAAGCCGGCATATTTACGGGAAATATTCTTTCTACACCTATAGTGCCTGACATTTTGCGAATCGTAAATGTTTCTGTCGCTCCTGTTCCTCTTCTTTGAATGACTACACCTTTAAAATACTGGGTACGTGTTTTTTCACCTTCCTTTATTTCGTAGTAAACGGTAATAGTGTCACCTGGAGCGAATTTTGGAAATTCTTTTTTTGGAACAAATTCGTTCTCAACAAATGTTATTAAGGATTCCATTGATCTTTATTTTAAATAAATTAAAAACAACATTCACGTATTTCGTCAGAGGTTGATTTCAAATCGTTTGCAAAAATAATCTTTAAATTAGTACTTACAAGATATTTTTCGCAATTTTTAATTAAACTATGAATTTTTACTCTTCCAATAAATCAGGTCGGCGCTCAACAGTCCTTTTCAATGCTTGTTCTTCCCGCCATTTTTCTATTTTGGGAAAGTTACCACTTAATAAAACATCAGGAACTATAAGGCCTTTATATTCCCTTGGTCTTGTGTATACGGGTGGTGCTAATAAATTATCCTGAAAAGTATCGGTTAGGGCAGAAGTTTCATCATTTAGAACCCCCGGAAGTAAACGAATAACAGAATCACAGAGCACTGCGGCTCCGAGTTCACCTCCTGATAGAACGTAATCTCCAATAGATATTTCTCTTGTAATCAAGCTGTCTCGGACTCTTTGATCGACTCCTTTATAATGACCACAGAGAATAATAATGTTTTTTAATAAGGATAGACTATTTGAAGTCTTTTGATTTAGGGTCTCACCATCAGGCGTCATATAAATAACCTCGTCATACTTACGCTCTTTTTTAAGAGAACTAATGCATTTATCAATGGGTTCTATCATTAATACCATCCCTGCTCCACCTCCGAATTGATAATCATCTACCTGATTATAGCTTTTGTCTGTATAGTCCCTTAAGTTATGCAGGTGTATTTCAACCAGTTTCTTATCTATTGCACGCTTCAATATAGAAGCCTCAAACGGACTTTTTAATAATTCTGGTAAAACGGTAATTATATCTATTCGCATAAACCTTAAACTTATTTCATTTGTTTGGACCTACTTAGCTTCCCAAAAATAATAAAGAGAAGTGGTGTTTTTTTTCCAACCCAGCCTTTCATACAATTTTTGTGCAGGATTGTCTATAGCTGTTTCCAGGGCCAATCCCTTATATTCCAGCAATAGGCAATATTCTTGGGCATAGTTCAATAATACTTCGCCTATACCTTTATTTCGAAATTCATGATATACATACAAATCATTCAAAATAAATATGGGTTTAAGGCTTACGGATGAAAAAGAAGAATATAACTGGGTAAAACCCGCCGGAGAACCATCATAAATAGCTATAAAGATAACAGAATCTTTATTTTTCATTCTGTTTTCTAAAAAGCTTTGAGCCGCCTGCTCATCTGATATCTGGCCATAGAAAACTCTGTATTTATCTAAAAGTGGAATTAAAATCGGAATATGTTCTTCTTTTGCCTGAACTATATTGATCATGATATAGGATGCTAAAAAAAGCTCCTTAAAGGAGCTTTTTCTATTTAGATTTTTTGTATTTATTTATTTCGTCCTGGAGTTGCCTGCTTATTCTTTGTTCTCTTTCCAAAGCTCTGCGCCTGTGGTCCTCGTATTCAGTTTCCAGTTCAGCTAAATTAGATTTCGCCTGCTGGGTTAATATATTACTTCTTCTGAACTTAAAGACAAACAAAACAAATAATGAGAGTAAGCCAATTATTACCGTCCACAAAATGAAATTATAGGTTCCTTTGGAAACCTGAGCGCCTAACAGGGACATACTATCCTTCTCCTCGGTAACGGCATTAAGGTTATCAGTTGTCTCTTTTAGTTTACTATTAAGCGAACTTATAGAGGCTTCTTGCGCACTAATTGTGTTTTTTAGCTCAGAAGCTTTTTTATTCGCAGCATTTATGGAATCCAGGACATTCTTCTTAAGCTTATCCAGGTTTATTATGCGTACTACTTCATATCTTTTTCCTTCCGCATTATAGTTACCGGATTTTTTGTATAAATATTCAAATTGACTTTCTATGGAACCACCATCTAATGACAATTCTTCCTGCTGGGTACCTTGTTGTGCAAAATGTAGGTTGCATGTAAGGAAGGCGATTAATATATAAACTTTGCTAAAACCTTTCATTTAAAATATTCTAAGTATTAATATATGATTCAAGGAGGGAACTAAAGTACTCTAATAATATTAATTAATAAAAAAAATTCGCCCAATCATACCTTTTATATAAGAAGACTTCAGAGGCTTATCCATAACATAAGATTACTTAGTAATAAGTAAACCTTCTGACCTTAGCAATGTATTTTGCCAATCTGATTACCTGATGTGAGTAGCCAAACTCATTATCATACCAGACATATAATACAATATTCCTACCATTGTCCGATACTATGGTAGCGTTGCTGTCATAAATAGATGGTGCTGCGATCCCTACAATATCTGTAGATACCAATTCATTGCTTAGGGAATATTTAATTTGTTCCACCAAATCACCTTCCAAAGCATACTTTTTTATTATAGTATTTAAGGCTTCTTGAGATGTTTTAGTATTAATTTCTAAGTTGAGTATGGCCAGAGAACCGTTGGGAACAGGAACTCTTATTGCATTTGAAGTAAGTTTACCTTTCAGTGATGGCAGGGCTTTGGTTACTGCATTTCCAGCACCGGTTTCTGTTATTACCATGTTTAATGCAGCCGCTCTTCCTCTTCTGTATTTACCGTGTAAATTATCGACTAAATTTTGATCGTTAGTATAGGCGTGAATGGTTTCCAAATGACCTTTTTTTATTCCCAATGAATCCTCAATAACTTTTAATATTGGCGTAATTGCATTAGTCGTACAGGAAGCAGCCGAATAAATATCATTTGCATCCGGATCAAAATCATATTGATTAACACCATGCACAATATTTGGAATATCCTTGGCCGGGGCAGTCAGAATAACTTTGCCGACCCCTGCTGCTTTCAAATGCCTTTGCAATGCCTTTTTATCCCTAAAGGCACCCGAATTATCAATAATCAGGGCATCATTAATTCCAAATTTGGTGTAGTCTATTGCTTCAGGCTTATCCGAATTAATTATACGAACCGTAGTACCATTTATAATTAATGCCTTCTTAGCTATATCAAAATCTACGGTTCCGGTGAATTGACCATGAACCGAATCTGTTTTCAATAAAGTGGCTCTTTTCTCCAGAATTTCCTCTGTTAATTCTCCTCTGGTCACTATAGCTCTTAGCCTTAGCTGATTACCTTTTCCTGTTTTGGCCATCAGCTCGCGTGCTATTAGCCTTCCGATTCTGCCAAAGCCATACAGTACTACGTCCTTTGGCCTAATTTCTTTAGAATTATTAGCATCTCTTAATTTGTAAAGAACAAATGTCTTTGCATCGTGATATTCATTATTATCGGAATGATACTCGTAGGTTAGTTTTCCAATATCTATTTTTGAGGGCGGTAATTTTATGTCATTAATAGCACGCAATAATTCGACAGAATCAAATATGGAAATTGGTTTTTGTACAAATTCACCTGCGTATTCATGAAGGTTTATAATATCACTGACATTTTTATCAATCACCTGGTTTTTAAAAAGGACCACTTCAATGGCTTTATCGTACCATAGGTCACTAATTATTTTAATAAATTCCGTGGTGGCTTTTCTTCTGTCGGCTTGAAACGCCAGTTCTTTTTCATAAGATTTGATAGGGCTCATCTATGTCAAGTTATTTTAATTAAAGGCAAAATTATTGAATTCTACTGGCACCTCATAAGGAAAAGATAAATAAAAAAGCACTCCAAACGGAGCGCTTTTAAAATTGTAAAAAGAAACTATTTTATTGAAAAACTATTCGTTCTTTCTCCCCATTTTTATCTATTAAGGTTATGACCGTTTTGTCATATCTGGAGATAGCACCAAAGATATTTTTTGCTTCATAAATATCATTTACTTTTTCATTATCAATTTCCAAAATAACTTTTCCATTTAACCCATACCCTCTATAGGTTTCGGGTACTCCTGTAATCTTAACCCCGGTTTTTGTATTAAAGACTTCCTTATCGTTCTCTGATAAGTTTTGAACCCGAAGGCCCATAACCGGCACAACAATAGATTGCCTTTCTTTTAGTTCTACAGGAATCATAATATCTTCACCATTACGATCAATGGTAACTTTAATTTTATCTCCCGGTCTTTTTGTAGATACATAGCCTGTTAAATCTGCAAATTTTCTCACTTTAATATTATCGACCATCTTGATAATATCTCCTGATCTAAGATCAGCATCATATGCACCTGAATTCTCTTCTACGCCGTCAATATATACCCCATCAATTTCATTTATCCCATTGTTAACTGCATACGGAGTGCTAAGACGTGGAGAAGTTATGCCAAGTATACCCTTTTGAACGTTTCCGTATTCCATGATGTCCTCTACAACCTTTTTAGCAATATTACTGGGTACCGCAAATGAGTAGCCCACATAAGAACCGGTTGATGAAGTAATGGCAGTGTTGATCCCAATAAGATCACCATTAGTATTAACTAATGCACCACCGCTGTTGCCAGGATTAACTGCCGCATCTGTTTGTATAAATGATTGATCCCGAACAGGATCAAGATTTCTGGCTTTGGCACTAACTATACCTGCCGTAACTGTTGATGTTAGATTAAAGGGATTGCCAACAGCTAACACCCATTGCCCAATTTTGGCTTCATCAGAATCACCGAAAGCAAGATAGGGGAGGTTCTCATCCACATCAATTTTAAGTAATGCAATATCGGTGTTAGGATCAGAGCCGATAATTTCTGCTTCATAAGTCTTGTTATTATTCAATGTGATTCTAATCTCATTGGCCTTTGCAATCACATGGTTATTAGTTACTATGTAACCATCCGGAGAAATAATGACCCCAGACCCCGTTCCTACCTGTGGAATTTGACGACTTTCTGAGCCATAGAAAAAATCCAATAGACTTCTTGGACTGCTATTTAAGGTAAGGTTTTTAACGTGCACAACGGCATTAACTGTATTTTCTGCTGCAATAGTGAAATCAGCTTCATTAATACCATTTCCTTTAAAAGATGTAGGCATGTTGCTCGTAGTTATTACTGGCACCTCTGAACTATCGGTAACTACTGCATAATTTGTTTTTTCAAAAAACATCTTATAAGAAGCAAGGGTGATTGCTCCAGCAAATACGGCAACTATTAATAAGCTTCCAAATCTTTTCATATATAAATAGTCTTTTAATTTACAAAGTAAAAGTACTTGATTTTTTAGTCTAAATATTTCCATTTAACGACTTTTTAACTGATTAAACTGCTTAAATAAAGTCATATCTTTGTTACCTGATTAAGCTATGACAGTTACATTTTATAAATACCAGGGCACAGGCAACGATTTCATTATGATTGATAATCGGCCAGGAGGATTTCCGAAAACCGATAACAAATTAATTTCATTTCTATGCGACAGGCGTTTCGGTATTGGGGCAGATGGATTAATCTTGTTGGAAGAAGATAATTCAGCACATTTTAAGATGAATTATTATAATGCTGATGGGAATCCAGGCAGTATGTGTGGTAACGGTGGAAGATGTATAGTGGCATTTGCGCAATTCCTTGGTATTATTAGTAGCAAGTCAAAATTTAATGCGGTAGATGGGTTGCATGATGCTACGGTTACCAATGGAATTATTAGCTTGCAGATGCAGAATGTGACTGAAATTATGACAAAACCCAATTGTCTTTTTTTAGATACTGGTTCTCCGCACCATGTTCAGATGGTTACTAACTTAGATGGCTGTAACGTATTGGAAGAAGGGGCAAAGCTGAGATATGGTATTTACGGAGAAGAAGGGAGCAATATAAACTTTGTTGAACAAACTTCAGAAAATAATTTTTCTGTGCGAACTTATGAAAGAGGGGTGGAAAATGAAACCTTGTCTTGCGGAACCGGTGTCACCGCCGTTGCTATAGGAATGCACTATTGGGGTAAGACCAAAAGTGAAAAAGTAAATATTCATACTAAAGGAGGAAATTTGTCTGTTAGTTTTAATAAGGTCTCGGGACGATATGAAAACATATGGCTGGAAGGTCCGGCCAAGGAAGTGTTTAAAGGAAAAATAGAGATTTGATTCTAAAAGCAACGCATACAAGTTTAAGAGCATTGGAACCGGAAGATCTTGATTTTTTATATGAACTCGAGAATAATCCTGATATCTGGGAAATTAGTGGTACGATTACACCCTATTCCAGACATGTACTTAAAAAGTACCTGGACAACGCCCATAAAGATATTTATGAAGTAAAACAGTTGCGTCTTGCTATCTGCAATGAAAGTAATAAGGTTATAGGGTTTATTGATTTATTTGATTTTGATCCTAAACATAGGAGAGCCGGAATTGGGATTGTTATTCTTGACAAGGCTGACCGCAATAGCGGTCACGGTTCTGAAGCTGTCTCTTTACTATGCAAATATGCCTTTAAGATACTCAACTTGAACCAGGTATACGCCAATGTAGGCGAAGAAAATAGAGCTAGCATACAACTCTTCAAAAAAATGGGGTTTGAGCTGGCAGGAGTTAAAAAGGATTGGGTGCTTGTTGGAGGAAAATTTAAAAATGAACTACTGTTTCAAAAGTTTGGAAAATAATGTATATCAAAAAAATTTTATTGATAATATTGCTTCTTGGGTTAATTGCAGGAGGAGCCTTTGCATATTTAATTTATAACGCCCTTTTTATACCAAATACAGCTTTCAATAATAAGGAAGCTTACATTTATATTCCTACTGGCAGTTCTTATGATGAGTTAAAAGGTCTTATTGTACCGCTTTTATCTGATATGGAGACCTTTGAGGCAGTCGCAAAACAGAAGAAATATATTGACAATATAAAACCAGGTAAATATATTTTGAAGAAAGGAATGAATAATAATGAGATTATTAATACTTTAAGGAGCAAAAATGTACCAGTTAATGTCTCTTTTAATAATCAGGAAACGTTCGAAAAATTGGCAGGAAGAATTTCGAGTCAAATCGAAGCAGATAGTATTTCTTTATTAAAGGCTTTTACAGATTCTGTATTTCTTCAAAAAAATGGCTTTACAACAGATACGAGTATTTCACTTTTTATACCTAACAGCTATGAATTTTTTTGGAATACCTCCGCCACAGATTTTCGTGATAGAATGCTCAAGGAGTATCTTCGCTTTTGGAATGACGATAGAATAAAGAAAGCAGAGGTATTGAATTTAACACAAATTCAGGTGATATCCCTTGCTTCAATTGTTCAAAAGGAAACAGCCAAAGTTAATGAGAGACCAAGAGTTGCGGGATTATATCTTAACAGGCTGAAAAAAAATATGTTACTTCAGGCAGACCCTACCGTAATCTATGCCTTAAAACGAGAACTTGGCAATTTTGATACAATTATCAAAAGGGTCCTTTATAAAGATTTAGAGCTCAATTCACCTTATAATACCTATAAATATGCAGGCATACCTCCGGGACCAATAACGATGCCGGATATCTCCTCTATAGATGCCGTCCTAAATCCGGAAAAACATGATTACTACTACATGGTAGCAGACGTAGAAGACTTTGGCTACCACAAGTTTGCCAAAAACCTAGCGCAACATAACCGGAATAAAACGCAGTATATCCGATGGATAAACGAACAAAAAATAAACCGTTAGACTGTTAATCCGGAATTTTAAACAGCTTATCAAATAAAGGTGTTATTCAAAGAATTCTAAGGAATATTCGTACAAATCTGCTATATCTTTGAATCAGAAATTTAAGCATACCAGCTTATTCGGTAGT
>Ga0316201_10004736_pt1 | contig 10335 bp, 3 predicted proteins | sample CS6wburrow_MG_FD_204516 | JGI IMG/M metagenome (GOLD analysis project Ga0316201, IMG submission 204516) | Coastal sediment microbial communities from Delaware Bay, Delaware, United States - CS-6 worm burrow | ecosystem: Environmental > Aquatic > Marine > Coastal > Sediment | place: USA: Delaware... | reverse complement strand
ACGTTTGCTTAGCAAAGTTTCTTTATCTACCTCACTGATAGCACCAACGATCAATGCGCTAAAATAACGACAGGCATCAATAGCGACTTTAACACCATGGGTTGTGCGCGAACTTTCCCCTGATTTATCAATGGCTTGTTGAGGAATATTGGCATAAAACAGTGGCACAGGAGCACACCGTATAACAGAACCACTGCCTGCCGAATATTCATCATTTGAGCCACAATACGGCTTACCGCAACGCTCAAATTTTTCTAAAGCTTCCCGGACAACCATGCCAATACCAACACATTTGCCGGTACTCGTTAAATAGCCTTTTCGATACCATTGACAATAACGTGTTAATTGATCGACGGGATCGAAGCCACGTTTTTCAATCAAACTTTCTGCCAAACAGAGTGCCATTGAAGTATCATCTGTCCATTGTCCCGGTTTCAGTTCATAAACACTACCGCCAATCATGTCAGTAATGGGGGTAAATGAGCCAGGCGTTTTTAATTCAACTGTGCTACCTAACGCATCTCCTATCGCTAAACCTAATAGGCTGCCGCAATAACGCTCAATGGAACACATACTAGTCGTTAGATTGTTGTAATGTATTAAATACCGAAGAAAATAGATACGCTAGATCAATAATCGGAATCGCTTGATCATTATAAGAAAAACAAGAAAGAGCTAAAGGTTCCCAATATTTTTGATGTTCAGGCAAATCACAAGCGGTGTCATCACTGACATAAATATTCTGTGGTGTCGTTGCCAAATGCAAACCCACATAATGGATTGGGTGAGTTGGCGCATCTTGGTAAACCGCAATGCCTACCACATTATCCGTTGTCTGGATCATTTTGTCACCGTCTAGCAAATACTGTATATCTAGCACTGGCAAAATGCGATCTTGAAAAATTAACACTTCACGACAGTAAGGTGAGGTACAAGGTACATCAAATAACTTTGGCGATATCAGTACTTGCCACATTTCATGATGGCCGACTGCGGCTTTTAGATCTCTACCAAAATCTAATAACCACGCTCGACTGGTTATTACAACTTCTTCTTCGGTCATTTTAAGTTATCAGTTATTATTTATAAGTTATCGTATATATTTTAGTTTTGACGAATGCAAGTTCGGCCCTCTCCCATCAAGTCACTTTTTTATTTTAGATTCTGTTTTCATTAACACTGACACAAATACTACCCCAAAAGTAACTTGTGTTTTTATTCACGGTTTATGAATGAATTATCAATTAATTATTAAATCGCTTTTGTCCAAGCTCAATCTTGAATGAACTCAAAACTTATTTTTTTTTTCATGAAAAAAAGTCAATAATCAATAAGTGACTTGATTAATTCGACAGAATGGGCTGAAATGTCGCGAGGTAAGCGGCTGATATGAAAGAATAACTAAAAAATTGCCACCCGCTTGCCCACCCTACAAGCACACAGATATGTTGGGGGAAGTTAACAATTTTTGATCCTACTGTCAGTGACAAAACGAACTTGCAGACGCCCAAGTGAAAAATTTTTAATCTGAATGGACTTGGTTTTTTTCGTATTTAGATACCGAAAAAAACATTAAATTTATATTGTTATTGAGGTTCACCTGCTACAATGATCAATTCTCAGTGGTAATATGCAAGTTATTGATTTTTTAAATATTACAATGAATATATATTTTTAAAAAGTATTAACAAACAATATAATTATAAATTATGAATTTTGTCATACCATTGTTGAGCTAAAAACCTTTAGTATTCAACTTATGAGTATCGACTTTGACGTAGCCCTGATCAATTCTAAGCTAAAGTTGACAGTTTCGCCTCAAACTTTCAATCTTTTGATAACTGATTTCCACGCAAAAGTTTTTGCGCGCAAAAACTTTTGCGTGGAACTGATAACTGATAACTGATAATTGTTTTGCCTAGAAATTAAAAACCTTGATATCTGATTATGTCCAAGGCTAATAGATTATCGAACAAACTATAGTTGAATGAATCGTGAACTAAGCCGTGATCACTTATGAACACAAATTAGATAGCCGACTATCCGACGGTATGTTGGTGGGTTTTAAACTGATGAGCTTATGAACTCATTGAATAGGTTAATCAAAAAAAAACGAGAAATATAATTGGAGGCAGCATTTATTTCTCTTTTCCTGCTGCTAACAACAAGGATTGTTTCTAAAAAAGAATTTAAAACCTAACGACAAGGATTGTTTATAAGAAGAGGATTAAAACTTCGGCGTTCAAGTGTCCAGAAATTGGACGCTGAACAAAAAATGACCCTGATCCTTTATTAGATACAATCCTTGTAGTTCAATTTTAAAAGAGCGGGAAACCCGACAAGGATTACTTATATAAAAATGATTATTGAATACGCTTTATTGCGTACTGATAAAACGTTCAGAAAGCAACAGACAATGTTTTACCAAAGCGGCACCGCTACAGACACAAACTATTTTATCTTGATAAATCAGCAGTTTCGATAACGGTGAGTCAGGTATTTTCATGGAAACCGCTAAGTCTTGCAGGTAGAGATGCTCTTGTTTAAGGTTGATATTATCCACCTCATCGCAGGTAATGCCTAAAAGCTGTTGCTTTGCTTTTAGTAAAACTAAATATTCACTGTTTTCAGGTAATTCTAACAATAAAGATAAATCATTAGCTAAACAAAACACCGGTGAGGGTTCGTGATGTTCAGAAAACCATCCTATAGCACCCTGAGAGGTTGGCTCAACTTGCACATCAGCAATGATTTCTACAGACTCTATCTCATCTTGAGGTACAAACAAATACCTACCATCAAATACCAATAAAACATACAAGTGCGGATTTTTCATTTTGTTATAACCCTATTTGGATAGCTCTTGACGAATATTTTGCCAAAGTCGCGACGATATTCTTTACTTAATTAAACAATTGCTCCAGCTAAAGCTTTATCAATCAAATCTAACAATTCTGTGTCTTGATAAGGCTTTGTCAAATAGGCGTTCACTCCCGCGTTTTTAGCTTGATCACGGTGTTTTTCTGTTGTGCGTGAGGTAATCATAAAAATGGGTAAATTCTGCGTGGCTTGATTGGCACGAACATGAGCCGTCAGTTCCAAACCATTCATACGCGGCATCTCCATATCAACTAGCATCACATTAGGACGAGTTTGGTTCATTATTTCAATGGCTTCTAGCCCATCCTTCGCGAGCAGCGTTTCAAAACCGGCATCTTCTACTAATAGCGATAAAGATTTTCTCACACTAAGCGAATCATCAACAATCATAATATGCGGTATCACCGCAGGCCCTGTTGGCATGGCTTGTTCATCTTGAAGTTCAGGCATAGAAGACATTGCAGCTTGCATGGGGGAGCGCAATAATTCCGGTAAATCTAACAACGGTACCAATGCACCATCACCCAGAATGGAAGCACCCGCAACACCATGGATGTTTTTCACATAATTACCCATGCTTTTCATAACGAGATCGTGGGTATCCAAAAGCTCATCAACAACGACGGCTGTTACCCCCGTTTCTTGACGCACCAAAATAATGGGGCGAGTTTCGTTATCATGATTTTTTCCCCGCTCATCAGGCAAATTGAGTAAACTTGCCAAAGATTTCAACGCATAGATATTTTTGCCCATTTTTAGGGTCATTTCATCACCAACTTGGTAAAATTCTCCTACCCCAGGTGCCAAAGCTTGTTCGAGATTATTGGTAGGAATCCCATAGCGACTGTTAGAAACGCGCACCAACAACACATGCACCGTCACCAGTGTCATGGGTAACTTAATCAAAATCGTCGTTCCCTGGCCCGTTTTTGACATCAAATCAAGGGTGCCTTTCATTTGGCGAATATTGGTATGCACAACATCCATACCCACTCCACGCCCTGAAACTTGTGTAACCCCCGATTTAGTTGAAAATCCTGACATCAGAATTAAACGAGCCAATTCTTGTTCGGTCATTTCCTGATTTTCAGTAATTAATCCACGTTGAATCGCCATAAAACGAATATTTGTATAATTTAACCCTTGCCCATCATCTTCACATTTCACCACGATATTATTGCCTTCGCGATAAAAACTCAGTTTGATGGTGCCCGATTCTGCTTTACCTAAAAGGGTACGTTCATCAGCATTTTCTATTCCGTGATCAATAGCATTACGCAAAATATGTTGTAATGGATCACCTAAGTTGTTTAACACATCACTGTCTATCAAAATGTCGGTGCCATCAAGAGTCAGTTCTGCTTTTTTGCCCGTCATGCGGCATGTTTGTCGAACATTGCGTTGCAACTTAGAAAGAATGCTATTCACCGGCACCATGCGCGTTGTCATAATATTGTTTTGAAATTCCTTATTAAGACGATCTTGGTGAATAAACATTGTTTCTAATTCAACAAGGTCTTCCCGTATTGACATCGCCAATTCACGATTATCTACAATCGATTCAAGAAAACTATGCGCGACACTGTGCAACTCGTTATATTCTTCAAATTCCAGCGGGTCAAAATCATCCTCATGTTGAGCGGTTTTTTTGTAGCGGTTTTCTACACCCGTGATGCCACGTACATCAACCAGATTTTCTAGTTCAAACGTCTTTTGTTGAAGGCCTAAATTTTGATCCGTCAAAGTGCGTGTATTGTGCATGACATGTTTTAATCGTTCTTGAATTTGCCCCACCGAAATTGACAATTCACCCACCAAACGCATCAATTCATCAATCGTTTTAGTCGGCACCCTCAAAACCTGCTCTGGTGTTGATGGAGTAGCATCCTTTGCCGCTTTATTAGCTTGACTTTCCGCTTTATGTTCCGCTTTAACAGGCTCTGTAGCGGGAGTCGGGGCTGATTCTGATGCTTGACGGGGGGGGGCATCCAGCTTACCTTTATCAATACGATTTGCCCAGTCTAACACCGATTGCAGAACTTGCTGTGCCTGCGGTGGCGGATCATCTTGCCCTAATAAGGCATCAACCATGAGCTCTATACAGTCAGCCGCTTCCACCATGGTATCAGTCAATTCTTGAGGCGGCACCATTTGATGCTTAGCAAGATACTCCAAAGTATCTTCAAGATGATGGGCAATGTTGGCAATAGCTTTAATGCCAAGAATATTCGACGATCCCTTCAGGGTATGCGCGATACGCTGCGCCCGTTCAATTTCTGTAATTTCAGGATTCTGAATAATATTCTGAATACAAATCGAAAAATCACCCGCATTTTGGGGCGTTTCTTGTAAATAGGCATCCAACAACTCACTATTAACATCTTCTGGAATAGTTAATAAAACATCTTCAGGTTGAGCAGTCGTTTGACGTTGATAAGCCTTTTCATCCTCAGAATCTTCTTCGGCAGTTGAACCGGCTGTCAATTGATTGAATAATACAACAGCTGCTTCATCTGTTAAAGGTTGCGCCCAAGTAGGCTGCCGTAAGTGATTAATTAAGCCAATCACACTGACAGCCGGTTTAGCAAGATAAGCTAACACTAACGCAGGCCATTCTTCTAACACTTTTTTAGCCTGAGTTTTATGCGCTTGATCTTGAGTACTCAAGGCAGTCATATTATCAATAATAAAAGTACAAAATGCTTGCAATCCTTCTAAACCTAACATTTCGGATGCCACATATAAACGGTGCATCACCTCGGTATAATTTTCTAACGCTTCACTTGTTGCACTCTCACCAGTGTTATGCTTAATCATTTTATTAAGGGCAGTTGTCAAATCTTCTTTAGCAAATTCCAGTTCACTAATGAGAATTTCCAACACTTCCATATTGCCTAATGAAATTTCTCCGCTGACTTCTAAATCAAGCGATGGCATTTCTGGAATGACGCTCGTAGGCTGATCAAGACTCGTTTCCATCGCTACCGCATCAGGCTGTTGCGACAGTGTCGCATCTGTTTCTACCTGTTGAGGTGGCGTTAGCAATGTCGTCAATAAATCAGGAACAAGTGAAGCCTCTAAAGGTGAAGGCCAGCCAGATTCTTGCATAAAACTGACTAAACTGGGCGCTCCCGTAGTAGGTGATTGCAAATACTCTAAAACTTCGACTGGCCACTTTTCAAAATACGTTTGGGTTTTGAGTCTTTGACTTTTATCCAAAATAGAAAAAGCCATCAAGTTATCATTGACAAACGTACAGACTTCTTGCAATCCAGCCAAGCTTGCCATTTCGGCTACATCCCATATATCTTGTACTTTATTGGTATAATCTTCAATCGCCTCTAAAAAGGCTTGGCCTTCATTTTCCATAGATACACATACCTCAATGGCTACTGTAAATCCCTCTTTTGAATCACTAATTTGATTACAAACCAGTTCTAAAATATCCTGAGAAAGCAACTGAATAACGTCTTCTTCAACGACACCCTGTATTGCCAAATCTGTTGTCGTATCAATAAGGCTAGGAACCGTGATTTGAGGGGATACACGGATCAATTTTTCGAGTAAGCTTTCCGCTGTAGTGGCATCAAGCTTTGTAGGCCAGTGGGTATTCTGTAAATGGTCTACTAATACATCTGCTTTGATTTTGGGTAACTGTAAATACGCAACGATCTTTGAGGGCCATTCTGCCAACACAGAACGTGCCGTTTCTCTAACTGAGACGGGTTCTCCACCTAAAACCATCACGTTATCATTGATAAATGTGCAAACTTCCGTGATACCGAACAAACCAGCCTGTTCGGCCGCCTCCCAGATCATTTCCACATTTTCAGTATAATTCATAACCGCTTCTAACAAAGCCTCACTACCATCCTCTGTTGCTATCAATTCCTCAATCACTTGAGCGTTTTCTTGGGCAACTTCATTGATTTTTTGAATGAGTAATTGGGCATTAGGAATGCTTACCTCAAGCTCTGTAGCTGGCATAAATTCTTGCTTTGAAGCTTCGGATTCACTGCTATCATCAGTGATCGATTCAAAAGACATTGAAGCTGTCGGGATGGGTACCTCAGTACTAGGCGGTTGGATTGCCGTCAAATTTTCTTTTAAAATTAAAGCATTGGATTCATCAAGTGGGGCAGACCAACCCGCATTTTGCAAATGATTGACCAGCGGCTCACTGCCGGTTTGAGGTGCTTGCAAGTAGGCCACGATCAATTGAGGCCAAGCTGATAATACCGAACGTGCTGCCTCTCTCGTTGATACCGCTTCCCCAGCCAATGTCATTATATTGTCATTGATAAATGTGCAAACCTCGGTGATACCGAACAAACTAGCCTGTTCGGCCTCCTCCCAAATCATTTGCACATTTTCGGTATAATTCATAACCGCTTCTAACAAAGCCTCACTACCATCCTCTGTTGCTATCAATTCCTCAATCACCAGGGCATTTTCTTGGGCAACTTCATTGATTTTTTTAATGAGCAATTGGGCATTAGGAATGCTTACCTCAAGCTCTGTAGGTGAAGTTGGCATGACTTCTTGCTTTGAACCTTCGGATTCACTGGTCTCATCAGTGCTCGATTCAAAAGACATTAAAGTTGTCGGGCTCGCTACCTCAGTGCCATGCGGGTGAATAGCGGTGAGATTGTCTATTAATATCAAAGCCTTGGTATCATCAAGTGGCACAGGCCAAGCTGCATTCTGCATCAGTTTTACCAGTGCTTCGGTGCCGGTTTGAGGTGCTTGCAAGTAGGCCACGATCAATTGAGGCCAAGCTGATAATACCGAACGTGCTGCCTCTCTCGTTGAGACTGACTCCCCAGCCAATGCCATTATATTGTCATTAATAAATGTGCAAACCTCGGTGATACCGAACAAACCAGCCTGTTCGGCAGCCTCCCAGATCATTTGCACATTTTCGGTATAATTCATAACCGCTTCTAACAAAGCCTCACTACCATCCTCTGTTGCTATCAATTCCTCAATCAAGCTTGCGTTTTCTCCTTCATTGATTTTTAGAATGAGAAATTGAAAATTGGCATTTGAATCAGTGGCTGGTAAATTTTGTTTTAGCTGTTGTTTTTCAGAAGAAGCCTTAAATTCTTGAGCAGATTCTTTTTCTGAAGCAAGGGGTTCAAAAGTGGGGGATTGATCCGTGACTTCTTTTACTGAAGCAAGCTGTTCAGGTTCAAAAGCAAGGAATTGATCCGTGACTAATTCTTCACTATCGGCAGCCAATGCTTTTGATGTCATCAAAAAATCCTCTTTTTTCATATTATAACTATTATGTTCTTTTTCAAGATTCAATAATTCAAAAGGGGGCAGTTCTTTTTGATTCTCAGTCATTTCCTGTTCCAAAACAGGAAGTGGCGCTATCGTGAATTCTTCTTCAGACACACTAGCCAATTTGGGGGGGTCTGAAACCGCCAATTCTTTATCATCAGTGAATAAATATTGTTCTGAAACCGCTAAGTCTTTTTCATGAGCGGGTAAGTTTTTATGATTTTGATCATTATTAAAGGATAATTGGGAATAAGTCTTTTCATTTTCAAAAGTATTTTCATCTTCAATATTTTTTTCTGGCGTACCTTTATTAGGCGCAGCTAAGTTGGTCGTTAATTCCCCATTTTCTGTTACATTTTCTTCTACTAATAACTCATTGTGAATGGGAAAAGGTAGCAACGCGGGTATATTTTCCCAAGTATCAGAAGCATCTAATGTTTCTAATTCTATTTCATCTTCTAATGCTTCATAAACAAGGGCTTCCGATGAGCGATTAATTGAAGGCACCGCTTCAGTTTGTTCCTCCTCCAATTCGATTACCTCGAAATTGGCAATCTGTAATTGAAACGCCTCTTTTTCATTCTCAAGCGGGTGTTCATCAGCCAAAATCAAGTTTTCATTGGCAAAAGAATTAACTGTTGTGGGTGAAGCAACCTCAGTGGATTGGTTTATAGGGGTCATAAAGGCACTATTGTCTTGTATCAGTTGAGCCAATAAAAGACTCGCCTTTGCTTTTGACATGACGATCGGCCAAGAATCAAGGCACAGTAATTCTAGCAACTTTTCTGCTGCTAAAGCATGCACCTTAAGCGCATCAAGTGTGGGATTTTGATGTCCTATTTCCTGCACTTGAAGATATTCAAGTACGCGCTTTGGCCACAGTGCAAATAGTTCCTGGTGTTGTTTTTTGTGTTGAGGTTGTGAATATAATTCAAACACATTGTCATTAATAAAAAGGCAAATTTCTTGGAAACCTTTTAAATCTATTTTGTCAGCCATTTCCCAAAATGATTGCACAGTATCGGTATACTGTTCAAGCGCTTCTAAATAAGTATCACTTTCTGAATCATTTATAACAAGTTGGTTAAGAGCGGCTGATAAAGTATCGCTCATTTCAATAATCTTATTGGATAAATCAGACATTGGATTTTTCAGATTCGTTTTTTGATCAATTGTCAATTCTTGACTTAAGCTATCACATACTTTCTTCGCCAAGTCAAGTGGATAAGGTTGGGGCCATTGGGCAGCACTGAGAAAATCAATTAATTGATGATTGGCCTCTGAGGGTGAATAGAAATAATTTGAAATGAGTCGAGGCCAACGTTCAATTTGTCGAATAAGTGCTAAACGTTTGCTTGGTGCTAGACGCGGTAATTGAATTAAGTTTTGGCGCAATTGCTGACAGATTGTAGCTAGCCCAGCTAAATTAATTTCTGTAGCCGCTTCTTCTATGTCTAAAAAATAACGTTCTATTGTTTCAATAGCACTGGTCACTTTTTCAGCACTTTCACTGACTAAGTTTACTAAGGCTTCGTATAAAACATAAGCCTCGTTGGTGATTTTGGTTTGTAAATTTTTTAGTTCTATGGCCGATTTTCGCATTTGCTCAGTTATCAGTTACCCGTTACTAGGAATCATGATTAATTAATGAAATAAAAAATAAAATAAAAATGAAATGAGTTTGCCAATTATTGTAGAAATGATTGATGCATTAATGTTTTTATTCAATAAATCCTTTCTGTGTACAGGACAATATTTTGTAATATATTAATTTATGCCACTCTCCGGTTATACCGTTAAGTTACGAAATTGATTAATTTGATTATTTATTTTGTCCTGTACTTTTTTCTTCACAAAATATCACAGAGTACCACAGAGTCTTTGTCTAATATTTTAGATAGCTTTTCAGTATCAATATTTTATTTATTCAAAATCATCAATTTATCCATGGGCAGACAAACTAAAGTTTGTATTCCTCTTTTCTGAAATACTATAGACGAAATTGAAATAAGGAATAGCCAAAAAATAAATTATCTATCCTAAGGAAGTTCCAAAAAAATAATTATCCCAAAAGGCAATTCAAGCCGGTTTGTTTAATTTCTCTCATTCTCTGCGGCTCTGCGGCTCTGCGTGAGCCGACAGTTTGTTACAAATTATTTGTGTGCATAG
>Ga0316201_10004735_pt1 | contig 10336 bp, 10 predicted proteins | sample CS6wburrow_MG_FD_204516 | JGI IMG/M metagenome (GOLD analysis project Ga0316201, IMG submission 204516) | Coastal sediment microbial communities from Delaware Bay, Delaware, United States - CS-6 worm burrow | ecosystem: Environmental > Aquatic > Marine > Coastal > Sediment | place: USA... | reverse complement strand
AGGCACTACGATGAAAGCCATCGACATAAAACTCTGGCGTGAACTCTGGGACATGCGTATGCAGACGCTGGCGATTGCCATGGTCATTATCGGTGGCGTGAGCATTTTCATCATGTCGTTGAGCACGCTTGACTCGTTATACGAAACCCGCGAAAGTTATTACCGCAATCACCATTTCGCCCAGGTGTTTACCTCACTCAAACGCGCGCCACTGTCACTGGTACAGCGCATTGAAGCCATTCCCGGTGTGAATAAAGTCGAAACACGCGTGGTGGCTTATGTGAATCTCGATGTGACCGGCTTTGACGATCCGGTCAGTGGTCATCTGTTGTCATTACCCGATAACAGTCGCGGTCTGTTAAACCAGATTTATTTGCGCGAAGGCCGATTGCTTGAACCCGGCCGCGACAATGAAGTCATACTCAGCGAAGAGTTTGCGCGTGCCCATAACCTGCAACCCGGCGACAAACTGCGTGCCACGATTAACGGTCGGCGCAAAACTCTCACCGTTGTCGGCCACGCCCTGTCACCGGAATACATTTATCAAATCGCGCCCGGTGCGATGTTTCCTGATTATCAGCGTTACGGTGTGTTATGGATGGCACGTAAACCACTGGCCACTGCCTATGATATGGACGGTGCTTTTAACAATGTCACACTTACCCTGAGCAAGGGCAGCAACGAACAGGATGTCATCGATCGTCTGGATGAGCTGTTAAAACCCTATGGGGGCATCGGTGCCTATGCCCGCAAGGATCAACTCTCCAATCGCTTTTTAAGCGAAGAACTCAAACAGCAGGAAACCATTGCCACCATATTTCCGATTATTTTTTTCGGCGTGGCGGCATTTCTGCTCAACGTCGTTACCAGTCGCCTCATCAGTTTGCAACGTGAACAAATTGCCGCGCTCAAGGCCTTTGGCTACAGTAACTTCACCGTGGGCCTGCATTACACCAAACTGGTGCTGATGATTACATCTATCGGCATTATCGGCGGAATTGCTGCCGGCATCTGGATGGGCAAGGGCATGAGCAACATCTATATGACATTCTACAGCCTGCCGTTCATGATCTATGTGCTGAAGCCGCAGGTAATCATTGCCGCTGTGGTGATCAGTATGGGTGTTTCGATTCTTGGTACATTGTATGCCGTGCGCAGTGCCGCCCGGCTGCCGCCAGCACAGGCCATGCGACCGGAAACCCCTGCGATTTATCATGCTACCGTGCTCGAACGACTGGGTTTACAACGCTGGTTTTCACAACCATCGCGTATGATTTTGCGCCATATTGAACGCCGACCTTTGAAGTCACTGTTAACCATGCTTGGTATCAGCATGGCCTGCGGCACCATGATGGTGGGTGGTTTTCAGGAAGGCGCCATCAACCACCTGGTTGAAGTGCAGTTTGGCATGAGCCAGCGCAGTGATCTTACCGCCATCTATACCGAACCCACTTCACAACGTTCGCTTTATTCCCTGCTCAGTTTACGGGGTGTAGAACATGCCGAAGGTTTTCGTGCCGTACCAGCGAAGTTACAGTTTGAACACCGTTTTTATCGCACCTCGGTACAGGGCATTCAGTCAGACGGTGAATTAATGCGCCTGCTCGATACCGAACTGAAGGTCATTGATCTGCCGCCACAGGGTATCATCCTTACCGACTTCCTGGCCGAACTGCTGCACATTCAGGTTGGTGACATACTCACCATTGAAGTACTGGAAGGCAACCGGCCGACAGTGCAGGTGCCAGTGGTGGGTACCGCCAAAGAGTATCTGGGCGTGAATGGCTATATGCAACGTGAAGCCTTGAACAGCCTGCTCAAAGAAGGCAATGCTATCTCCGGCGCCTGGTTAAAGGTGGATAAACGCTTCCAGTCTGAAGTGTATACCGAGCTTAAGGAAATGCCGCGTATTGCCGGCGTCGTCGAACAGAAGTCGGCCATCCAGTCGTTCTACGAAACCATGGACGAAACCATCCTGTTTTTTACCTTTATCACCACCCTGCTCGGTGGCAGTATCGCTTTTGGTGTGATCTATAACAGCATGCGCATCGCCCTCTCAGAACGCAACCGTGAACTGGCCAGTTTGCGCGTGCTCGGTTTTGAGCGTAATGAGGTCGCTTATATATTACTGGGTGAACTTGGCGTGCTGACGCTGGCAGCCATTCCGCTGGGTTTACTCATCGGCTATGGCCTGTGTGCTTATATGGCGTTTCAGTTTGATTCCGACCTGTACCGTATACCACTGGTACTGGGCATGAATGTTTATGCCTTTGCCGCCATGGTAGTGATCGTTTCATCCATTATTTCCGCTATTATGATATGGCGTAATCTGGCGCATCTCGATATGGTCGCCGTACTCAAGACAAAGGAGTAAATTGATGTCTATCTCTTTCAGACAGCTTCCTCTACGACAACACCCGGTCATTGCGGTTATCGCAGTACTGATCATTGTACTGCTGGTATGGGGCTACTGGCCGCAACCAGTACTGGTCGAAGCCGTAGCGGCCAAGCGTGCACCGTTAACCATTACCATAGAAGAAGAAGGCCGAACCCGGGTAGTTGATCGTTACATCATTTCTGCGCCGGTGGATGGGGTTGCCTGTCGGGTACAGCTGAATGTAGGCGATGCCGTTGAAAAGAACCAGGTCTTACTGGGTATTACACCGCTGGAGTCGCAGGTACTGGATCCGCGCAGCCGTGCCCAGGCCAAAGCGCAGGTGGCGGTCGCTGAATCGGCCCTGCTTGCAGCAAAGGAACAGGCGAGCGCAGCCGCGGCGGCGGCACAGCTGGCCGAGATAGAACTCAAACGGCTGCAGCCACTGCTTGAAAAAGGGGTAATTTCACGCGATATTTTCGACAAGGCTGCCACCCAGGTACAGACCAGTGCTGCCGAGAAACGCTCGGCTGACTTTAATATCGAAGTCACCCGATACGAACTGCAAGCCGCTAGAACCGTGTTTGAATACACCGCCGGCAAAAGCAGTGAAGCCGCCGAACGGGTGCCGGTAAGTTCGCCGATCACAGGCAGAATTCTCAAACTCGTACGCGAATGTGAAGGTCCGGTACGCACTGGCGAACCATTGCTTGAAGTGGGTGATCCGTCAGCACTGGAAGTGGAAGTCGACGTGCTTTCTGCCGACGCAGTAAAAATCCAGCCCGGCATGCAAGTTTTGTTTGATCGCTGGGGCGGTGAACAACCGTTGCAGGGCATTGTGCGTAATATCGAACCCGTCGGTTTTACCAAAATCTCCGCGCTCGGCGTCGAGGAACAGCGAGTCTTGGTTATTTCCGACTTCACTTCAGCCATGGAACAGTGGCAACGTCTGGGCGATGGTTATCGCGTCGAGGCGAAATTCATTCTCTGGCATGAAGACAATGTACTGCAGATACCCGCCAGCAGCCTGTTTCGTTATCAGGACGGCTGGGCTGTTTTTGTCATTGAAGACGAACACGCAAAACGTCGTGTGGTCAACGTGGGTCAACGCAACGGTTTAATTGCACAAATACTTGATGGTGTAAAAGAAGGTGAATCGGTTATCAACCATCCCAGTGACCAGGTCGAGGACAACGTGCTTATCAAGGCACGCCCGAACTAGTTTCCGATGACCTTAGACTACATCCTTCGTGTAAGCTAATTGATCAATATCATGTTTGCTGAAGAATCCCGGAGGGATATTTATAATTGTTAAGCAATTAAGCTAACAATATAAATGCAACAGGGAGTAACCAAATGGATAAGAAAAAAATGCCGGAAGATGATACGAGGAAGTTAGCGTTCGTTGTTGTTTATATGTCAGCATTGGTACTCGTGTTATTTGGTCTTGAGCCATTAATTTGAGACGTGACAGTTTTCATTTATTGCTAATTTCCATTTTTTCAACAAACATCACGGCGGCTATATTTGTCGCCGTGAGTGTTTATTTCATAAGTTATCAACAAGGCCAGTGACTGCAATCATAAAACGATATCTCACCACTATGCCTGGCTGCCAGAACACGGTCCAATGACCCGTCATGGAACGAAAAACCTTAAGACTTTTTCCTTACTCCAGCTTTTTAGCCAGCACGTTTCTTAGCTGCTCTGCCAACGCCGTGCTGTCGACATCACCATCCTCATCGGTGTATAGTGTGTCTTTGGCGTCTTTAACTTCAATTTGAATACGACCCTTTAAATCGGTGAATTCAAGACGATACTGCCGGTTTTTATTGCTCGCGATATTTTCTTCATCTTTACCTGTAAACAACTGCATTATCCAGCTGGATTTTGATAAATCATCTTCTTCTGCCTCAAGCGTCTTATCAGCAGCCCCGGCAACTGTAAAGTAAATGGTATTCTTTTCCTGTTGTTCACGAATATCCGCCATCGACATGCGATCAAGTGCTCGCATTGCTCGTCGCCAGACAAAATCCATGCTGCCGGTCATGGTGAGTGCAATTGTATTTGTGCGATCAATTTTCACCAGTGAACTATAGGGCCGGTAATTTTCCAGTAACTGCATCGACTGCTCACTGCTTAAACCGGCATACAAAGCCATACGAGAAATTATTTCACGTTCTGCTTCCAGGTCACTGGGGAGCGACTGCCAGATAGACTCATCGGCATCTTCACCATGAACAAAACGTTCGATTCTTGAATGTGCGATGTAGACGCGCGTTTTTCTGTCATTATCAAAACGCTCAACACGCACACGAAACTTGTCTTTTATATCGGGTTCAAAGCGCTGAAATAACGCACGAAAGAATCCAGTCTCAGCGCCCAGCCTTTCTGTCCAGTCGGTTTCCATAAAACCAAGCAAAGGACGTTCCTGCACCAGTGCTATGCCTTCTGTTTCCCAGAATTTAAGTAATTCAGACCAGACTATTTCAACCTTGTTATCGATCTCAATCCAGCTATCACCCGCGTAACTCACAACGCGCACACCATCGAATTTTGGTGTTATCACGGTTTCCAGTTTATTGTTGTCGCGAAAGCGCTGCAGCGCTTCATCTGTTGGTTTCGGTACTTTAAGTTCGTCAGCCGTATCAGGCACTGTTAGATCGGGCGGAACTTCCAGGTTTTTATAGTATTCTGCTCCCTGGTAGACCGGGCGTTCGTCGCCGCCGAACAAACCACAGGATGATACCGTCAGCAGCAGCAAAACTGAGCCGACGATCTTTAAATAAACGGTCTTTAAATTAAACCTATGTAAATTGACTAACTTCATTAATATACTACTCCAGCCTGTTGCATTGCTTCTCGCAGCGGCTGATGGTATTCCTCAGCTAGTACGGTTAATGGTAGACGTATCCCTGGTGGAATAAGTTTCATTTCAGCGAGTACCCATTTCACCGGGATCGGGTTAGCTTCAAGGAACAGGCGGGTATGCAATCCTGTTAAAGGCTGATTGATGGCTTCAGCTAATTCACGATTACCCGCCAGTGCCGCTTCACACATGGCGGCCATGGCTTTTGGCACAACGTTGGTGGTCACAGAAATAACCCCGTGACCGCCACGCAACATAAATTCGGTGCCGGTTTCATCGTCGCCACTGTATAAATCAAAATCTGCATCAGCTAATAAAACCTGCGTTTGTGACAGACGGTCCAGATCACCGGTCGCATCTTTCAACCCTACAATATTATCGATTGCAGCCAGTTGTTTAACGGTTTCAGGCAACATGTCGCAGACCGTCCGACCGGGAACATTGTAAAGAATTTGTGGAATATCCACGCTTTCTGCGATTTTTTTATGATGTAAATACAGGCCCCGCTGTGGCGGTTTATTATAATACGGTGTCACCAGCAAACAGGCATCGGCGCCACCCTGCTGGGCGCAACGCGTTAGTTCGATGGCTTCAGATGTTGAATTCGCCCCAGTACCGGCAATCACCGGAATCCGGCCTTTGACCAAATCCACCGTACGACGCATCACTTCACAGTGCTCATCCATATTCAATGTTGCTGACTCACCGGTCGTGCCCATCGATACGATGGCCGAGGTGTTGTTTTCTATATGAAATTCAACCAGATTTGCCAAACTTTGATAGTCAACACTACCGTCAACCTGCATTGGCGTAACCAACGCAACCATACTGCCTCGAAACATGGAATTCCCCGAAAAGATAAGGCACACAGTTAATCAATTTTTCATCTTTTTTTCAATGATATATCTTGCCAATGTTGAATAAATTACTCGTCTTCATGAGCATATTCTGGGGCATTTTCCGGTAATTGCTTAATCCCTTGCTATACTTGGTCTACGCGTTTAATAGGCGTAGACAGAGCAATATATTAGCCGGACACGAAAATGGACACAAAACAACAATCAGAACGTCGTATTTATAACCGCATCCCGTTTACCGCAGAAATTTTGATGCAATGCGGTGACGAAGAATGGAGTTGTAACCTGCTGGACATCTCGCTCAAGGGCATGCTGGTAGAACCACCGGATAATCTCGATATCGACCTGAATAATCCTTGCGGCATGGCATTGTTTCTTGGTGAAGAGGTGTCTATCCACGCCCGGGTAAATATCACCCATACCAGCAACAACCACTGGGGACTGAAATGGTTACAAATTGATGTCGGCAGCCTGCAACATTTACGACGTCTTATTGAATTAAACACCAACAATCCCGCCATGCTGACCCGCGAACTATCAGAACTCAGATAATCAAACCACCAACTATTGCCTCAGCAACATAGACACCAGCATCAGCCGCAATAACCTTTAACACAGTTTGATCATCAGGGTATAAACAGGACTTTTTGTTTTAGTCTTTTTTGTTAAACTGTGTGCCAATAAATTTCATTTTAGAAAAAAGCATGACCATAAAACTTGTAATATCAGCACTCGGCGAAGACCGCCCCGGTATTGTCGATCAACTCAGTAATATTATTTATAAACATGCGCTCAATATTGAGGATAGTCGCATGACCGTACTTGGTGGTGAATTTGCCATTCTCTTACTGGTCAGTGGCGAACAAAAATCCATTGATGCACTGCAGGCACAATTAGGTCAAATAGAACAGGCCTTACAAATGAGCCTGTTATTAAAAACCACGACAGAATCAAAAGTCAGTGACAACACCATCCCATATTCCGTTGAAGTAGCCGCACTGGACCACCCCGGCATTGTTAATAACATCGCCAGTTTTTTTTCCAGCCGGAATATCAATATAGTCAATCTACATACTGACCGATACTCAGCACCGCACACCGGCTCACCAATGTTCGCTCTGCACATGACCATTGGCATTCCTGCCGAGGCCAATATCGCGCAATTACGTGATGCTTTTATGGAAGTTTGCGATGAACTTAACCTGGATGCAGAGTTAGGCAGTCTGTGAACAATTTTCAATCTGGCAAGAATCAATCAGGGTAACAACATGGTAAAGATTGGTAAAAAAGTTAAAAATTTTTCACGCCCTGCAACGGGTGATAAAACAATCAACCTGAAAGACCTTACCGGTAAAAAAGTGGTGCTTTATTTTTACCCGAAAGACAGCACCCCCGGCTGTACCACTGAGGGCCAGAATTTCCGTGATGCCAAAGCCAAATTCAGTCGACTAAACACGGTAATATTTGGTGTTTCTCGCGACAGCATGAAAAGACATGAAAACTTCAAAGCTAAACAAAATTTTAATTTTGATTTACTTTCCGATGAAGATGAGTCGTTATGTAAACAGTTTGATGTTATTAAACTGAAAAAACTTTACGGCAAAGAATATATGGGGATAGAGCGCAGCACCTTTTTAATTGATGAAAATGGCGTACTAATTGAAGAATGGCGCGGTGTAAAAGTTAAAGATCATGTAGCAGACGTGCTGGCTGCCTGCAAGTTACATAAATAATTTCGCGCAACCGTATTCAATAACACCTTCCGTTTGCTTTCAGTCACAACACCTTCAATGCCCGCAAACATGAAACACACTATAGCATTTTGGCCTGTTTTATGGGCAATGGCATTTATTGTGGTTTTTATCTGGTCAGCGATAAACCCTAAAGACTACCCAACCTGGGTACTGGAAGTCGCACCTGCTGTCATCGGTTTTGTTGTATTAATGCTAACACGTAAAAACTTCCCACTGACGACCCTGTGTTATTCTCTGATTTTATTGCATTGCTGGATACTTTTTGTTGGCGGACACTACACCTATGCCGAAGTGCCTTTATTCGATCGCATCCAGGAAATGTTTAACCACTCGAGAAATAATTACGATAAAGTTGGCCATATTGCACAGGGTTTCATCCCTGCCATTATCTGTCGCGAGATTATTATTCGCCTGAAAATTATAAACAGCAAATTCTTTACTCACTTTTTTACTGTCTGTTTTTGCCTGGCTTTAAGTGCCTTTTATGAATTACTGGAATGGTGGGTCGCCGAGTTAACCGGTGAAGCAGCCGAAATGTTTCTCAGTACACAAGGTTATATCTGGGACACTCAGGCTGATATGGCATGGGCATTATTCGGTGCTATCTGCGCCCTGACCTTACTTGGTCATGTCCATAATAAACAAATCAATCAGTTACAAGAAAAAATTTATGAACGATAAAACCTTTAACAAAGGCAAAGACGCGGCACTGGAAGAATCCATTGATTCCATGCTGTCGATGATTTAGTCTGGAACAATAATAACGAAGGCGCTTTATTTCGTGAAGACATCCTTTCATTGAAAAAGCTGGATCACTCGCAATGGCAGTCCATGCTCAGTACACTGGATGAAGCTGGCTACAATGATTACCAGCGTGTTGCAGAGTTTATTGGCGTAGCACCTGACCTGGGCACGGCTGCGTATTGGTGAACTTAAAGCGATGTTATGCCTGGCGTTAAAAAATGATGAAGCCATCGAATGGGTCAACTGGTGTTTACACATCGGCCAGTTAGATAGCAATGCCACACGTTTTTTATTTATGCCTGCAGGCACTGCTGGAAATTGACATGGATAGTCTCAAATTAATGTTCGACGAGCAAACGCTGACCAGTTGCATGGATGAAATTTCAGGCAAAGAAAACTTTTTTGGATTACACAGCCCGGGGTTAAGTCTTAATGGGTTTACCACACACCATAAACTGCTTGAAGGCTACATAAAACTGCATATTGCCAAACAGGAATACCGGCAGAAATAATGACCATAGATAACTGGCCTACATAAAACAGCTTAATCCATCAGGCATGCTGAAACTTTTTTCCAGGATTATATTAAAATTAATTGGATGGCGTGTTGACGTTACCTTGCCAGAAGAAAAAAAATTTATTCTCATCGGTGCACCGCATACCAGCAACTGGGATTTCCCGCTCGCCCTTCTCACTTTCTGGACATTAGACCTGAAAATTTACTGGGTCGCCAAGATACAGATGTTTCGCGGCCCGCTGTATTACCTGTTCACAGCATTGGGCGGTATTCCCGTTGACCGTAGCTCTTCACACGGTTTTATTCATCAGATTGCAGAGAAGTTTAATCACACCGAGGAAATGGTACTTACCATCGCCCCCGAAGGGACCCGCTCAAAAACCGACTACTGGAAAAGCGGCTTTTATCATATTGCGCTCACCGCCGGGGTGCCGATCTGTTTCGGTTATATTGATTACGAAAAACGAACACTGGGATTTGAACAGCTGATGTACCCCAGTGGGGACATTGTTGCAGACATGAAGATTATTGCCGATTTTTATCGGGGAAAAACAGGTAAACACCCGCAAAACCAGGGACCGGTTCGAATCAGAAACACATGAATCTTCTGTTTTCCACGACCTGCATTTTTGTTGTTACAGATTTGAGCAGCAGGTTGCCGATCGCTAAAGAAAAAACTACGGCTGCTGATATTGCTTCATCATTTCCTGAGCACGACGCATTTGCTCCAGGGCTTCCGGTGACAGTTGTCCAGACTCCTGCATCTGCCTCATCATTTGCTGCATTTGTGGCTGATATTGTTGCATTTGCTGCTGCATTGTTGACATATCTTTTGACACCTCGTTCATCTGTTCCTGCATGGTCACCGCTTTATACGATGCAGGGATAACAAAGGTATCGGCAGGCAGTGTCACATTCACTTTGATACTTTTAATTTCTGTCTCAACGCGTCCATTTTTTACGGTGCGCATGGGCACACCAATGGTGTTCACCTGATCACTTAATTTCATATCAGCCAGGGTACAGTCATCCACCATACCGGCAAAACCACCAAGCACTGCCTGTTGTTTTTCCACCATGCTTTTCATTGCACTAAACAATTCTTTAATGCCCTTAACCTGGTAAGCATCTCTGGAACCATAAATAATACCGCATGGCTTGCCATTGGCTGTATAGCTAAATTTTTGCGTTTTATAACCGGCGATAGCACCACCTGCGCCGA
>Ga0316201_10004734_pt1 | contig 10337 bp, 11 predicted proteins | sample CS6wburrow_MG_FD_204516 | JGI IMG/M metagenome (GOLD analysis project Ga0316201, IMG submission 204516) | Coastal sediment microbial communities from Delaware Bay, Delaware, United States - CS-6 worm burrow | ecosystem: Environmental > Aquatic > Marine > Coastal > Sediment | place: USA... | reverse complement strand
CTTAAGTTCTATGTCAGCCTGCCTTCAGGTTGGAGTTCGTACACTGTAGCCGAATCAATCAACAACTTTGTCAGGAGAATAGAGATGAACGGTGAGGCGGGTTACTCATGACCGTTGGGATGCTGGCCTCGATCATCGTTGCACTGCTTCTGTTGCAGCTTGCCATTGTTGCGTTTGTCGGGTTCTATCGCCGTAAAAGGCAGTACCGGGAAATTGATGCGCGAGGGAATGATTCGCCGGTCATGCCGGCACCTCAGCGACCGGTTCCTTCCAGCACAGATGGGCGATTGGCTCAATCAGCCACCTGGGAAGGATTCAGAGAGTTCCGGGTACAACGGCGCCTGATTGAAGACGTCAACGGATTCATCTGTTCCTTCTATCTGGTGCCGGTCGACGGCCTGCCTCTTCCAGCTTTCAGACCGGGACAGTTTTTGACATTCCGGCTGACGACCGATGATCCGGTGACCGGACAGCGCAAAACCCTGGTGCGCTGTTATTCGCTTTCAGACAGCCCCCAATCCGACTACTACCGGGTTTCGATCAAACGGGTACCCTCCCCGGCCGATCAACCCGGGGTGCCTCCCGGTCTCTCGTCCAGTCACTTCCACGATCACGTGCAGGAGGGAAGCATCCTAGAGATAAAAGCACCCTCCGGACACTTCCATCTGATTGACGATGAGCCGCTGCCCATTGTGCTGATCGGTGGCGGCATCGGTATCACCCCGATGCTAAGCATTCTCAATACCCTGCTGGAGCGCGGCAGCCAGCAGCAGATATGGCTCTACTATGGTGTTCGCAACGACAGCGAAGTGATCATGAAGGAGCATCTATGGGCGCTCGACAGGGCGCATGAAAACTTCCATCTGCACCTCTGTTACAGCAATCCAGGCGAAGGCGATAAGCCAGCCATCGACTACCAGCACAACGGAAGAGTGGATATACCCTTGCTGCGCAATACACTCAAACTGATGCGCTATCAATTCTATATCTGCGGTCCCAGGCCGATGATGGAGAGCCTGGTTCCCGGGCTGGAGGCGTGGGGTGTAGACAGCGGGGACATCTACTACGAATCCTTTGGCCCGGCAACACTGATCCGGCAAGAAAAACCGAACTCTGGCACGGCGGCACAATCCATAAGCGTCACCTTCGGGCAATCGGGTAACAGCATCACTTGGACTCCGAACGTCGGCTCGCTGCTGGAGCTGGCCGAGGAGAACGGCATCGCGGTGGAATCGGGTTGCCGGGCCGGAAGTTGCGGCTGCTGCCAGACCATTCTGGAATCGGGCGAGGTCGAATACCTGCAACAGCCCGATGCTGAGATAGCGCCCGGCCACTGCCTGTTGTGCATCTCCACACCCAAGGGCGACATTACCCTCGCCGCCTAGAGAAAGAAAATGGAACGATCACTTATACGCAAAGAACTGATCCCCTTTCTGCTGATGTTTGGATCGCTGCTGCTGGCGACCGTCATCACTGACGCACTGCTGCACGAGTTCGAACTGGTCTGGATCGGGCGTTGGCTCGGCATACCGGGCACCCTGCTGATACTGTCGTCGTTTCTCTACTCCATGCGTAAACGCAAGGTCATCAGTTTCGGAAAACCAAAGACACTGCTGGCCCTGCATGAAACGCTAACCTGGCTGGGCGCACTGATGATCCTGGTGCATGCAGGTATCCACGTCTATACCATCCTGCCGTGGCTGGCACTGGCCGCCATGCTGGTCAATGTCATCAGTGGTATGACCGGCAAGTTTCTGTTGGATCGATCGCGCCGCTTCCTGGCCGAAAAGAAAGCAGGCTATGCAAGACAGGGAATGCCCGCTGACGAGATTGAAAAGAGACTCTTCTGGGATGCCACCGCCGTCGATCTAATGAAGCAGTGGCGCAGGGTGCACCTGCCGATCACACTCGCCTTTGCCGTGCTCGGCATCACGCATATCCTCAGCATCCTGCTCTTCTGGCAATGGAAATGAAAAACAAGACAATCCTCTATATCGTTGCCGCCAATCTGGCAGCGCTGGTTCTGCTGGCGATCTTCGTCCCCCATCTGATGATCAGTCCGGGAAAGCTTATCGACGCCCATGTCGAACTGACGACAGATTGCTTTGCCTGCCATACACCCTTCATAGGCAGCGGTTCCGATAAGTGTATCGCCTGCCACAAGGTGGCGGAGATCGGCATCAAATCGACCCAAGGCCTGGCAATAGAAAAGGAGCAGAAGAACGTCGCATTCCATCAGAAGTTGACCGAGGATGACTGCGTCGCCTGCCACAGCGATCACAAGGGTGTGCAGGCGTTTCGACCCATCGGCCAATTTTCACACAAGCTGCTCGAGCCCGATGTGGAGAAGCAGTGCGACAGCTGCCACGCCAATCCCGGTGACAGCCTGCACCTGAAGATCAAGGGCAACTGCAGCGCCTGTCATACGCAGGAGCGCTGGACCCCGGCCACCTTCGACCACGACAAATACTTTAGATTCGACAGGGATCACACCACCGAGTGCGTCACCTGTCATATAAGCAACGACTACAGCAACTACACCTGCTACGGCTGCCACGAGCACTCCCGCTCCAAGATCCGCGAGGAGCATGTGGAGGAAGGGATCTACGACTATGAGAACTGTAGCGAGTGTCATCGCAGCGGAGATGAGGACGAAGCCGAAACTATCTGGAAGAGAAAGCGCATGACACGAGGGGGAACCGAAGAGCGGATGCAGAGCAGCTATCGCCGCGAGCATGAGAACAGGCGCAGAAAACATGATGATGACGATTAGGCACCAGCACTGAGTGCGGCTGTAGTAGAATAGGCAGTTAAAAGAGGTTGGCTCAATATAGTCCGGAGAATTGATTAATGAGTGGCAGTCACCATGAGCCCGTGTTCGTGCAGAGCGATGCACGTTATCAGGATGCGCGCAGAGTCACCCTGGTGGGGGCGGCGGTCAATATCTTCCTTTCGGTGATAAAAATAGTGGCTGGGTGGCTCGGCTCCTCGCACGCGCTGATTGCGGACGGTATCCATTCGCTATCCGACCTGGCCACCGACGTCGTGGTCCTGGTGGCAGCCAAACACGGTTCCAAGGACGCGGACGAAGAGCATCCTTACGGTCACGGGCGTATCGAGACGCTGGCTACCGTGGTGCTCGGGATCGTGCTGATCCTGGTCGCATTTGGGATAGGTTACGATGCAGTGCGTCGGCTGTTCCAACCCGAGCAACTGCTGCTGCCCGGCATGCTGGCGCTTTCGGCTGCAATAATCTCAGTGCTGGTGAAAGAAGCGCTTTACCACTATACGGTCGCGGTCGCTAAAAAGCTGCGTTCCAACCTGCTGCGCGCCAACGCCTGGCACCATCGCAGCGACGCCGTCTCTTCGGTCGTGGTGGTGGTCGGCGTCATCGGCAGTATGGCCGGTCTGGCCTACCTCGACGCTATAGCCTCCGTGGTGGTGGCGGTGATGGTGGCCAAGATCGGCTGGGATTTGGGCTGGCACAGCATCCATGAACTGATTGATCGCGGCCTGGAGCAGGCGGATGTGGAGAATATCCGAGAGATGATCATGGCGGTGGATGGAGTGCGCGCGATGCACGATCTGCGCACCCGGCGTATGGGCGGCAACGCCTTCGTTGATGTCGACGTCCTGGTAGACCCTTCGCTTACCGTCTCCGAGGGGCATCGCATCGGAGAGGAGGTATTGAAACGACTGAATCAGGATATCGATGAAGTGACAGATGTCACGGTACACATCGACCCTGAAGATGATGAAACCGAAACGCCTTCCAGAGATGCGCCGATGCGCGGCGACATGCTGGAAAGATTGCACTCCCACTGGAGAGATGTCGCAGGCACGGAAAAAATAGAGAGTGTCGCGTTGCACTACCTTGGTGGCAGGATACGGGTGGAGGCGCGTGTTCCGTTGAATACGATGGCCGACCTTGACGAGGCACGGCGATTTGCGCAGGCGATGGCGGAGACCGCCGACAAAGACGAGTATGTGACCCAAGTAAAAGTATTGTTTTGCTGAAACTGGGTCATGGAATATTTTGCTGAACTGGGCTATTTCGGACTCTTTTTTGCCGCCTTTTTAGCGGCGACAATTTTACCTTTAAGCTCTGAAATTGTTTTAAGTGTTTTGTTGTTAAACGGTTTATCGCCCCTAGCATTAGTTACTATCGCAACAACTGGAAATGTGTTGGGCTCGCTTACGAATTATGCCCTGGGCTATTGGGTCAGCCTGGAGGTGATTAAAAAGTGGCTAAAGATTTCAGAAGAGGAGTTTGTTCGAGCAGAGCAGCGTTTTGTAAAATACGGCTTGTTCTCTCTATGTTTTGCATGGGTGCCTGTCATTGGTGATCCGTTAACGCTTATTGCTGGTATTTTGCGCATTCGTCTGTTTTGGTTTGTAATCCTGGTTTCTGCAGGCAAACTGATGCGTTATATCGCCGTCAGTTATTTGGCAATGCAGGTAGTTTGATATGGCAACAAATTGTCGTCGGTGAGCATGGTCGTTATGTACTGAGTGCTGGTAGCCAACAACATGTCGCGGAAATGGGTGCCACCAGAGATTGAATTTACTATCTTCCAGCAGCAGTTGGCCCGAGAAGACCGCTCTGCGCGATACCGTCGAACAGGAACTGCACCGCCAGCGCGCACAACAGCACTCCGAACACGCGACTGATCACGTGAACACCTGTCTTTCCCAGTATTTTTTGAAGCCAACTGGCGGCAAGCATTGCCACCAGGGTGGCCAAGAGAATCGCTAAAAGTGACGCACAGATAACCGCCTGGCGAGCGATGTCGCCACTGCTTCCGGCCATCAAAAGAATGGCAGCACCCATGGCGCCCGGACCGGCGATCAGCGGCGTTGCAAGCGGAAATACTGCGATGTCATGCCTGAACTCGGCCTCCCTTGTTTCGTCCTCCGTTGTTGTTATCGCTCCCGAAGGCCGGGCAAAAACCATCTCGATGCCAATCAACAAAAGCAGGATCCCACCAGATGTTCTAAGCGCTGCCAGCGATATGCCGAAGAGAGCCAGAAACTTATCCCCGAGCAGCGCGAAGACAATCAGAATCACGGTTGCGATAAGGGTTCCCCGAATTGCAATCGAGCGTCGTGCCGCAGGCGATTCGCCAGCGGTTAGCGCCGCAAAAATGGCGGCAACATCCAGTGGTCCGATGGTTGCGAAGAAGGTGGCCAGCGCAATGCTCGCAGTTTCAAACATATCCCTTTCCAGTGCTTCCACGCCGGGAATAATGACTATTGCCGGCTAACTACTTCCTCTGTCAAAACGCAACGCCTCAAGCGGGTGTTCAACATCGATATTAAGATATCTGGTAAATGCGCTGGCGCCGTCGAATTGATCGCCTGTGCAGCTACTCCTGGCCGATTATTCCGGTTGACCCATAGGCAGGCGCGTCGTTTCTAATGCACTCACTTTCGTAGACCTCTTTGGCGGTGTATCGGCGCTGGGGTTTGCCTTTAAGCTGCTCGACATTCTGGCGTAACTCGCTGCAGTGCTTGGACTCCTTGGCGGTTTCTGACGAAATCGACTCACCCAGGCTTTTCGCCTTGCGTTCGAACTCAGTGACCTCCGAGGTTTCGCCACTGGCCGTTATGGATAATCCCGCCAGCACTATTGCCGCCACTACACCAACACTTTTGTAAAACGCCATTTTACGATCCTCATCTCCTAAACATTCTCAATCGGCTGATTTTCCCAGCTGCCCTATTAGTAATCTATGCCATTCAGACCTATACTGGCAAAATAATATCTCTACAGAAACTTTAATTCCCGCGATTTGTCATGCATAGAAATCTTATCCGCATCTTGTTATCAACCTTTCTGTTTGCTCAGCCGGCATTGGCAGCAGTCGAACTCATCACGCCAGAGGGGCAGCGGGTCCGGTTAAACGACGACCACACCTGGGATTACGTTTCGCCTGATAGCGCACAGCAGCCTTCGGAGTCACAGCAGCCATATGCACTGCTCCGGGTTTCTCACTTCGACGAATTGGACGGCCGCGCCTGTAGATTGGGCGTCATCCTGCAAAATAACCTGCCTTACAAAATTAAAAGTTTGGCGATCCGCTTCTCAGCGTACAAAAGCGAGTCGATTCCCTACGATAGCGTGACCCGCAGTTTTTCTGAGATTAAACCCACCGACCGCCAATACCGAAAGCTCCTGTTCCGTAACATCGAATGCAGTGCGATACACCACATCAAGGTGGAGGATCCCGGACACTGCTCAATGGGTAAGCTCGACAGGTTTTCGGCCCAGTCGGGTGACTGCATTGAACATATCAAGATCGAGCCCAGCGAACTAGTCAAAATCAGTGAATAGTATCTGCCCGGAAACAACGGCAACATTACTATTGAATCAGCGCTAATGGTCATGAATTGACCCCCATGCGGATGGGGAGTCGACGATCTACCTCATCCTGCCGGACCAAGCTGCTTCCGCCGGTACATGTCTACATCGGAAATTTGGATAAGGGACGCTATGTCCTGCCCGTCCTCGGGATACATCGCCAAACCGACGGAAGCGCCTGCCGTTGCCGCCGGCACCGTCGGATCTATCAACTGCAGCGGCGCAGCAAGAAGTTGCTGGATATTGCTGCGGGCACTCTCTGCATCCTGCCGGTTGTTCACTGCATCGAGCATGACAACAAACTCATCGCCACCGTAGCGCGCCACCAGGTCCCGGCTGCGCAGTCCGGTGAACATGCGGCGCGCCATCTCCTGCAGCACTTTGTCACCGACATCGTGGCCAAAGCGGTCGTTGATGTGCTTGAAATCATTGAGGTCGATGAACAGGATGGCGAACGGGCGTGGCTCAGGGAACCCGTCACGTTGGGCCAGGCGCTCATCAACCCGTCGCAGAAAAGCCTCCCGGTTGGCCAGCCCGGTCAGACGGTCGCTCAGCAGTTGGGTCTGCATCGTTCTGAAGCTCTTGGCAAGGTCGCCGATTTCATCTCTGCGTGTGACATCGAAGTCAGCGTTCAGATCGCCGCTGCCGACTTTGCGCGCCGCAACAGCCAGTTTCTTGAGGTCAAGGGCGACAACCGAGAGCACCATTAAGCCGATGACCATGGTCATCAATGACGCCAGCAGGGCGACCATCACCGTACGCTTGAAGTTTTCTGTGACCCCGAACAGGAAGTCGCTGCGCGGAACGGCAACCACGATGATCCAGTCCAGGCCGGCGGCATCCTGGATGCGTGCATACGCGGCTTCGACCGGTTGGCTGTCAGCGTCTTTAAACAGCGCAGTCTGCGGGTGCGGGGTTTCGCTCGAATGCCGCAGCAGTTTACGGATCTCGCGATAACTCGCGACCACCAATTGATCGTCGCTGAATTCCGCGTTGAGCCGCTCGTTGCCTCCGGCGGTATCCTTGCGCAGGTGAGGGCCTCGTGAGGTACCAATCAGGTTACCATCCATCTCGACGACATAGGCAATACCGTTTGCACTGAGTCGCAGTGAACTCAGAAAGTCATTGACCCGTTGCAGCGAAAGATCGGTAGCGACCACGCCATGGAACTCCCCCTGCGCGTTGTTTACCCGTCTGGCGCGCGTGGCGACCAACTCCTCGGTTCTAAAATCAATGTACACCGAGGTCCAGGTGTTCGACGAAGGCGCACTCCGGCCGGACTTGAACCAGGGGCGCTCGCGCGGCTCGAAGATACGCGTTTCGGTTACCGCATCCTGCAGTTCGCCGTCTATCCCGGAAAAGTGATAAATCGTACGTGGACCGTCGCCAGAGTCGCGCAGGCGCAGTTCGGCTTCCGTGTCCGAATAACGCCAGAGCCCAAAAAACTGTCCGTTTCGGTCACCGTAATAGGCGTAGTTGTTCGGATCGCGATGTACCGATGTCGCCAGCCAGAAGCGCGTACGCAGATTGGCGATGTCACCTTTGATCGCTTCCGGTGCTGCAACGCCGCTGGGAAATGCCGTTTCCAGAACCGCGCTGGCGCCGAATACGTGCCGCTCAGCTGCTTGTCCGATCCGATAGACCATCTCCGACAGCAACTGGTTCGACAAGGTATCGACGGCCACCCGCCCGGCCGAATACGACAAGCCGCCGATCACTGCCGCCAGCAGCAGGACCAGGACAACATACGGCAGAGTGAGCATCTGCCGCAGGGAGAGGAACTGGAGTAACTTCATCAGCTTTCGTCCTGAGCATTTACTGATTTGTCGAATAATTTCACCCTACGCGCACCATACCAGGGAAATCCGGGTGCCCCATCTAATTAGCGCTCATCCTTGCCGATGAAGCGATAGACTGTTGCCCCGAGTAACGAACCGGCAATAGGTGCAAACCCCTTAGGAGCCCAATGGAGACTGAAGGATTCAGGTGGCAACCGGATATATGTCCGATCGCAAAGGCCATTGTCAGCACTGTAAGCCCGAATGCAAAAGAGACACCGAGCAGGCCAATGCCTGCATCCGGAAAGGAAGCGGCCAGCACTGCACTGCCGCAACCCCCCAGCACCAGACAAAAAGTCCCAAAAAATTCCGCGCCATAATTGTTCATAGCAGTCTCCATCGTTAGTTGTCTGGGTGTAACAATAATGCGGTTCTGTTTTCGGGCCGCATTCAGCCGCCTTTCGGACCAGGCGTGTTTTTTGCCCCGTGGTTGCCGCGGTTGACGAATTCTATCGAGAAGGAGACCAGAATCATACCCACGAGAATCAGATGGTTACGGATCGTCGAATTCTCATCCACCTCGCAGCCTAAGGTGATCAAAGCGGCTGTCGTGCTCAGGGCCGCCAATCCGGATATCCAGACACGACAGCCTGTTTCGCGGGCCAGCCTGAACTTAGCACAATATTAACCGTAAACATGAATAGAAGCAGGATGGCGATTTGGGGGCGCCTCTCCGCTCGTGGCCTCCACGGTCAGTTCGGTCACGGCAAAGCCGTGATGTTCGGATGTTCCGGCACCTCTCGCGGCACTAGCATCACTGCGATGCTGGTTACTGCTGCACTGACGCCAAGGCCGTAAATCAGCAGATCGAAGGAACCGGTCGCCTCACGCACCAGAGCGATCAGTTCCACACCAATCGGTCCGGCACCGAATGCCAGCACAAACTTAATACCAAAGGCCAGGCCGTGGTGGCGCTGCGGCGCAAAACGTGACAGCAGCATATTCTCGGCTGGCAGGGCGGCCGTGTTGAACACCACCAGGCCAACCACCAGAGCAAACAACAACTTGTTGTCACTGCTGGCGATCAAAAGCAGCAGTGGTATCTGGAAAATCCAGCACCACAGGTAGACAGTCTTGAGCGGAAAGCGGTCAGCCAGCCAGCCGCCGAACAGTTGCATGACTGCGCCGACCACATAGACTGCGCTGACCATGGCTCCGATCTTGGCCATATTGCCATCCAGTAAATCCGCCAGGCGCTCCTCGAACAATTTGGGCATGAGCGCCTGGGTGGTGTTGTAGATCAGCCCGATGGTAAACATCGGTATTAACAGGATCAGGAAAGCCCCCAGCGCACCACCTTTTTGCTGCTTCTTTTCGCCTTGCCGGTCCCCGTCACTGCCAACTTCGTTAAGCCGCCCGCTCCACACGCACCACAGCATTGCCATACCCACCAGCAGGCATACCACCCCCGGCACCATGAATGCCGCCCGCCAACCGGAATACTCCAGCAGCAATCCGGTTATTCCGCCGGCAGCAGCGGCGCCCAGGCCACCAAAAATGCCGTTGATTGCCAGCTTCTTGCCGGTATGCTCCGCCGAACCGCGCACCAGCCAGGAGATACCTACCGGGTGATAAATGGCTGCAAACAAACCGATGCCACCCATCAGCACCAGCAATTGCCAGGCGTTTTGTGCCAGACCGCTTGCGGCACAGGCCAGACCCATACCAATAAACATGACCACCAGCATACCGGCCGAACTCCAGATATCCGCCAGGCGCCCGGCTGGCAGTGCCGCCAACCCGATCAATATGAAAGCTGGGGTCCACAATTCGATGAGATCATGAAAAGGCTGGTGCCAGTCATTGGCCAATGAAAGGACAATGGTGAAATACATGGCCACCAAATAATGAAAGAAAAAATGGCCGGTACTTGAAAATATCAGTACCAACCGGCCCGAACCCTTACCCATTAATTGTCCCCGATGAGCAATTCAAAAACGGCCGCCAGTTTGTTTGATCACCCGTTGCATTGCAACCTGGCAGGACAATGATGTCGTGCCCGCTTAAGAATACTCCACCGGCTACGGATTAAAGCCGGATTCATCAGCCATTCAGCCGTTCATCCCCTCTCCCATGAATGGGAGAGGGGGGTTGCTCCTTTCCCGACTGAAGCCGGCGGATTTACGGACCCCTGATTT
>Ga0316201_10004733_pt1 | contig 10337 bp, 10 predicted proteins | sample CS6wburrow_MG_FD_204516 | JGI IMG/M metagenome (GOLD analysis project Ga0316201, IMG submission 204516) | Coastal sediment microbial communities from Delaware Bay, Delaware, United States - CS-6 worm burrow | ecosystem: Environmental > Aquatic > Marine > Coastal > Sediment | place: USA... | reverse complement strand
CCAAAGAGAAAATGCCTATGATCTTATGGGCTTATCCCCGGGAATACAAAGACAAAAACAGTGCTTCTCAAAATACACAGAATCCGAATGAATTTACATATCCATATTGGGGGTCTCCAGTATACTGGGTAACTAAAGGATATGTAGTCCTGGACGATGCGGCTTTCCCCATCATTGGGGAAGAGGATGAGCAACCCAATGACACCTTCAGGAAACAACTGGTCGATAATGCCAGGGCAGCCATTGATGCAGTAGATGCCTTAGGATATATAGACAGGGAGCGCGTTGCTGTTGGGGGTCATAGTTACGGGGCTTTTATGGTGGCCAATCTGCTTTCCCATTCCGATCTTTTTGCAGCCGGTATTGCACGTAGTGGTGCCTATAACAGAACCTTAACCCCGTTTGGATTCCAAAGTGAGGAACGCAATTATTGGGAAGCTCCGGAAATATATTATAACATGTCCCCTTTTATGCATGCCGATAAGATGAAAACACCCTTATTAATGGTACACGGTGTAGCCGATAACAATTCCGGTACCTATCCTATGCAAAGCGAGCGGTATTTTAATGCCTTAAAAGGTTTAGGGGCCACGGTGCGTATGGTTTTACTCCCAAAGGAAAGTCACGGTTACAGGGCAAAGGAAAGTATCTTGCATTTATTGTGGGAACAGGACCAGTGGTTAGAAAAGTATGTGAAGAACAAGGGAAAAGTAACTGAAGACGGAACCAATTAATACTAGTTGGGTTAAAGGTATTTTTTATAGTTGTTGATTACAACGTTGGCCTTGAGATCATGCAACAGGTTGTATAATCCAAAGAAGGTTCGGTTGATATATAAAAAATGTTTGGAGCCCCTGCTGCCATTCATTTTACGAATATGCTCGTCCTTTGAGTAGCGCTGGCTTAGATCTGCTATATGCCCCCAGAAAGTATCCGAACCAAAATCGAATTCCTCCTCATTAAACGGTAAGGTAAACAGGGTGAGTAACTCTTTGAACAGGGCTTTGAAGAAAAGCCTTTCTTTTTCCGAATCGTTAGGTGTTAGGATCTCCAATTCGTATAGTTTTTCTTCAAAAATCACATCATTTTCAATGATTTCCTTCCGGGCCAGTTCAAAATATGGAATATAGAAGGCATCTGGCACTTCCTTGATGCACCCAAAATCTATGGCTATAAGAGTATCCTTTGCACTTACCAGGAAATTACCGGGATGAGGATCTGCGTGGACCTTGCGAAGTCCATGCATTTGATACATATAAAAATCCCAGAGGGTCTGCCCCAATTTATTCCCCAGGTCTGCACTAAATGGCTTTTTCGCAAACTCACTTAAATGCTCCCCGTGCATCCAATCCATGGTAATAATACGCTCATTGGACAACTCCTCGTAATATACCGGGAACTCGAGGTTAGGTATATGGCTGCACGCCTTGGATATTTCTTTGCTTTGCTCTATTTCAAGGATGTAGTTGGTCTCTTCAATGAGTTTATTTTCAACCTCTTGAAAATACTTATCCGAATCTGTCCCCTGTAAATTAAACATTCGCATTGCAATGGGTTTTACAAGGGCCAAATCGCTCGAAATGCTTTGTGCAACACCGGGATATTGAATTTTTACCGCCAATTCCTTCCCATTCTTTGTTGCTCTATGCACCTGTCCAATGCTGGCCGCGTTAATGGAATCCTTCTCAAAGGTATCGAAGACCTCTTCGGGATAGGCACCCTGATATGTATTAAATGTTTTTCTTACCAGGGGCGCAGACAATGGCGGAACGGAAAATTGAGCCAGGGAAAAGCGTTCTACAAATGCCCTGGGTAATAGATTTTTTTCCATGCTTAGCATCTGAGCCACTTTTAAGGCACTCCCTTTCAGGCTTTTCAGTCCGTCGTAGATATCAGAGGCATTATTTTCATTCAATTCTTCTCTGGAAAAATCTGGGTTTACCAGTTTTTTCCCATAATATTTAACATAGTTCCCTCCTACCTTTACGCCGGTTTTTACCAATTTTCCTGCTCTCTCAATTTTCCCTGTGGGTATCTTGTCTAATGTCTTCATAAAGGAGTTTCCTCTTGTTCTTGATAGGGTTATGCCAAATTTTCTTTGAATAGGAATTTTCCAAAATCTAATATGCTGTCTAGCGGTGTATTGTCAAAAACGTCAAAGATGGTATTTACAGATTTTTCAATAGCCATATCTGTCTTTTCGAAAGCGGGGGAATTATCTTCACTCCAGAATTTAAGAAGGAACAGGAATTGCAACCAGGCCCCTTCTGAGAATAAAGCAGGATTATGCCTTGTAATTTTCAATGCCTTATCGGAATTTCCTTCTTCGATGAGTTCTTTGGCAAAACCTTTCACTTTCCTGCGGAGGCCTTTTAATTGTTCCATATTCTTCAAAATATGACCCTGTTCTTTAAGAGCAAATAATATGTAACTGCGGTTCAGGTTTAATAATTCAAAGAAGGTATATAAAAATGTAAGCATTTTTTCCTTATTTGTAAACCCGTCAAATTCTTTATTTTTTTGAATTAGATCGACCGTTTTTTGATAGAAAGTGGTCCAAATACCTTTTTTCAAGCCTTCGATCGATCCAAAAGATTTATAAAAATCATCCTCCGTAATTTTGTTTTCCTTACAAAATTTATAAATAGATCTTGGAATTTTTTCATGTTCCAAAACATATGTCATATACGCTGAAATGATTTTTTCTTCCAAAGTTTTCACACTTGATTTCTTTTGAGCCATCTCCTATTTTTTGTTTATGTAAAATTAATATTATTTAAACAATAATTGTGTTAATGAATTCAGAATAATACCAATCAATAAAAAAGCGTGGATCTCGAAAAACCCACGCTTCTTAACAACCTAACCAATTAATAAACAAACTGATTACTAAAATCAAGTTTACTTTTTCATCGCAATGATCTTACTGTAATCGTTGTACAAATATAACTAATGTTTAACTTGTTTGTATATTTATTAGACAAAAATATATGTTAAAGTTTTAATCCCTGTGAAAAATGGAAGTTTAGTGTGCCAGTTTGTCATTATTACCACTTCTGGTATTTTTTTTGACCAGTACAATACGTTAACTAAAAAAAAAGAAAAATGGCAACAGGCAAGATCAATGTTTCTGTAGAGAACATATTTCCACTTATTAAAAAATTCTTATACAGCGACCATGAAATATTCCTAAGAGAATTAATATCCAATGCAACAGACGCTACATTAAAATTAAAGCACCTTGCTTCTATTGGGGAAGCCAAGGTAGAATATGACAATCCTATTATTGAAGTTAAAGTAGATAAGAAAGGTAAAAAACTTCATATTATTGATCAGGGGATAGGCATGACTGCTGAAGAAGTTAAGAAATTTATCAATGAAGTAGCCTTCTCAGGCGCGGAAGAATTCCTGGATAAATATAAGGATGCAGGAAAGGATTCGGGTATTATAGGACATTTTGGCCTTGGTTTTTATTCTTCCTTCATGGTTGCCAAAAAAGTCGAGATCCTTACTAAAAGTTATAAAGAGGAACCTGCCGCCCATTGGAGTTGCGATGGTTCTCCTGAATTTAGCCTGAAAAAGGGAAAGAAGGAGACTCACGGTACTGAAATTATTTTGCATATCGCAGAAGATTCGACAGAGTTTCTGGAAGAATCAAGAATACGGGAATTATTGGCCAAGTACAATAAGTTTATGCCAATTCCCATAAAATTCGGAACCCGCACCGAAACATTACCAAAGCCCAAAGGCGCCAAGGAGGAAGATCCGGCCCCTACAAAAGAGGTAGATGATATTATCAACAACCCAAACCCAGCATGGACCAAAAAACCGGTTGAACTCAAGGATGAGGACTACAAATCTTTCTATCGGGAATTATACCCCATGCAATTTGAAGAACCTCTTTTTCACATCCACTTAAATGTAGATTATCCGTTTAACCTTACCGGCATCTTATATTTTCCGAAACTTACAAATGATCTGAACATTCAAAAAGACAGGATTCAACTGTATCAGAACCAGGTTTTTGTGACGGATAATGTGGAAGGGATCGTTCCGGAATTCCTTACAATGCTAAGAGGGGTAATCGATTCTCCAGACATTCCCCTAAACGTTTCCCGTTCTTATCTGCAAGCCGATGGAGCTGTTAAAAAAATAGCCTCCTACATCACACGTAAGGTTGCAGACAAACTTGCCTCGTTGTTCAAAGAGAACCGGGAGGACTTTGAGAAGAAATGGAACGACATCAAAATAGTTATAGAATACGGGATGCTTTCAGAAGACAAGTTCTTTGAGAAAGCAGAGGCCTTTGCACTATATCCTACGGTAGACGGTGCTTATTTTACCTTTGAGGAATTGCAAGCGAAGATCAAAGATCATCAGACAGATAAGGACGATAAATTGGTTATGCTTTATGCATCTGACAAAGAAGCTCAACACAGCTATATTGAGGCAGCCAAGGCTAAAGGGTACGAGGTGCTATTGATGGATTCCCCTATCGTGAGCCATCTGATGCAAAAATTAGAGACTTCTAAAGAAAAACTATCTTTTGCCCGGGTAGATGCTGACCATTTGGATAACCTTATTAAAAAAGAAGATACCCAGATAAGTAAACTTTCCGATGAAGAAAAAGACAAACTTAAATTGAATATTGAGGAAGTTATAGCAGACAAAGGGTATACAATCCAATTAGAAGCGATGGATAGCAATGCCTCTCCATTTATCATTACAGAACCCGAATTTATGCGCAGGATGAAGGAAATGCAACAGACTGGTGGCGGGGGCATGTTTGGTATGGGTAATATGCCAGAAATGTACAACCTCATTGTTAACACCAATCACGAATTGGTCGGCGAAATCCTGAATACCAAGACTGCAAAAAAACGGGAACGATTAATTAATCAATCTCTTGACCTGGCTCGCTTGTCAAAAGGACTTTTAAAAGGTGAGGCCCTGACCAAATTTATCAAGCGCAGTTACGAGATGGTAAAATAAAACGATCCTAAATATATTCGTTCAATGGAATAATTAAAAAGACCGCAGCCAAAATGGAAGCGGTCTTTTTACATTCGGTTGGGATTGTAAATATTACCAATAGATTGGTCCGTTGCCCAGGTATTTCTCCGCAATGGGTTGATAATAGCCTTTGATCTCTTCCAAATCATAGATTTTTTGACTTTTTGTATAGAGGTCGTATTTGTTGAAGTCGCGTATGATCTCTAATTTGTACTGGTCTTTTTCGTTGAGCAATTCGGCATAACTGCCTCCCGTATGCCAGGGGTAGAACGAATGGTAACGAATCATGATCATGGCTTCCTCTGGGAGCTTGTTTTCCTTATGGTTCGCCAGTACTCGGTATAAATATTCGTCATGTCCCCATGCAAGCGTCAAGTTATCCAGGCCACAACCTTCCTCATAAATGCCAAGCGCGGTATTAAAAGGGGCTTTGGCCATATCCTGATTAAGATCATTGAATTCAGGATACACACAGGTATCGGGTAAGGCACAGCCAACCACAAAGACATCGCCAACCATTCCCCATTGTTCCTCTTGGCTGGTGCCATCCTCATCACTGCCCCATAAAAACATCACCTTCCCCAAATCGTGTATGAGTCCGGTCAATTGCATCCAATCGGGCCTGCCATCTTGTCGAATTGCCTCTGCACTTTGGATTAAGTGCTGTACGTTTGGCAGATCCAGATCGGGATCGCTTACGTCGATCAAATCATTCAGATGTTGCATTGCCTCCCAAAGTGGCATGGGTTTATCGAATTTCAAATATTTTTTATGCATCCTGTGCACATAATCCAATGTCTGGTTCTGACGCATTTTTCGGTAGTGTTCCCGAACTGCGGCCGTAACATCTGACTGGTCATAATTTCTAAAAGTCTTTTCCATATCTAAACGTTTCCTAAGAAAAGGTACAAAATAATGGTAAACACCACCAAAAAAGCACTAAAAGCCTTGGCATATTTCCATGGTTTGAGGTCCAAGATCCCAGAATCTTTCATAACAAACCGTTCTTCACCGGGCATCAAAGCCGATGCAATATGCATCACGAGTATGTTGAGTACAAATTCAATCCCCCATATATGAACAAAGTGCAACTGCAACTGTAAAACAAAATAGGTGATAATGTAAAAAAGCAGCCCGAAAAGAAGACCTATTTTGGCACCTGCGGCAGATACCCTGGGAAATAAAAAGCCAGCGATAATGACACTTGCTATGGGTACGAAAAATATGCCATTCAGCTGTTGTAAAAGCTGGTACAGACCCTCTGGCGCATTGGCGACAAAGGGGGCAATACCAATGGCAAAAATTGCGAGGATCGAGGAAGTCCATTTCCCCATGTAAACCAAGCTTTTTTCACTGGCATTCTTATTGATATATCGCTTAAAAATACCCAAACTGAAAACCGTGGCCGCACTGTTCAATGCACTGTTAAAGGTGCTCAAGATCGCTCCCATCATTACCGCCACAAAAAAACCGGTAAGCCATAAGGGAAGCACTTTTTTTACCAAGAGGGGATACACATTGTCCGGGTTGTCATACAGGCTATCCCCAAAATAATAGAAGCCAATAAGCCCTGGTAACACGATGATCAAAGGAACCAAAATTTTTAGAAGGCCCGTATACAATAACCCTTTCTGGGCCTCTTTCAGATTCACGGCGCCCAGCACCCGTTGGATGATAGATTGGTGCATGGCCCAAAAGTAAATTTGATTGATCATCAATCCGGTAAATATAACTTCGAAAGGCAGAATAGCAGACCGTGAACCCGGGCCTATACCCGATTCCTGGCTTACTACATTAAACTTATCCGGACTGTTTTTAAAAACTTCTCCCAAACCCTCGAAAAGATTTCCCTGGCCTATGCTAAGCAAGGCCAATATGGGCACCAATAGACCGGCGACCAACAACCCAAAACCGTTGATGGTATCGGTAAACGCTACCATCTTGAGGCCACCAAAGATTGCGTATACAGCGCCAATGACACCTACAACGAGAATGGTGATCCAAATCCCTTCATTTTGGCTCACTTTCAAAGCATCCGAAATTCCAAAAATGGCTTCTATATTCAGGGCACCCGTATATAGCACTATCGGAAGCAATGTGGCAACAAAGGAAATGATCAAGAGCAGTGCGACTAAAGTACGGGTTAGGCCGTCGAATCGTTTTTCAAGAAATTCAGGGATGGTCGTCAGACCCATTTTTAAATAGCGGGGAGCAAAATATAAGGCCGCAACAACCAGGGCCAATGCCGAGGTCACTTCCCAAGCAACAATGATGGCACCGTTCCTGTAAGCAGACCCATTCATCCCTACCAAATGTTCCGTGGAAATGTTGGTCAATAATAAAGAACCTGCAATAACGATTCCTGTAAGTGATCTCCCTCCTAAGAAATAGCCATCCTGTGTATCCAGCCTGTCGCGCCTAAGTCTCCATGTTGCATAGAAGGCCACAAAGCCCGTAAATAATAAAAATGTAATCAGAGCCATTGTGGATAAATTTAGGCATTATTGGAATTCAAATAGAAGTAACAAGATGGTAAAATAAGGAAATAAAATAGTATAAATAGGCTGCCAGTTTAGACAACCTTTTTATTTTTAGTGCATGGAATATCCCTGGGATCTATATTTAATGGCCGGTATGTATGTCTTTGCAGGTATCATGCATTTTCTAAAACCCAATGCTTACATGCGTATCATGCCCCGGTACTTGCCATTTCACAGGGGATTGGTCTACCTAAGTGGGTTCGCAGAAATTATTTTAGGTATTGCACTTTGTATCCCACTATTGAAGAATCTTGCAATTGTTGGGATCATTGGCATGTTAGCCGTATTTCTGCTTGTTCATTTTTATATGCTTACAGGAGAAAAGGAATCTGCCGGAATCCCAAAATGGATCCTGGTACTTAGAATACCATTGCAATTTGGACTTATGTATTGGGCCTATTGGTACTTGCCATTATAAAATCCGTTATGATCCAGAACTTTTGCAAAAGAAGAACGTGTTTTTGTCTTTATTTTCGTTTAAAATACTACCTGTTTATCGGACCAGTTTTTCTTTAACCAATATACCTGAATCAATACAAAAAATCCCACCGCCATGGTGGCATAGATTACGATATTGGAAGAAGTAAAATTAGGAAGTAAGGAATGGAGTTTTAGTTCGGATCCTTTGTTTAAGAATGAATACTGCAGGGCGAATATTTCCGAGTTAATCCCATTAATACTTAGATATAGCGTTAATCCTATGATCATTACAATTAGCACCCATATTTTTTTTGAAATAATAGGCTGGTATAAAACATGTTGAACCTCAACCTGCTGCTGTTCAATCTTATCAAGGACCCCCTCAGTAAAATGTACTGAAGGTTGCTCTAATGCCGTTTCTTGCAAGATCTGCTTTAAAAAAACATCCAATTTTTTGTCATTTTCATTTTTCATAACTCCCAATTATTTCCGGTTCTAATTTACTGTTTAGTATAAGTGCCAATTGCTTTCTGCTTCTAAACAGCCTCACTTTCAGTACCTGTGGACTAAGCCCTACTATAGGTGCAATTTCTTTAACCGATAATTCTTCATAGTAATACAGCAAAATTATCGCACTGTCCTCAGATGATAATTGATCTATCGCTTCTCTAATAATTAATTTTCGATCGTTCCGATCCATATCTTCCAGAATACCTCCCATGGTTTTAAGATCATACAGTGTGGTAACATCAATGGAATTAATATCGGCTCGTAGTTTTTTCTTTTTAAGGCAGTCAAGGCTGGAATTATAGGCGATCTTATAGATCCAGGTTGAAAATTTTGAAGTCCCCTGAAAGGTATCCAGCGCCTTGTAAGCTTTTAAAAAAGTATCCTGGGCAACCTCCTCGGCATCTTCTCTGTTTTTTATAATCCGCAACGCCAGGGTGAAGATCATAGGTTTGTAACGATCAACCAAAACACCAAATGTCTGGATATCTCCCTCAAGAATTTTATTAATGTAGTAATGGTCTTCTTTCCGGTTCATTTAGAACATTTGACGTTTCTTTATCTGCCCAGGTTACACGAATTCTAAAAAAAATACGGTATTTCTGTAACCTTTCCTAAAAAATCAGGGTCTTACTTATAAATCATAAGTTTAATCCATAATAAAATATCATGGGAGGAGAAGTATTAATATTAATAAGTATGTTTTTGGTTGTATTTGGTATCTTTTACCTGTACTTCACAACGAGGAATAAAGAACGACTGGCTCTAATAGAAAAGGGGGCTGATGCGAGTATTTTTGTTAAAGGCAAACGAGAAAATGCCGCACCTTTTTGGAAAATCCTTATCCTTAATTTTGCTTTATTGCTAATAGGAATAGGGTTAGCCATTTTTATTGCTTCCATTCTGGTCAATGCGATGGGGTTAGACGATGAAGTAGCATATCCTGGTACCATCTTCTTAATGGCAGGCATTGGCCTCTATGTTGGTTTTACTATGACCAAAAAATTAGAGGATAGTTAATAGTTAATTCCTTGTAACATTTAAGACCACTGCCCAATAAAGCAGTGGTTTTTTTATATTTACGGCATGAAGGTATTAGCTACTAATATTGGCAAATCAACCACCATTCTATGGAACGGTAAAGAAGAGCAAACCGGGATCTTCAAATATCCCTCTAACAAACCAATTTTGCTTGGAAATACAAATGTTCATAATGATACCATATCGGATCGCTTTCACCACGGGGGTGCGTTTAAAGCCTGCTATTTGTTTTCTGCTGACTATTACCCTTATTGGAAAAATAAATATCCTGCTTTGGACTGGGATTGGGGAATGTTTGGAGAAAATGTCACAATTGACGGGATGGACGAATCCGAACTTTATATTGGATCCGTTTATCGGCTGGGAGATGCCATGGTTCAAATAACGGTCCCCCGCCAACCATGTTATAAATTGGGATTGCGATTCAAAGACCAAAATATAATTCAGGAATTTGTAGATCATGGGCATCCGGGAACCTACGTACGGATTATCAAGGAAGGTACTGTACAAAAAGGTGATTCCTATACGCTAGTGGACCAAGTATCTACTTCGCTGACCATTAAAGAATTTTACGAACTCCTTTATAAGAAAGAAAAAAATCAGGAAATGCTACAGATGGCCATCGAAAATGAAGCCATTCCCATAAAAACAAAAGACACGTTAAGGCAATACATAAAAACTTAAAAAAGGGGCCCTAATGGCCCCTTTTTCGCTAAATTAAACTAAACTTACTTAACTAAGAAATACTCGTAATAGGTTGCATTGCCCTCCATAATCACTACTTTATAGTTGTCTGTCCTTGCGTTTTTAAAATTA
>Ga0316201_10004732_pt1 | contig 10337 bp, 9 predicted proteins | sample CS6wburrow_MG_FD_204516 | JGI IMG/M metagenome (GOLD analysis project Ga0316201, IMG submission 204516) | Coastal sediment microbial communities from Delaware Bay, Delaware, United States - CS-6 worm burrow | ecosystem: Environmental > Aquatic > Marine > Coastal > Sediment | place: USA: Delaware... | reverse complement strand
TACATGCTATTGCATCAAGAAACGGCAAATACAGCAGTTTATCGCATGCAAAAATAGAGAACGGGATTTTTACCTTTTGGATGGAAATTCCTTTGGCACTTGGAACTGTTGGAGGGCTAACGGGATTGCATCCGTTAGTAAAATTATCGTTAGAATTACTGCACCATCCTACCGCAAAAGAATTAATGCAAATTGTCGCAGTCGCTGGATTAGCTCAAAATTTTGCCGCTTTGCGTTCCCTAACCACAACGGGGATTCAAGAAGGACATATGAAAATGCATTTAATGAATATTATGAATCAATTTAAAGCTACCGACGCGGAAAAATTAATCTTAACAGATTACTTTAAAACAAATACGGTTACTCACAGCGCTGTTGTTGAAGCCATTGAAAAGTTGAGAATGCAGATTAATAATTAACAAATGCAGACATTTTACAGCAACGGAAAACTTTTAATTACCGGTGAATATGTGGTGCTTGATGGTGCATTATCACTTGCTTTACCAACAAAATTCGGGCAATCATTAATCGTTGAATCTATAAATGACCAAAAATTAGTTTGGAATAGTTTTGATGAAAAAGAAGAAGTTTGGTTTAAGGATACGTTTTCTATAGGTAAGATAGCCTCGGTTTTTTCAAACCCACAAAATGATGTCTCAAAAAGAATTGTTCAAATTTTAAATGCAGTAAAGACGTTAAATCCAGATTATCTCAATACAATAAGCGGTCAAAAAGTTTCAACTCACCTAACTTTTCCAAGAAATTGGGGATTGGGCACTTCTTCTACCTTAATTAATAATATAGCACAGTGGGCTGATGTCAATGCTTTTCAGTTATTAGAAAAAACATTTGGAGGCAGCGGGTATGATATTGCTTGTGCTCAGAACAATTTTACGTTAACTTATCAATTGCAGAAAGGATTACCTATTGTAACTAAAGTAGATTTTAATCCAGATTTCAAAAATCAATTATACTTTGTCTATTTAAATAAAAAACAAAATAGTCGAGACGGGATTGCCAGTTATAAATTGAATAAAGGAAATATTAATTCTGCCATTTCTGAAATAAATGACATTACCAACAAGATTATTGAAGTCTCCACATTGTCAAATTTTGAAGCTTTAATCACGCAACACGAAACTATTATCTCAAAAATCATTAAAATAAAACCGATTAAAGACCTCTTATTTAATGATTTTAAAGGCAGTATAAAAAGTCTTGGTGCCTGGGGCGGTGATTTTATATTAGTTACTTCAGAAGAAAACCCTACTGCTTATTTTAAAAACCAAGGATATAATACCATAATACCATATTTAGAAATGGTTTTATAAAAAGCAAAAAAAGCCTCGTACTACGAGGCTTTTTTTGTTTCTAATTTTATATTCTTAGTTCTTATTGAATTTGGTTTTTAGCTCTGTAATCTTCTATTTCAGCTACTTCCTTTAGTGCTGTAAATAATTTAGAAGAAACCACATTTAATTTTTGTTGTTCTACTCTATTAGCAGCTGCTTGATAGTTATCTAATTTAGGTGCGCGTTCTATTTTAGTTACTTGAATCATATACACACCATTTGCACCATCTAATAATTTAGAAGTTTGCCCTTCTTTTAATGCAAACGCTGCACCAACTACAAGAGGTTCTCTTCCTGCTCCTGTAATAGTTGGGTTTTTCATATTAACTCCAGCCGCAGTTCTTACCGTAGTTTTTTCAGCTTTAGCTAACGCATCCAAATTGGTAGCGGTGGCTCTTTTTCTAATCATTTCTGCTTTCTTTACATTACGAATAATTGGAACTACAGATACTTTAGCATCTTCAATTGACATTAGTCCTTTTTTGTGTTTTGCAACTAACTGAGCAATTACATAGCCATTCGGGATGTTAAAACGTTTTATATCGCCAACTTTAGCATTTTCCTCAAAAGCCCAACGAACAATAGGTCGTTGACTACCAATTCCAGGAATATTTTCATCTAATTCTTTTAAACTATTTACAGGATTAACAGTGAATTTTTTTGCTTTAGCTTCGCTTTCAAAATCTTTACTAGCAACAGATATTTCAAAATTTGAAGCATCTCTAAATACTTTATCAACTGTTGTTTCAGATGGTTCTATTTTTCGGGCAATCGTTCCAATTTGAACGGCTTTATTTTTAGCTTTCTGCCCTTCAATTTCCATAACATGAAATCCGAAAATTGTTTTTACAACACCTAAGTCTCCTACTTTACCTTCAAATTCAAAGTCATTGAACTCAGGAACCATGCTATTATACGCATGCCAATCGTAACGTCCTTCTTTTTCAACACTACCTTTATCTGCAGAAAAAGTTTTTACGAATTCAGGAAATTTACTTTTATCTGTTTTTAAAATTGCCAATATACTATCAGATGTAATTTTCGCTTGTGCTTCAGTTTGTTTTACTTCTGGTCCTGCACTTTGAGATCCAATAAAAGGAATTAATATATGTCTAACTTTAGCAGAGTCTGGAATTTGTTTAACCGCTATTAACTTCGATATTTTATTATATCCATTATCCTTATAAGGTCCGTAAGCTGCACCTTCTTTAAGGTTATAGATACTATCGGCCGCTACTACTGGTAAGCTAGATTTAAACACAAAACGACTATCAAATTTAATGTCTGAATGCGAATTAATATAGCCTTCATTTTCAGTGGTATTCAAAAAGCCAATTACTGTTTCATCGGACTTACTATTCTCGTTGTACTCAACTTTATTATTTAAAAGCCCTTTTAAATCTGTTACTATGGCTTTCTCATCTTCTAGAGAAGCTACCTCATTAAACTTAACAAATTTAATATCTCTTGAAGCTTCAACTTCAAATTGTTTTTTGTGCTTATTTATATAATCTGATATATCTGATTTTGCAACTTTAACTAAACTATCAGGAATTGAACTATAAGCTATTTGAACAAATTTAATATCAACTTTATTACCTTCTAATTTATGATCCAATTCACCTTCTACCAATGTACCTGTTAATCCTGCCTTAACCATATTAATATAGTTTTGTTGCAATGCATTGGCGGCTATAGATTTTTCGTAATTAACCCAGCTTTCGTATCCTTGTGGCGATGTTTCTTTTAAATTAGCAATGTATTCGTTCAACTTGTTTTCATCGAATAAACCTGCAGCATTTAAAAACTCCGGGCTAGTAGCCAAAGCGGTTTTTAGCAAATCTCTCATCTGATCTTTTTCGATAGTAATACCAAGTTTCTCAAACTGAGATTCCAAAATAGATTGTCTTACCTCTTGCTCCCAAACCTGATTCATTATTTGAGTGCTCGTAGCATCGGGCCCTGCCTGACGTTGAAGCGCCTCTACTTTTTCTAAAAAATACTCACGGGTTATATCTTTCCCGTTTATTGTTGCAACAATATTTTGGGATTTTCCTGAAAATGCATTTTCATTTTTAAACAAATCTGCTAATACAAATGAAAATAACGCTAACGCTATAACTATTATTAAAAATAGTGAACGTTGTCTAATCTTATTTAAAACTGCCATCTGAAATTATTTTTTTCCTATTCTAAGGATTTAGCTTGTTAAGTTGGTTGCCAATTACTAATTGACTAATTATCGTGCGCGAAAATACTATTTTCTATTTAATAATAAAAGCAGTTAGATGTTTAATTATTTTAAGTTAATTTTCATCTAAAAGTTTCAGTTCCACAAGATCAATTTTGGTGTTTGAGACTTCTAAAATTGTAAATTGAAAGTCTTCAATTTTTACAATTTCATTCTGCTTTGGAATTTCTTCTGTATGGTTAACTATTAAACCTCCTAAAGTTTCAAAATTTTCATGTTCTGGTAGATTTAGTTTAAAAGTTTCGTTTATATAATCTACCTCTAATCGGGCTGAAAACCTATATGTAGTATCATTAATTTTTTCTTCAATTAAATCAATCGTGTCATGTTCATCTTCAATTTCCCCAAACAGCTCTTCAACTATATCTTCTATAGTCATCATTCCAGATGTCCCGCCATATTCATCTAAAATAATCGATATACTTTTTCTTTTCTTAATAAGAACACTTAATACGTCTTTTATAAGCACCGTTTCTGGCACATATTCAACAGGAAGTATCATTGCTTTAATGTTTTTTGGTTTTTTAAATAACTCGAAAGAGTGCACGTATCCTAAAATATCGTCGATAGTATCTTTATAAACTAATATTTTGGTAAAACCAGTTTGAGTAAAAAGTGCACTTAATGATTTAATGGAATCGTTAATTTCGATGGCTGTAATTTCTGTACGCGGAACCATAACTTCGCGCGCTTTCACTTCGGTAAATTCTAATGCATTTTGAAAAATTTGAATTTCTGAGTCAACATCATCATGTGCTTCAACAGATTCCATCTGTTCACTAATATAGTTGCCTAATTCTACCTTAGTAAATGCCAATTGAATTTGATCGCCTTCGGTTTTAAAAACGTGTTTCAATACAAAATCTGAAATCCAAATAACGAAATCTGATATCGATGAAAACAAGATGTAAAAAATATAAGCAGGTATAGCAAGTGCTTTTAAAAATGTATTTGCATAAATTTGAAAAAACACTTTAGGTAAAAACTCAGCCGTAAATAATATTAATAGTGTAGAAATAATAGTTTGGGTTAACAAGCTAAAGTCGGTTAACATCAGATCCAAAAACTGAAAGGATGTTGGCACCATAGTTTTAAACCAATCAACCAACAAATCACCCATAAAAAATCCATAAATTACAAGTGCAATATTGTTGCCAATTAACATACTTGCAATATATTTTGATGGTTTTGAAGTAAGTTTTGTTAAAACTTTAGATAGTATTCCATCCTGCTTTTTTTCAATTTCTATATGAATTTTATTTGCAGACACATAAGCAATTTCCATTCCTGAAAAAAAAGCAGAAAGTATTAATGATACTATTATTATAATAATATCGATACTCATTTAGTTGAATTATCTTTATTTTGAAGTTTTTTATTGAATTTTTTTCTAAAGAAAAACATAAAAACTGCAAGTGCGGCTAATCCTAATGAAATATATGATGCATTTTTATCATGGTTCCATTTTATAATACCATCGTATAAAAACAATGCAGCAAACACCATATATGCATATTGAAAAATCTTAGAAAACATCATAATTGTTATTTTATTCTTGTGTAAAGATAATTAAATTTGAAGAAGGACTGTTTACAATTTAATTTGAATGCGCTAAAATTAATCTTCTACAGTCACATAACCTGTAACTTCTATAACTTCGGCATTTGTGAATTTTGAGTTTGAATCGAAACCGTTACCATTTATAATATCTTTCTCACTTGTAAATGTAACGGGTTTGTTTGTAAAGAGCCATTCTCTTTTCTGGTCGTAAAACAATTGTTCTGTTTTTAAAACTCTATTATCGGCAGTTGTAATAACCACATTGCCTTGTAAATCTATAAGATTGGTACGATCATAAATAATACCGTAATCTGAGATTACAACACTTTTTTTATTTTCCTCATCGTATACATACAAGGTTAAACCTTTTGGAAATTCATTATATGGAAAATCTCTATTTGTAAAGTCTAGCATTTTAGGACTTAAAAGGTTTGCAGTAACCCTGCCAGAATCAGTGTATTTTAAATTTATATTTTCAGCAACTCCAATGGGTTCGTTTTCAGAAATACCCATTTTTTGAACCTGCTTTAAACTGTCGTTACATGAAAAAAACATAGTCACCAATAATATGGTGACTATGTTTAGTGTATTATTTAAAATTACTTTTCTCATTAAAGGTTTGGCACGGAAACCGAAGCTCCAATCCAACAATTAAGAGTTATAGTTTTGCCAGCCATCCCACTACTAAATATCTCTGCTTTTGTTGGTGCCTTAGCAGCGTAACTTGCAGCAGATTGATTTGCGTTACTTTGTTGCGTTGCATCAACACGTCCAGCCTTTCTTGCTTCTTCAGCGGCTAACCAATAAACAGCTCTTTTATTAAAGTTTGTGTCACCACAACTATTTGCACTTGACGCATACATGGCTGCTATAGATAAATAAGGACGACCGTTTGAAGGATTTAATCTAATAGATTCTCTGAAAAAGCTTCTTGCTCTTCCGTAATTACTTTTAGATTTTAATTTTAATCCAATTCTATTATTAAGGTCTGCTTTTTTGTAACTATCTGTCTCTAATTTAATAGCTTCTTCGTAAAAAGCAATAGCTTCATTAGTTCTACCTTCTCTATCTTTTAATATACCTAAGTAATATGCAGATTTAGCAGATGGACTTAATGCATGGTAGGCATTAACTAATTTAAAGAATAACGGACTATCTGTACAATCTTTTTCAGACATTTTTCCGGCTGCTCTTTGCAACCAAATAGCATTGCCTTTATTCTCTTCAAAATCTTTTTGATATAAAGGAATTAAGTTTTCGCAATTTGCTCTTGTCCCTAATTTTTCATCTATACCAGCAGAAATCAAATCGTAATTAGTCAAATAACTTTCGTAAGAACCTTTATACTGTAGTTCTTTATTTGTTAAAGGCGTTCCAGCTTCTTCTTTCGCTAAAAGCTCATTAACACTTTCAGAATAGTTTTTAACTTCTTCATCAATTTTTTCTACAATATCATCGTATTTATTAAATAAATCTTTAGCAGGTTTTTTACCAGCATCATACAGATCTACCATTAGCGAAAAATAAGTGTATAAACTTTGAGGATTGGTAAAGGTTGCTTTATCTAATTGATATGCTGCATCAAAACAATCATATAACTCTTGTTCCGTTTTGTTTAATATCTTTTTATTATCATACATTAACTGGCATGACTGTGCTGCATATTCTCCTTTTGGTGTTTTTTCAGGGAAATTTTCAGCTCTTTCACTCCACAGTTTTATTAATTCGTTAATAATAGCAACTTTGTCTGTTCCCGTTGCCTTTTCAATCTTATCCTTTAAAATTTTCTCACCATCTACATAGATGGCATTATTAAATTTTGGACATTTAACTCTTACATCCATCCAAGGTTGGTAGGCTGCGTCGTAATTTTTTGCTTTCACATATTCATGGAATATTGACAATTTAGTCATGCACTCCTCATCTTGCTGTGCAAAACTAATATTTAACCCTATAAATAATAATGCTAGTAATAATGTAATTTTTGTTTTCATAATTATAATGTTAAGCTGTTAGTCAAATTTTCTTTTTACAAACCATCTATCATTCAAAGATAAACTTATTTGGAAATTTATAAAATTCTCTTGTATTAAATTACTGTTTGTTGTTCCTCGTTTTCCTAATTCAAAACCTAAATTGGCATTAGAGAAAAAACTCCCAAGTGGTAATCCTACTCCAAAAGCTATGCCAAACTCATTTATTGATTCATTTTCTATGTTTAAACCTGTTTTTTCATAATGCAATCCTGCTCTATAAACGGCACGCTTAAAATAACTTGAAAACGAATTATAATGCGGTATAAAGAATCCACCAATTGCTATAGTTGATGCGTCTTCATATTTTGTTGCGGTACTACTATATAATTTATTAGAAAAATTACTTGTTTTCTGCATGGTATATTCTGCACCAACAAACCATTTTCTAGGCTCTCCTATACCTGTTCCAATAGAAAATTTTGATGGTATTACTAAATCGGTTTCCAGTAAACCCATTGCTTGTAAATCGGTGTTTATAGTATTGACAGCAAATTCCTGTCCTGTTGTTGAACTAATAGTTATAGTTGAAAATGATCTTTCGTTTTTAGACACTAAATTACTTTCAGGTCTGTATGTTAAACCAGAAACGAGTTCTAACTTTTCGTTTACCATGGTTTTGTAAGATAAGCCTAAATTTAAATTTATCCCACTTAAATCCGATCGATTACTTTCTCGTGACTGATATTGAGTTAAAAACCCATCGCTATCATAAGTATAAGAAATTGTGCTATTTTGAACATTACCAAAATTATATTGAAAATCAACTCCTACACTAAAATCCTTATTAATCTGATATCCAAAACCAAGAAATGCCTTATTTAAACCACCTTGTCCTTTAAATTTATCACTAATATTACCATCAATATCTTTTGATTCTAACTTGTATCCTACTGCAGTATAAGGCAGCAATCCAAAACCAAAACCAAATTTACCTACCGGAACAGATAATGCTAAATAATCAAACGAAGCAGAAGATGCTTGGTCGCTACCTGTATCACTTTTCAATTTAATTGCATTATTACTACCTCCTACTGTAAATTTAACAGGCCTGCTTTCGTTATTAAGCATTTCTAAATTTTTACCAGCATACGAGGCAGGATTACGTAAATTAACATGAATACTATCTGTATAAATGCTTAATCCACCCATACTTCTATTTTCAACTGTACCTTTAAATTTAAGACTTCCTATACCATAAAAAGAATAAGGAGAGGCTGTTCCCTCTTGTCCATAACTGCTAATTGTAAAAACCGCAATAAAAACTAATACAAGTTTTTTTATCATTCGTTCGAATTATATTGTAAAATAAAGTTCAATCCCTCTAAAAGAAAATTAGAAGTCGCAAATATGCTACTTTTTAATTGTTTTGACAAGAAATTACAGTCACCACCTGTTAAAATAACTGTTAAATCTGAATAATTTTGTTTGTAAGCATCAATTACGCCATCGATTTCCTTTAAAACACCATGTACAACGCCAGAATGTATGGATGCATTCGTAGAATTACCAATAAGGCTATTAGGCATATCTGCTTCCAATAACGGTAAATTTGCTGTTAAATTATTCAAAGATTTATAACGCATATTTAAACCTGGCGAAATGGCCCCGCCTAAATATTCATTATTACTATTTATAAAATCATAAGTAATACATGTACCGGCATCTATAATAACCACGTTTCTATCCGGAAACTGCCTAACGGCAGCACTTGTAAGCGCCAACCTATCAACGCCCAACGTTTTTGGTGTTTCATAAAGATTTTTAAAAGGCAGTTTAGTTTTTGAATCTAAAATTAACAAAGCAAAAAGGGTTTTAATTTCAATAACATCCAAATCTTTTAATCTACCAACCGAAGAAATAATAGCTTTTTTTATAGTAACATACTTTTGTTTTATAGCTTTTACTTCTCCTAAAATCAAACTAAGTTCAACAACATTTTTATATTGAATCTTATTGTCTTTAAAAACAGCAAGTTTAACAAAAGAATTCCCAACATCTATAATTAAATTCATATTACAAATTAAAGTAATAAAATTATAAAATGAGGAATAATAAATATTCTTATTTAACTTATTATATTGATTTCAAAACACATAAAGTCATTTGTATAAAATAACATTAAAATCTTACGATTTTTTACTACTTTCATTTGGTGAATAGCAAAAATGAATATATATTTGCAACCGCTTTGGCGAGGTACCTTAGCTCAGTTGGTAGAGCAAAGGACTGAAAATCCTTGTGTCCCTGGTTCGATTCCTGGAGGTACCACGAAAAAATCCCGAAACTTTAATGTTTACGGGATTTTTTGTTTTTATAATATAATCAATGACAAGTTAAAAAAATAGAAACAGTTCTATCTGATAAATCTTTTTATTATTTATACCAACACCAACCCATGTCCTTATCTGCTTATTTCATAGTCTGATCCAAATAAAATATATTATTACATCATAAAAAGGATATCACTTTTTTCGTTCTTGCAATTACGAGCACCATTTGCTGTTTACCATGACATTAAAACTTTCTAACCTTAGTATATAATTCCGTTATATCTATAAAATGGGCTACAAGTCAGGTATGTTGTTTTCGTTCACAATAAAGCACAAAAAAACCCTTCATATTTCTATGAAGGGTTTCCAAAAAAGGCAACGACCTACTCTCCCACAATGCAGTACCATCGGCGCTAACGGGCTTAACTTCTCTGTTCGGAATGGTAAGAGGTGAGCCCCGTCGCTATAACCACCTTAAATTTTAAGTTTAAAAGTTTCAAGTTTTTAAAGTTTAAAAGTTACCTTTTAAACGTTTTACTTTCTACTTTCAAACTGGCAGTGTGGACTGCCAAATATCTTAACATATTGAAAAAAGGGTATTTCTACCAATATACATGAACTTTTACATAATAATTTTATTGAACTTTATAAAAAAACAGGCGTACAATAAGCCTATGGGTTATTAGTACTACTCGGCTATGACATTACTGCCTTTACACCTATAGCCTATCAACGTGGTCATCTTCCACGACCCTTTAAAGAAATCTCATCTTGTGGTGGGTTTCGCGCTTATATGCTTTCAGCGCTTATCCCTTCCCAACGTAGCTACTCTGCAATGCTCCTGGCGGAACAACAGATACACCAGAGG
>Ga0316201_10004731_pt1 | contig 10339 bp, 12 predicted proteins | sample CS6wburrow_MG_FD_204516 | JGI IMG/M metagenome (GOLD analysis project Ga0316201, IMG submission 204516) | Coastal sediment microbial communities from Delaware Bay, Delaware, United States - CS-6 worm burrow | ecosystem: Environmental > Aquatic > Marine > Coastal > Sediment | place: USA... | reverse complement strand
CGCGCCGCGACTCACGCCTGGCACGCATTCACCCGATTTCAATCTATCAACCGCCGATGAAGCCAGACTGAAGCCGGACTTCAGTTCGTGTTCATCAAGGACTGCAAGCGGAAGTGATGTGAGTCGTGAAAACTCGTTTTTAAGGCAAAGTTAAGAAGGGGGGTGTTAGCTTATTTGCTCGATCCAAGGCCGTTGCCTCGCCGGATTCATCCAAAAGCCTTCAAATAAAATCTGATAGTCCTCGAAACAACAATGTCCCTGGAGTCGGCCGGTGCCAGCACGGAGCGCGGCGCTGTGGGGAGACACGCACCTGTTTTTGTCAATAAGGAGACGAATGAAATGAAACGAATCGTTCTGAGTATGATCCTTCTCGGTATTGTATTCTCCGCAGGGCTGTGGGCCCACCACGCGGCCGAGGGCATTATTTCCGACGACATCTGGAACACGATCGATCAGAACCTGATCGAAGCGGACAGCCCACACCTTGATTTCGATCCAGACAATCCCGGCAACCTCATGGAACTGGATATCGGCGATGAAACGAATCGCGCGGTCATTGTGTCGACCGGCATCGTCGAGTTCACTTCTGATGTCGATTCCATCGAGGCCAGCGACATCATCGACACCGAGTTTGCGGACATCTTTGCCCAGACCATGGCTGACTTGAATCGCATCCCCACGGGGGTGATGGGCTATGAGGTCGTCGAACTTGTTGATGACGACAACGACGGCTACATCGAGTACGCCGAGATTTCTGTAACCGAACCCATCGGGCAGGGCAACAGCCAGGATATTCCCTCCGAGGATTCTTCCTCAGTTCCTGGCAATCGCGCCGGCGGATGACGTTTTCCGGTTGTAGCCCACGATTTCGTCTTTCTGCGCACCGCTCAAGGTGCGTAGAAAGTACGTGCTCCCGAGGGTAATTCAGCTTATTGGCAGCCGGGTGCCTGTCCGGAATCCAGCTGGTCAGTTCTGATCCGGGTTGAAATCCTGATCGATGAACCGCCGACGCACGGTACCCACCGTCAGCATCGCGAGCCCAGCGAACATCAGGCGTACACCGACCAGTACGCCCACGACAACCAGCGAGGCGGCCGGCCAGCCCTTCAGTATCATCACGCCCAGCGCCAGGGTAATCAGCGCGTTTGCGGTCATCCAGCCCCAGCCGTTTGCGGGCTTGACGTTCCAGGCCACGATAAAGCCCATCACGCCGTCGACGACGAACACGATGCCCACCAACCAGGTGAGCTGCGCCAGGGCGAGGCCGGGCTGGGAGACGATGGCCAGCCCCGCCACAACGGTCAGGGCGGCAAAGAGCAGCTTCAGGATCGCCTTGCCCAGTGAGGGCGCCTGGAAAGCGAAGATCAGCATGGCGATGCCCGCCGCCAGCAGCACGTAACCGATCAACAGGGTCACGGCCAGCCCGGAGATTAGTGGCGTGGACATGGCCACCAGGCCGAGGACGATGGTCAGTATTCCCCAGGCGATTCCCCAACCGGGGCCCTTTGTGACTGCTTGGTTGGACTCGTTCACTCTTGCTCTCCTTCCCGTAATTCAACCAGGTGCTTCATTACCCGGACGTGCTCGGCGCTGTCGTTCAGGGCGGGAATGTAGGTCAGCGATTCGCCGCCTGCCTCTTCGAAGCCTTCGCGGTTTTCCATCGCGATCTCTTCCAGCGTTTCCAGGCAATCCACCGCGAACCCGGGACAGACGACCTGCACGGTTTTCACGCCGGACTCGCCCAGCGCTTCCAGGGTCTTGTCGGTGTAGGGTTGCAACCAGGGCTCGCGGCCGACGCGCGACTGGAAGGTCAGCAGCCACTGATCGTCCTGCAGGCCGAGTTTTTCCACCACGGCACGCACACCGGCCTCGCACTGGTCGCGGTACGGATCGCCCTGGCGCACGTAGCGTTCAGGAATACCGTGCAGTGAAAACAACAGCTTGTCGGCGGCACCGTGTTCCTCGCGGAACGCCCAGATGCTCTGGGCGATGGCGCAGGTCCATTCCTCGTCGACGTGGTAATCCATGATGCGGCGATGCGGTGGGTTCCAGTCCATGGCCTCCAACGCCGCGTCGACGGCGTCATAAATGGACGAGGTCGTGGTGTGCGAAAACTGCGGGTACAGCGGGACGGTGACCAACTCCGCCACGCCGGCCTCGCGCAGCTTTTGCAGGCCGGAGCGGATCGAGGGCTCCCCGTAGCGCATGCCGATCTCAACGGCATATCCACCATCCAATGCCTTGGAAAGACCTTCGGCCAGGCGCTGAGTCAATACCAGCAACGGAGAACCCTCCGGCCACCAGATTTTGCGGTAGGCTGCAGCCGATCGGCCCGAGCGCACCGGCACGATCACCAGGTACAAAAGGGGCAGCCAGAGAAACCGAGGTAAATCGACCACCCTGGGGTCCGATAGAAATTCTTTGAGAAAACGGCCAACCGGCTTTCGCTCGGGAGAATCGGGCGTGCCGAGGTTGGCGAGCAGAACGCCTGTCGAGCATTTTTTCTGATTGATTTCGGTCATTTAAACTCCGGAATGTCCCCTGTTGTAAAAAAGCCACATTCACCGTGCGCGAGGGCTCCGCAGCGGGGGCTCCATGATAACGCCTCAGGCCGAAAAACACGTAATGGTCTGCAATATCGGGCAATTTACCCGGCACATCCGGCATTGAGAATGACCGTCTTTCGAGGCGACATGTTGTTTAATCGCCACACGGATTGGAAAAGATTAATCAACCCTGACTAACACCTTGTTTTATTTATCTATTCTGGTAGCATGACGATCCGCGTCCCGTCCACGAGGTCAAGGCCTGCGCCCATGCCCAAGATCGTTAAAATGCTGATGCTGTCCCTGCTGTCCGCGGTCACTGCCGTGGCATCCGCGGCGCCGGTGGGCTACAGCATCAACTCCGACGGGCCGGATGACCTCACCTTCGACAGCCTTTACCGGATCGACCTGGCCACCGGGGCCGAGACCCGCATTGGCCGCGTCAACTCCCAGGGCGTCATCCGCTCCGACGTGGAAGGTTTGGCGTTCGCACCGGACGGCACACTCTACGGTGTCGACGACGAGGCCATGACGCTGTTTCCGATCAATCCCGACAACGGCTTCATCCTGGCCGACGAAGAGGTCCTGATTTCGGGACTGCCCTTCGGCGGCCGGAACGACTTCGGCATGACGTTTACCTGTGACGGCAGCCTGTACGTCACCTCGGTCACTCGCGGCTCACTGTACCGGCTGGGACTGGACGGCAAAGCCGACCTGATCGGCACGGAAGGAGGCCTGGGAGCAAACATCAGCGCCATCGCCGCCTACGGGGAAAACCCGGTGCGGCTGTACGGCCTGGGCAATGGTCTCGACAGCGAGCTCGGCATCGATTCGCGAAGTCTGTTCCAGATCGACATCGAGAACGGCACTGCCGCGCCAATCGGACCGCTCGGCGCGGCCGCCGGCGACTACTCCGAAGGCGGCCTCGCATTCGACGACCAGGGCCAGCTGTGGGCCATCACCGACCGCCGCGATCCGAGAATCGGCACGCCGCTCACCAGCCAGGTGATGAAGCTCGATACCGCGACCGGCAACGCATCCGCCGTGCAGCAGACAGGCGAAGCCGGCTTTGAAAGCCTTGCCATCACCGTGCCGCGCGGCTGCGCAGTCAGCGGCGGCGATACGGCCCAGTTCACGGTGCAAAAATCCTTCGCGGACGGGAACGATTCGCTCCCGGCGACACTGAACATACAGTGCACTTCCGGCCTGCCGCTGCAGCAGTCGATCACCACTCAGCCGGGCAGCGGGCCCGAGGTCACGTTCACCGTCAGCGAATTCACCGACGGCGAGCTGGACTGCGTGGTTTGGGAGGATACTCCCGGCGAGTACTTTGCTACTTACGAATGTTTCTCGACCGGCAGCTGCGAGGCCAGCCAGACCCAGTGCGCGTTTACCGGGGTTTCGGCCGGCCAGGAGAACCTCTGCGTGATCCGCAACTACCCCGAAGCGGTGCAACTCGAAGTCGCCTCCACCTGGGTGGGCGGTGAAGACGTCGAGTTTTTCGGCGCCGAGGTCTTGGTCGACCTGCGCTGCCGAAATATCCTCGGAGGCGACGGCACGTGGCAGCTTGGCGAGATGGCCTGGTCCTGGCTGGTTGAACCGGACTCGCCCACTCAGACGGCCACCGTCGAACCGCGATCGGACGGCACTTCAGAGTGCCGGGTCGTGGCGATGCCTCAAAGCAGCGCCGTCGAATCCACCAGCGACTGCCAGGACTGGACTTCGCTGTTTCCGGGTGGCGACACGCTTTCCTGCACGGTGACCAACACCATCTTCTTCGAGGGCATTCCGAGCCTGGGCCGCGGCGGCCTGATCCTGACCGCACTGCTCCTGCTTTTCACCGGGCTGGTTTTCGTCCGCCGCTTCTAAACCCCGGGAAGTTTCCCCGCGAACCCCGCAGCGGCGGTTTGCGTTAAACTTGCCTATCTGCAACACGGAGTATTCTTATGGGAATTGGTGGAATCAGCATGTGGCAGTTATTGATCCTGCTGCTCATCGTTGTACTGGTCTTCGGCACCAAACGCCTGCGCAACATGGGCGGCGACCTCGGTGCCGCCGTCAAGGGTTTCCGTAAAGGAATGGAAGACGAGCAGAAGGAAGAGGAAACGCTGGAACCCGACCAGATCACGTCCGAACCCGCCGCCAAGGCGAACGCGGAGGACGAGGCACGCGAGAAAGAACTCAGCGGCTGAAGCCCGGCCCATGTTCGACGTCGGTTTTACCGAAATCCTGCTGCTGTCCCTGGTGGGCCTGATGGTCCTCGGGCCGGAACGGCTGCCCCGTGTCGCCCGCACGCTGGGCGGGATGGCGCGCAAGGCACGCAGCAGCTGGCTCAGCCTGAAACGCCAGATCGAGGCGGAGATGCGAGCCGAAGAACTCAAGGAGCCCCTTCGCCATTTCGAAAAAGAGGTCAAGGGGGCAACCGAAAGCCTGAAAAACGGCGTGCAGGCAGCGAAGGATTTCGATCCACGGAAAGCCTCCGACAAGCCCGGCCCCGAGGGCAAGGCCGAACCCAACCGTGAATAATCCCGAAGACCAGGAACTCAGTTTTATCGAACACCTCGTCGAGCTGCGAGGGCGATTGCTGAAGGCGGCGGCGGCTGTGCTGATCATCCTGATCATCCTGCTGCCCTTTGCACGAAAACTGTATGCCGCGCTGGCCGCTCCGCTGACGGCCGTGCTGCCCGAGGGCAGCAGCATGATCGCCATCGATGTCGCCTCGCCGTTCCTGACCCCCTTCAAACTTGCCCTGCTGCTGGCATTGATTCTCGCCATCCCCATCGTGATCTACCAGCTGTGGGCCTTCGTCGCACCGGCTCTCTATCGCGAAGAGAAACGATTGGCGCGGCCCCTGCTCTACACCAGCGTCCTTCTGTTTTACACCGGCTGCGCGTTTGCCTACTTCCTGGTCTTTCCGCTGGTATTCGGCTTCTTCACGCGGGTCGCCCCGGAAGGCGTCACGGTGATGACCGACATCAGCAAGTACCTCGATTTCGTGATCACGCTGTTCCTCGCGTTCGGCATCGCGTTCGAGGTACCGATCGCCACCATCATCCTGGTCGCGACGGGCGTTACCACGGTCGCCAAGCTGCGCAAGATGCGGGCCTACGTGGTGGTGGGTGCTTTCGCGGTGGGCATGTTGCTGACGCCGCCGGACGTGATCTCGCAGACGCTGCTGGCGCTGCCGATGTGGGCGCTCTTCGAGATCGGCCTTCTGATGTCGGGCATCCTGTTGCCTCACCGCGAAACGGCCGAAGCCACCGAGGAGGAGGCCGATCAGGCCAGTAACTGACTCTCGTCGTCGGGCGGTTCGTGCTTCGTGGGAGAGTCCGGCGCAGTCGGCAGAGAATAGATCTCTGCGAACGAGCAGTATTGCGTACCGAACAGCAGCAGCTGGAACAGCAGCAGGATGACCATCAGCAGCCCCATTCCAACCATTCCACCAACTCCCTCGCCCAGTGCGACCGGCATCAGCAGACCGATGAGCAGGGAAAGCGGCAGAAACACGACAACGAGGCCGAGCCCCAGCACGAGCATCGGTTTCCAGTTCACCAGCAAGGCTTTCAGACCCTCGCCAAGCGCTCCACCCAGCGGGCGGTCGTAAAACCACACCAATGGAATAGAGAAGAAGGTCAGCGTTCCGCTGATGGCCACGCTGATGGCGAACGCGGCGAACAGCCGGGTGATGAACGTCGGGTCGATCTCTTCGAACGCCGCCATGTCCCCTTGCTGCAAACGCAGCATCAGCGCCTCGTCGATCTCGGTGGTGGCGCCGACCACGAAGGAGATGCAGACGATGCTGATCACGATCACCAGCGCGCCCATCGCCATGAATCGCCCCAGGTGCGGGCGGGACGCGATGGGCAGAAACAGCAGCACCAGCGCCGCCGATCTGCCGCCGCGCACCCGGTGGAAAGCCTCGAGGATACCGGCGCTCAAGGCGGGTACCGCCAGGACGACAAATAATCCCAGCAGGGGCACCTGCACAAGGCCCAGCAGCAATTGCATCAGCATCGCGATCAGGAGGAGGCGGCCGGCCTGCTGGCGAAGCAGGCGCAGGCTTTGCGCCAGCCAGCTCATACCGGCCGACGGCGGCAGGGTCGCGTACGCGGTCTTCTTCGCGTCCTTCACGATGGGGTTCTCACTGCGGCAAAATGGCGCGCCTCCGTGCTCCAGGCGGAAGCGTCCCGAAAAGCCTGCAACACCTGCATCGGTTCGTCCACCAAGGACCACATCTCCAGGTGTTGATGGGCCATGAAGCACTCCGCCACCGCGTTCTCGAGAAAGCCGGTCAGCCGGTCGTAGTAGCCCCGGGTATTGAGCATCACGATGGGGCCAAGAAACTGGCCCAGACGTTTGAGCGTGATCACCTCGAGCAGTTCTTCCAGCGTCCCACTGCCCCCGGGCAGCGCGATCACGGCATCGGATTTGGCAATCATGCGGTGTTTTCTCTCGCGCATGTCTTTGACCACCTCGAGTCGTGTCAGGCCGGCATGACCGTGTTCCACGGTATTGAGAAAGTCCGGGATCACGCCGTGAACGTGCGCGCCCTCGGCCAGGGCCCGGTCGGCCATGGAGCCCATCAGCCCGACCCGGCCGCCGCCATAGACGATCTCGACGCCGGCCTTGCCCAACACCTCACCAAGGCGCTCGGCGGCGGCGTAATACTCGTCCGCGAGTGCATTGCTGGACGAGGCATAGACGGTGACCCGTCGAATGTGATCCGGCGCTGTGTTCATCGTGTCTCCCTTATCTGGGCGGTACCTACCCGTGACCGGCTATTGTAATATGATCCGGGTTTAACGGAGAGACACTTTGAACCGAGTTCCCATCAACCCCGGCGCATCGACATTCACCGGCACACCGGTGTCGCTTGGCGTCATGATCGTCTGCGCGGCGCTGTACCTCACCGGGTTTCAGCCGATGGGTTTCATGTTGTGGCCTCTGGAAAGCGGCGTGTTTGCCGTGTTCCAACTCATTACGTACGGATTCCTGCATGGCAGTTTCAACCATTTGTTTTTCAACATGTTTGCCGTCTGGATGTTCGGCACCCCGCTGGAACGCGCCTGGGGCAGCCAACGGTTCGCACTTTATTACGGGGTATGCGTTGTAGGGGCCGGAATCGTTCAATTACTGGTCCAACTGATGGAAGGCGGTGTTTATCCGACAATCGGTGCTTCGGGGGGTGTTTTCGGTTTATTGCTGGCTTATGGCGTGTTGTGGCCAGAGAATCGTATCTTTCTGATATTCTTACCTATTCCCATCAAAGCCAAGTGGTTTGTGTTGATTTATGGCGGTATCGAATTGTTTCTCGGATTCACGCGAACCATGCCGGGAATCGCGCATTTCGCGCACCTCGGTGGCATGATTTTCGGCGCTGTACTACTATATCGATGGGGCTGGAGATTGGGCATGACCTGGAAACGCTAACGCACGGAGCTACGGCATCATGCCAAAAAAGAAGGGAAAGTCGTCGCCCGTTCTCACTGTCGGCATTGTCGCCGTGGCGGTACTCATCGTATTGGGCTGGTCCTGGCATTCTGTGCCGGGTTATGACGTCGAGCCCGGCGTTCACGTCGTTGAAAAAGCTTTCTACGCCAAGCAGTCGGACATCATGGTCGAAGTCGACGGCGAAGTCGTGCGCACGATTCGTCCGACGGAAGGCAACGAGGGCCATCAGGAATTCCAGATGCGCTTGCCGAACGGACAGCTCATTCTGGTCGTGCACGAGCACCGTTCTGGTGAACCGGCGCCGGTCACGGAGCGCGACCGGGTGACGGTACGCGGCAATTACCAGTGGACCGAGTTAGGCGGAATCATTCGCGGCACGCACCGAGATTCGAGCATGCAGCGACGACACGGCTGGATCGAGCTCGAGGGCAAGCGCTACCAGTAAGCGAACGCGCAACAGCCGGGTGCCGGGCATCTCCCTCGTCCCGGACCCGGATCTGTCGATCTTTTTTTCTGTTCAGTCCTTCAGTACGAAGGTGACCTTCAGGATCACCCGGTATTCGGTGATGTGCCCCTGGCCGTCACAGACGACCTTGTGGCCCTCAACCCAGGCGCCCCGAACGTCCTTGAGAGTCTGGTTCGCCCGGCGAACCCCTTGACGCACCGCGTCTTCGAACGACTCGCTGGACGAGGAAATGATTTCGGTTACGCGTGCTACTGACATGGGTATTCTCCTTTCGATGATCGGAACGGTCTCTTTCGATAATAGGCGTTTTTTTCAACTTCACAAGAAATTCGGTCTCAACTACCTGCGATAACTCCGCACCACGTCACTGACCGACGCCGCGCGCGGTCTTGCAGGCAGGGGCGGAAACCGTTTAGTCAAATCGACCGACACGGAATGGGTTGCCGAGGTAGAAATAGGCGGCGAAGTCGTGACTGTCGCTGTAACCCACGGCAACGTAAACCGGTCCCAAGGGCGTTTGCGCACCGACAAACAGGCTGCCGGAATACCTCAGATCATCGAAAGCGATGCTGTCGCTATCGTCCCACACGTTACCCGCTTCGATCGTTGCGCCGGCGAAGACCGACAATCGTTCCCGATCCGTCAGTCGGCGGTAGAACGCCAGCGATCCCAACGCCACGTGCTGACCCAGCAACTGGTCCGGCGCGAGACCCGAAAGCCGCCCAAACCCACCCAGGCGGTACCAGCGTTCGATCGACGCTGCATCGTCCAGGCTGTAGCCCAGCTCGTAGTTGAGCGCTCCGGTATTGGCCCCTATTGAGAAGGCCAGGGTACCGTTGACGAGAACTTGTTGGTAATCACTGTCAGCGCCGAGCCCCTCGTTGGCATGCAGGTAGTGCAAGCGATGTTGCATTCCCGAGGTGGGAAACCAGATGCTGTCCAGGCTGTCGTGGAGGTACTGGAATTCCAGTTCCCCGACTTCGAGGTCCTGGTCATACCGGTCTGCAAATTCCGGATCGCCGGTAACCAGTTCGAGGTCCCCGCGGCCGACAACATAGCTCAACCGCAAACGGTCGGTCGTACTGAAATTGCGCCCGAAGCCAACCGAAGCGCCCAGACCACTCACTTCGAGGCCGGCGACGTTGCGATCGCCCTCCCACAACCGATAGTTCTCTCGCGACCAGTAGACCTCCGACTCGGTGAACCAATTGGCCTTCGAATCCACCGGCTGGTAAAAATCGATGGAGAGCTCGTCCTCACGCCCCAGTTTTCCGATCAGGCGAAGTTCACCCCCCAGGCGGTTCAGTGCGTTGCGGGTATAGGCCGCCCCCAGGATAAAATCCGAATCACCCGAGAAGTTGCTTGATAGTTCGAGCCCGAACTGTAAGTAGTTGGGCCCCCACTCCCGCGCGGGCGCCTTGACCCTCAAACCGGTCTCCCCCTCATCGTTCTGTTCGAGGCTGTAGGTCACCGAGCGGAACACGTCGAGGCCGTAAATCGTGTCGACGTTCCGGTCCAGCGTTGCGAAGTCCACGGTATCCCCGGGTTGGACGTCGAGGCGCGAGAGGATAATGTCGTCCGTCAAAACAGACCGGTTGTCGAGTTCCACGAACTTGACGGTGACCTCTCCAACCACGGGATCCGGGGAGTCAATCGTTTTTGCCGGCCTCACGTCGGCCAGTTCCCGCAGCGCCAATTCGGGAAGGAATGCCGCCTCGGCGCCTTTCTCGATGATGTTGGGCGCGTTGAGGAAATCGGCGGAACTGAACCCCCCCAGGTCGGGCACGATCAGGTAGTCGCCGGGGCCAAGGCGTTCGATCTGCTCCTCGGTGGTTCGACGTGTCAGAAAGTTGGTGAGCTGCTCGGTCACGCTGAG
>Ga0316201_10004729_pt1 | contig 10339 bp, 9 predicted proteins | sample CS6wburrow_MG_FD_204516 | JGI IMG/M metagenome (GOLD analysis project Ga0316201, IMG submission 204516) | Coastal sediment microbial communities from Delaware Bay, Delaware, United States - CS-6 worm burrow | ecosystem: Environmental > Aquatic > Marine > Coastal > Sediment | place: USA: Delaware... | reverse complement strand
ATTCACATCCCACAAGGAATTAAGGACTATATAAAATATTGTCAGTTAGAAGAAGGTGACAGACCTTACACTTCAAGATATATTGGATCCTTAGTTTCAGATTTTCATAGAAATATGATTAAAGGGGGCATCTATTTGTATCCAAAAACTTCCAAGAGCCCTCAGGGAAAACTACGTTTGTTATATGAATGCAGCCCTATGGCATTTTTGGCTGAACAAGCCAATGGAAAAGCCAGTGATGGATTTACAAGAATAATGGACATTCAACCTACTGAATTACATCAAAGAGTGCCCATTATTTGCGGCAGTAAGAATATGGTAGAAAAAGCCGAAGAGTTTATGAGGAATTCTAAGTAATTCTCTTCAAGGGACTTATAATTGCTTATTTTTTATATTTTTGTCAATGTATTAATCGTTATCAATCACCAGAATATTATGGCTAAAGATAAAAAAGATGCCAATCCCCTAAGCAATTCAGATTCAGCCTCTAAGATTGAAGTTATAAAAAACCTGATATTTGGGGAAAATATTGCCGAATACAACTCTGAATTTGAAACTCTAAAAAAAGATATTGATTCAAAACGAAAAGAACTTCAGGACTATATTAATGAGACTCGGGAGGAATTGATGTCCAGTATTGATAACCTCAGCACAGATATTAATATCCGTATTACCGATCTTGAAAATGCACTTGAAGATAAAGCCGATAAACTTGACGATAAAAAAGTGGATAAGAAATTATTGAGCGATCTTCTTATTTCTTTAGGCGAAAAAATAGCTTCTAAGTAGGATTAGATTTTCTTTGCTAAAATTCTTCTGAACATAATGGAACAAAAAGATAAGCTTAAACTCTTAAAGGAAATTCTTCTTACTGAAGACCGGGTTTTTGCTCAATCCATTACAAAAAAAATCGAAGCTTTAAATTCAGTCTTAAACACTAAAGACCAATTATCAAAAAAAGTTGATCCCATAATTAAGGACAATCTGGATGATTTTGTCAAAGAAATCCCCAAAACATTGGGGCCGACCATTACCAAAACTTTAAAGGAAGAAATAAAGAATTCACAGGATGCAGTTGTCGAGGCATTATACCCTATTATGGGTAAAATGATCAAAAAGTATATTCAGAATGAAATGAAAATGCTTTCTGAAAGAATCAATAAACAACTTCAAAGCAGTTTCTCTATTAAATCCTGGAAGCGAAAATTTAAGTCCAAAGTTTCCGGTGTTAGTGAAGAAGATATTATCATGTCCGATCTCATAAAACCTGAGATTGAACAAATCTTTATAATAGATAAAGATTCCGGTATTCTGTCTGGAAACTACAGTAAAAAGGAAACAATTGATAAAGATTTAATTTCTGGCATGCTTACTGCTATAAAGAGTTTTGTTGAAGATGCTTTTAGTGCCGGAAATCAAGATCTGGAATCAATTGAATATGAGTTATACAATATTCATATTCAGAATTTTCACTTTTATTATATTGCAGTAGTAATCTCCGGCGCTTATAACCAAACATATAAGAACAACTTGGAAAACAAATTATTGGACTTTTCAGAACACATAACGAAAGATCATGTTGAAGAAAAAGATCTATCAACTGAACTAGAAAAATATTTTAAGAATGAGTAGCCCTAAAAAAATAGTGTTATTAGGTCATTTTGGAGTTGGTAAAACGTCCTTAATGAAACGATTCATTGATGACACATTCTCTGAAGATTACAAAGTAACTTTAGGAGTTCAAATACAGAAAAAAGTAGTTGAATTAAAAAATACTAAAAAAGTTTCATTGATCATTTGGGATGTAGAAGGTAATACAACGGTAAAAAATGCCAGATTGTCGTATTTGTTGGGATCTAATGGGTTTATTTACGTGTTTGATGCGACGAGGATCGATACTTTTATAGATATAAATGAAGAAATTGAGTTTTTAAAGGAAAACTATCCTAAAGCCAAAATTAAAGTTATCGGAAATAAGCTGGATTTGGTAAGCAAACAATCTTTAATTGATATACTGGCTTTAAAAGAAATAGACTATGACTGTTTAAGCAGTGCCAAGACCGGTGAAAATGTGAATAAGATGTTCCGGGATTTAGCCCAAGATCTTCAAAGCTGACAATACTGATGATTGAAAAATTAAAACAACAGTACATTAAGGACAAGATTCAGTTTATAGAAATCTCAAGAGATGGAATAATCCTGGATTCTGATAATAACCTTTTCAAATTAACAAAAGGCGATTCAATTTATGATGTGCATCCCATTTTTGAAAGTATCCAGTACCACTTTGATGAGAAACCGGGAAGCGAGTTTACCATCTCATGTATTAATTTGGAGTTGGGTACCATTTCTGGCATCTTTGACCTCATAATTCATATACAAAAGGATAGTATAATATTCTCCATAATAGATTTTACAGCACATTACAAAATATCAAATACTTTATCACAGGAAAAGAATGAGTCATTGATACAGTCGCAAATTCTTAAAGAACGTGAGGAGTTTAAAAATAAGTTTTTGGCTAACACAAGCCATGAATTAAGGACCCCTTTAAATTCTATAATGGGTTTCTCAACCATTTTACAACGATCTAATTTAAATGAATCCCAATTACATTATTTAGATATTATAAAACAATCGGGTGAACATCTAAGAAATTTAATTGATGATATTCTTGATATCTCGAAAATTGAAATGGGAAGGTTGAAAATCCAGTATAACCGTTTTGATTTTTTTAAAGTAATAGAACTTCTGGATGACACCTATACTGTAAAAACCAAAACCAAAAACATTAATTTTATCTGTAAAATAGATAAAAACATACCTCGTTTTCTGATAGGTGATAAAATAAGATTAACTCAAATATTGACCAATTTGCTGGATAATGCAACAAAATTTACTCACAGTGGAGGCATTAATCTTAATGTGAAATTACTTGAAAGAAAAAGCAAAGATTTAAAATTAGAATTTGAGATTAAGGATACAGGAATAGGTATTCAAGAGGATAAGATAGATTCCATTTTTGAAAGTTTTATTCAAACTCATAATATAAATACGTATGGTGGGACGGGATTAGGTTTATCTATTGTAAAAAACCTGGTAAATTTAATGAATGGATCTATAAATGTTTCGAGCAAGGAAGAAGAAGGAACAACTTTTAAAGTTATCCTGAATTTTGAATTCTCGGCCAACCAGAAGGAAGATACTATTGTAGAGTTAAATACACAGGCGAGTACTGAAGGAAATAAATTTAGTATTTTAATTGCCGATGATCTTGAAAGCAATCTTCTCTTATTAATGAAAATTCTGGCCGATTATGGAGATTATTATGTCGATATTGTAAGCAATGGCGACCAGGTGATAGAACGATTACATCAAAATGCATACGACCTGATTTTAATGGATCTCAAAATGCCAAAAATGGATGGTTACGAAACTACACGATTCATTAGACAATCAGAAGTTGAAGAATTTAAAGACATCCCAATTATTGCGCTAACGGCAAATGTTTCTCCTTTAGAAAAGGAAATATGTTTGGGAATTGGTATGAACGACTACATTGCCAAACCATTTAATGAAAAAGAGCTGATAAAAAAGATGAATAACCTGTTAAATAAAAAAGCGAACTAAAGTTCGCTTTTTTTTATTGATTCATGTTTTTTATTCCATAAATGAATTGGTCCAGATCAACTTCTTGTTTTACTAATTCCAATGCCTTTTTTGTAATATACTTAACGTTAACGGCATGGAACCCTAAAGCAACGCAAAACTTTCTTAACAATTTAACCTCATCTTTTCGTCGGATTTTATCTGCCCAAACCATCTGAGCCAGGTCATATAATCGTTCTAAGCGTTCATCATAAGACACAGGTGCATTTATAGGATGAGTTTCATAATCCTTCAAGATCTTTTTATAATCATCCTCACTAATATTCAATTTACTTGCTAATCTGTCTAAAAAATTTTTTTCGGTCTTTGTAATAACGTCATCACTCAATGCCATTCTAACAATTGATGCAAAATGATCTTTATTTCTTTTTCTGAATTCGCTGTCAAAAAGGTCTGAAATCGCCATATTTTTGTAATTTCTTTAAGACAAATATAGGCCTATTAAAACTTTTTATCAATAATTGCTAAAACAAAAATTCTATATTTGCACAAATTATTCTTAGTTGAGTAAATCGTTTATCTCTCAAATTTATTTACAGTCTTTGCAGGTGCAAAAACTGCAGAATGCTATTGCCTATAATCAATCTAAATCACACCTTAAAGGCCTTGTTGGTTCATCTTTTTCATTCATTTTAGCAAATACGTTCAGCCTTTCAGAAAGTCCTTTTTTATTAATTTTTAATGACAAGGAAGAGGCTGCTTATTATTTAAATGATTTAGAACAACTTCTTAATGATAAGGACGTCATGTTCTATCCGGGAAGTTACAGAAGACCATACCAAATTGAAGAGACAGATAATGCCAATGTGCTTTTACGTGCTGAAGTCCTAAACCGAATCAACTCCAGAAAAAAACCGGCCATAATTGTTACTTATCCCGATGCTCTTTTTGAAAAAGTAGTGACCCGAAAAGAACTTGAAAAGAACACTTTAAAAATATCTGTAGGTGAGGAATTATCAATTGATTTTATAAATGAGGTATTGTTTGAATATCAATTTAAGCGAGTTGATTTTGTAACGGAACCGGGAGAGTTTTCGGTTAGAGGGGGAATAATTGACGTGTTCTCTTTTTCAAATGATGAACCATATAGAATTGAGTTTTTTGGGGATGAAGTAGATAGTATAAGGACCTTTGACATCGAAACGCAACTTTCTATTGATCAGGTAAAGAAAATAAGCATAATTCCCAATGTTGAGAATAAATTTCTGGATGACAATCGCGAGAGTTTTTTGAAATACATCGCTTCTAAAACGGTGGTTTTCATCAAGAATGCTGATATCCTTTTTTCAAGGACTGATGATTTATTCAAAAAAGCTGAAGAAGCATTTGAAACATTATCAAAAGACATAAAGCACTCAACTCCTATTGAATCCTTTTGCAATTCAGAATTACTGAAAAAGCAGTTGCTGGATTTTACTTTAGTCGAGTTTGGTACGAAATGCTACTATTGTCATTCTGAACGCATTGAAGAATCTCTACAAAACATAATCCTATTCAACACCACACCACAACCAACTTTCAATAAGCAATTCAATTTATTGATTGAAAATCTCAATTCAAATTGTGATAATGGCTATACTAATTACATAGCCTGTGTGAGTGAGCAGCAGGCAAAACGATTTCATGATATTTTTGATGATTCCCATCTTGATGTCAAACAATACAAAACGATTACACTGTCATTACATCAGGGGTTTATTGATCATGATAATAAAATAGTTTGTTACACAGATCACGAGATATTTGAGCGCTATCATAAATTCAATATTAAAAGCGGATACGCCAAAAAGCAAGCGATAACACTAAAGGAATTAACAAGTCTTGAAATAGGTGATTATGTCACGCATATAGATCATGGAATAGGGAAGTTTGGTGGGCTGCAAAAATTAGATGTAGAAGGTAAAAAACAAGAAGCCATAAAATTAATTTATGGAGATCGTGATATTCTTTATTTAAGCATTCATTCATTACATAAAATAACCAAGTTTAATGGCAAGGACGGAAAGCCTCCAAAAATATACAAATTAGGAAGTAAGGCATGGAAAATCCTTAAGCAAAAAACAAAATCAAGAGTAAAGGAAATTGCCTTTAACCTGATAAAACTTTATGCAAAACGAAAACTAAAAAAAGGATTTCAGTATAATCCCGATAGTTATTTACAACTGGAACTGGAATCCTCCTTTATTTATGAGGACACGCCAGACCAGATCACTTCAACAACTGACGTTAAAGCCGACATGGAAAGCGAACAACCTATGGACAGACTTGTCTGTGGAGACGTTGGGTTTGGAAAAACCGAAGTAGCCATTCGTGCTGCATTTAAGGCCGTTGATAATGGCAAACAAGTCGCTGTCCTTGTGCCAACTACCATATTAGCCTTTCAACATCACAGGACATTTACAGAAAGGCTGAAAGATTTTCCGGTAACTGTGGACTACTTAAACAGATTTAGAACTGCTAAAGAAAAAAGAGTAACCCTTGAGAACCTTGAAAAAGGACATGTCGATATTATTATTGGCACACATCAACTGGTAAACAAAAATGTGAAATTTAAGGACTTAGGATTGCTCATAGTAGATGAAGAACAAAAATTTGGAGTTGCGGTCAAAGAAAAACTTAAGACCATTAAAGAGAATGTAGATGTATTGACACTTACGGCAACGCCAATACCAAGAACGCTTCAGTTCAGCCTGATGGCTGCACGAGATCTCTCTGTAATCACCACTCCTCCGCCAAACAGATATCCTATTGAAAGCCATGTGATCAGATTCAGCGAGGAAACCATAAGAGATGCCATTAGTTATGAGATTCAACGCGGCGGACAGATCTTTTTTATACATAACAGAATAGAAAATATCAAGGAAGTTGCAGGAATGATACAACGATTGGTTCCTGATGCCAAAATAGGAATTGGACATGGACAAATGGAAGGTAAAAAACTGGAAACACTTATGTTAGCCTTTATGAATGGTGCATTTGATGTTCTTGTTAGTACAACTATTGTTGAAAGTGGTTTGGATGTGCCCAATGCTAACACCATATTTATAAATAACGCCAACAATTTTGGATTGAGTGATCTGCACCAAATGCGAGGTCGTGTTGGCAGAAGCAATAAAAAAGCATTTTGTTATTTTATAACTCCTGAATTTTCGGCTATGACCCCTGATGCCAGAAAACGTATCACAGCTTTGGAGCAGTTTACTGAACTGGGCAGCGGATTCAATATAGCAATGAAAGATCTTGAAATTCGAGGAGCAGGAGATCTTCTTGGTGGAGAACAAAGCGGATTCATCAATGAAATCGGCTTTGATACCTACCAGAAAATATTGCAAGAAGCCATTGAAGAACTAAAAGAAAAAGAATTCAAAGATCTTTATAAGGAAGACCTGTCAAAACCAAAACAATATGTAAAAGACATTACTATCGATACAGATTTTGAACTTCTTTTCCCTGATGATTATGTGAATAACATAACCGAAAGGCTCAATTTGTATACTCAGCTTAACACTTTGAAAACCGAAGACGAATTACAACAATTTGAATTGGACATTACTGATCGTTTTGGTGACTTACCTACTCAGGCTGTCGACCTATTAAATAGTGTGAAGATCAAATGGATTGCAACTAAATTAGGATTGGAAAAGGTTGTTATGAAGCATAATAAATTAATTGGTTATTTTATAAGTGACCAGCAAAGTTCATTTTATCAAAGTTCAAATTTCACCAGAGTTTTAAATTACATTCAAAATAATCCAACAGCTTGTAAGATGAAAGAAAAACAAACCAGAAGTGGTCTAAGATTGTTAATTACTTTTGAGAAAATTTCTACAATTGAAAAAGCATTGAATGCCCTTCAACAAATAAATACTTAATAATGGAATTCTTTAGAATAATAGACAAGCAGGTTTCACAGGAAATAATTCAGGATAAAATTTATCCAAAAAGCGTTGATGAATTTACGGAATCAATGATGTTTCTTGAAGACAATAACAACGATTTTAAAGGCTTAACTCTTTGGGGGGAATTTATAATCAGCTATGATAAAATTAACGGAGGTGTCCGATTTACCCTGGTAGATTGCCCAAACGCATTATCCTGGACCATTACCACAGGGTTTCCTCCGGAAAGAAATAAAATTGTGATCCATGCTACTATAAACAGAACGCAAAAACCAGAAGAATTTCTTGAAGAAATTCATGAGTTTCTGGATGAATGGGAATCAGGATTAAATTCACTATTTTAATAATAAACTTGTTTTTGAATATTGTTTACTTTTGAAATTCAAAAACATGAATATCCCTTTGGACCCACTAACAGGGTTTGGCTTAATTCTTGTTTTATAAAAGTAAAACTTAAAAAAATGACTAAAAAACTACTTTTTATATTCACGCTCTTACCAGGTATGTTATTGTCTCAACATAGTATTAAAGGGACATTTACACCGGCAAAAGAATATAAATGGATCATACTATATAAAGTTACTCCAACAACTTCTATCTATGTTGATAATGCAGAAATAGCTAAAGATGGAAGTTTTGAAATTTCTCTGGATTCTTTAGCCGTAAAAGGGGTTTATAGAATTGTTTATGCTGTTCCACAGGAACAATTTAACTTTGATATCATTTATGACAAAAAGGAGGATATTGAACTAACTTTTAGTCAGGATAATGGAGTTAATTTTGTAAAATCTAATGAAAATAAATTATTGACCTCTTACACGAGAAGCATAATGATGGTAAATGAGACAATTAATAGATTTTATTCTACAAACAGTAAGGACGAGAAAACCTTTACTCATATTTTTAAAACATTAGACGAAGCTCAAAAAAGTTTTGAGGAAGCTTCACAAGGAACTATTGCACATTATTTTATTAAGTCTAATTCGCCATATATCCCAGAAAGCTATGAAGATATTAGGACCTATTCAAAAAATTTAAGAAACAACTACTTAAAACATGTTGATTTCAATGATCCTGTTTTACAAAGCTCAGAATTCTTAATAGAAAGGATGTTGGGCTATGTGTTTGGGATGACATCTAACCCTGATGATTTGGATGCCTTCAAAACTAATGTTGATGATATTGTAAAAGCGATTAAATCAACACAACCAGATTATCAAAAGACTTTACTGGAAATCCTATGGAACCAGTTTGTCGATATTGAAAATGAGACCATGGCAAACTATGTAGCCTCCAATTATTTGATACCGATTTCTGAAGAGTTGAATGATGGTGAATTGACAACTAAATTAATTGTTTATAAGAATACATCTATAAATGCTTTTGCTCCGGATTTTCCTTTAACCATTAAACAAGACGGAAATGAAGTAACAAAAAAACTTAGTGAATTGGATATTGCCAACCGTTATGTTATTGTCTTTTGGAGCAGTTCATGCAGCCATTGTTTGAAAGAATTACCGGAATTGAAAAAATATTTGCAGACTCCCGGTAAGGATACTAAGGTCATCGCCATAGGATTAGAAGATGAACCTTATAACTGGAATAATGAAATTTTGTATTACCCTGATTTTATTCATGTATATGGGAAAGGAAAATGGGATAACCCAATTGGTGATAGTTATGGCGTTAGCGCAACACCAACTTATTTTGTTTTGAATAAGGATAAGCAAATCATAGCAAAGCCTTATGATTTTGAAGCACTCAAAACTTTTTTGGAAAAGAATCCTGTAAAGGCTCATGATTCTAAAAAAGAAGATTAATTCAGATCCTGAAACAAGTTCAGGATGACAGAAATATCAAAAATGATAAAAAGCATTTTCCAAATGTTCAATATCATAAGAATTAGCATTCTTAACAATGGCAATAATATCAAATCGCACCTCAACATTTAATCCGTTAACTGTGACATATTCATCAACGGCTTTTACCAATCGCTGGATCTGTTTGGGCTTCACAAAATCCTGAGGATTTCCAAAATCAATACTTGATCTTGTCTTAACTTCTATAATTGCTAAAGTTTCTTCCTTCCTGGCAATAATATCTACTTCAGCCTTGTCAAACCGATAATTGCGTTCAATAATTTTGTAGCCATTTTTAACCAAAAAATTTACAGCAAGCTGCTCTCCTTTTTTACCAAGTTCATTGTGTTGTGCCATGTTTCAGTATTCAGTCATCAGTATGCAGTATTATTCATAGAAATTGACTATTGACTGTGCACTGTCAACTACCAACTGAACACTTCTTCCCAATATTAATGTTCGGTTATCATCAATATGTCCAGCGGGAAAATTAAAACAAATTGGAAAGTCATATTCATTACAAATTTCAAAAATAATCTCTTTAGCAGTTTTTCCAAAAGGAATGGTATTATCATTCATTTCTGTCAATCCTCCCACAATCAATCCTTTTAATTTATCAAAATAACCGTTGCGCCTCAGGTTTTGCATCATCCTGTCAACATGATATAAATATTCATCTAGATCTTCAATAAATAGAATTTTTCCGCTTGTATCAACACTTGTTTCTGACCCTAATAAACTATATAAAATACTTAAATTCCCTCCTACTAAATTTCCGTTTGCTTTTCCCTGTTTATTCAGCTTATCAGATTTTGTAGAATAGTTCAAATCAACACCAAATAAAGCATCTTTTAAACTATTCAAGGTTTCACCTGTGTTTTTTGGAATATTAATTGGCATAGATGCGTGCAA
>Ga0316201_10004728_pt1 | contig 10340 bp, 11 predicted proteins | sample CS6wburrow_MG_FD_204516 | JGI IMG/M metagenome (GOLD analysis project Ga0316201, IMG submission 204516) | Coastal sediment microbial communities from Delaware Bay, Delaware, United States - CS-6 worm burrow | ecosystem: Environmental > Aquatic > Marine > Coastal > Sediment | place: USA... | reverse complement strand
CGCCCCCGCGCCAGCCGCTGCGCCGGCCGCGAGCGCGCGCTTCGCTGAGGAGATCCACCAGCCCAGCCTGGTGCTCGGTCTGCGCACCGGCGACCTCGACCAGCAGGGGCGCGCCGCGCGCGTGCCGTGCCGCGTCTGCCACGACAGAATAGAGCCGCGCGAGGAGCTGGCCCTGGCCAAGCGGCTCGAGCGCTTCCACGCTGGCGTGGTGATCGAGCACGGCGACAACACCTGCCGCACCTGCCACAACCCGCCGCGCTTCCAGGACTTCCGCCTGGCCAGCGGACGCAGCGTCGAGATAGGCCAGGTCATCGAGCTATGCGCGCAGTGCCACGGCGGCATCTACCGCGACTATCAGCACGGCGCCCACGGCGGCATGAGCGGCCACTGGGACCTGACGCGCGGCCCGCGCGATCGCAACCACTGCCTCGACTGCCACGACGCGCACCGCCCGGCGATCACGCGCGTGCTGCCGGCGCCCTACCCTAAGTACCGCTTCCTCGAGTCGACCCAGGTGATCCATGACTAGGCCGCTCACCCGGCGCTCCCTGCTCAAGGTCGCGGGCGGCGCGGTGGGCGCCTCGGCCCTGGCCTGGGCGGTGTCGCCGCTGGCGCGCTTCGCCGGCGAGCTCAGCGTCGAGGAGGTGCTGCAGCGCCACTACAAGGAGCTGAGCGCCGCGGACAAGCAGCGCGTGTTCGCCCGCCTCGAGACGGAGGCGCGAGAGCGCTACGGCGTGAGCGTGCGTATCCGCGATCCCCAGCCACGGCCCAACACCCGCTTCGCCTACGCGCTCAACCTCTCGACCTGCATCGGTTGCCGGCAGTGCGCCGAGGCCTGCCACCGCGAGAACAACCACGACCGGGTCAGCCACAACAGCTACATCCGCGTGTTCGAGATGGATCAGGGCAAGATCGATCTCGCCCACGGTCACTCCAACTACGACCACCCGGTGCCCCAGCCCAACGCCACCTACATGCCGGTGCAGTGCCACCACTGCGAGAAGCCGCCTTGCGTCGACGTCTGCCCGGTCAAGGCGACCTGGAAGGAGCCCGACGGCATCGTCGTCATCGACTACAACTGGTGCATCGGCTGCCGCTACTGCGAGGCCGCCTGCCCCTACCACGCGCGCCGCTTCAACTGGTCCGCGCCCGAGATCCCGGCCGCCGAGCTCAACCCGGACCAGGGCTACCTCTCCAACCGCGTCCGGCTCAAGGGCGTGATGGAGAAGTGCACCTTCTGCCTGCACCGCACCCGCGAGGGCAAGCTGCCGGCCTGCCTCGAGGCCTGCCCGGCCGGCGCGCGCGTGTTCGGCGACGTGCTCGACCCCAAGAGCGAGGTGCGCTGGGTGATCGAGAACAAGCGCACCTACGTGCTCAAGGAGGAGTGGGGCACGGTGCCCAGCTTCTACTACTTCTTCGCCGCGTGAGGCTGATATGAGCCAGAGCCAGACCGCCAGCCCCGAAGCCTCCTCGCACGTGGTGAGCTACCCGCGCTTCCTGTGGCGCGCGCTGGGTCTGGCTACCGATGGCGGCCCGCTGTTCTACGCCTGGATGCTGCTGCTGACCGCGGTGGCGCTGGTGGGGCTCAACGCCTGGGCGCAGCAGGTCGCCGACGGCATGATCCACACCAACATGACCGACCACGTGTCGTGGGGGCTGTACATCGCCAACTTCACCTTCGCGGTGGGGGTGGCGGCCGGCGGCGTGATGATGGTGATCCCCGCCTACCTCTACCGTGACCGCGAGATGCACGACGTGGTCATCTTCGGCGAGCTGCTGGCCATCGCCGCCATCGTCATGGCCATGCTGTTCGTGTCGGTCGACCTCGGACGACCGGATCACTTCTGGCACCTGGTGCCGGGCATCGGCCAGTTCAACTGGCCGCTCTCCATGCTGTCGTGGGACGTGTTGGTGCTCACCGGCTACCTGCTCATCAACCTGCACATCGTCGGCTACCTGCTCTACATCCGCTTTCGCGGCGAGGCCCCCAACCCACGCTGGTACGTGCCCTTCGTGTTCGTCTCCATCATCTGGGCCATCTCCATCCACACTGTCACCGCCTTCCTCTACAGCGGGCTGGGCGGCCGGCCGCTGTGGAACTCGGCGCTGCTGGCGCCGCGCTTCCTGGCCTCGGCCTTCGTCTCCGGGCCAGCCTTCCTGATCGTGGCGCTGAGCGTGGTGGACCGCTACACCCGCTTCCACATCGGCGCGGGGCCGCAGCGCGTGCTGGTCAACATCCTGCGCGTCACCGTGGTGGTGAACCTGTTCATGCTCGCCAGCGAGCTGTTCACCGAGTTCTACACCGGCGGCGCGCACACCGAGAGCGCCCAGTACCTGTTCTTCGGCCTCGAGGGCCACGACCGCCTGGTGCCCTGGATCTGGACCTCCATCGCCCTCAACGTGATCGCCGCGGTGATGTTCTTCCTGCCTGCCACGCGCGAGCGGCGCGGCCTGCTGCTGACCGCCTGCCTGTTCACCTTCGTCGGCGTCTGGATCGAGAAGGGCATGGGCCTGATCGTGCCCGGCTTCATCCCCAGCTCGCTGCACGAGATCGTGGAGTACCTGCCCAGCCTGGTGGAGTGGCGCGTCACCGCCGGCGTCTGGGCCTTCGGGCTGATGATCTACACCGCGACGATCAAGATCGCGGTGCCCATCCTCAGCCAGGCGCAGCGGCGCGACGGCTGAGAGCTCATCGCCTATAATGGCGCTCGCCTCAGGAGGTGACCCCGTGCGCCGATCCCTGATAGCGCGCCCAGCCGCGCTCTTCATCGTGCTGTCGCTCGGCGCATGCGAGTGCGGCGTGCCGGTCGAGGGCGATCCCGACGGCGCGTCCACCGTGGACGCTGGCCACACCCTCGACGACGCGAGCGCGGTGGACGCGACCGCGGCGGACTTGAGCGGCGTCGACCTGACGCGACCGGACAGCGGCGGCGTCGACGCCGGGGCGGCGGCGGACAGCGGCAGCTCAGATCTCGCCCAGCCCGACCTCGGCCAGACCACGCCGGACAGCGGCGCGGGCGACGACAGCTCGGTCGCTGACGCCGCGCCCCAGGACGCGACCGTGCCGCCGCAGCCAGGCTTCGCCCAGGCGCCGCTCGGGACCTCGCTCTCTCGCGCCTGGGTCTACGTGCTCACCCACGAGCCCTTCATCAGCGGGCTCACGGTCACCATGGGCGAGGTCACCCCGGCGGTGATCGATCGCTACTTCGACGACTTCAACGCCACCGCGGTGCACACCTGGGCCGACGGTCTGGGCGTGCCCATCAACAGCTGGCGCCAGCAGGGCGACGTGCCTTACGTCAGCTGGATCACCGACGTCGGCCTCAGCACCTCGAACTCGCTGGAGCTCGGCGGCATGCCCGCCGACGTGCCCGGCCGCATCGGCTACCAGATCGGCGACGAGCCCAGGGACCAGGCCGAGTTCGACGTGTACTGGACCGGGGTGCAGGTGGCGCAGCAGCAGGACCCCAACGCTCTGGTGATCCTCAACTGGAGCTACCACGCCGAAGACCTGCTGCCCGGCTTCTTCCAGACCGCGGCCGAGACCTGGAACGTGGATATCTTCAGCTACGACACCTACTCCACCAGCCGCGACGTGTACGAGCGCTATGACCAGTTCTCCAAGGTCTGCCGCCAGTACGACATGCCCTGCTGGCGCTACCTCGACAGCTACTGGGACGGCAGCCACGACGACGACCTGGCCGAGATCGACATGCGCTGGGACGCCTTCGCTGGCCTGGTGTTCGGTTACTCCGGCCACACCTGGTTCCTCTACCAGGTCGCGGCCGGCAGCAACGGCCTGCACTCCAACCTGTTTGACGTGAACAACGACTGGGACGCGCTGCCGACCGAGAAGTTCGCCTGGGCCGCCCGCATCAACCGCGACCTGCGCTTCCTGGGCGAGACCACCAACCAGCTCAAGCCCCTGGACGCGCGCTTCGCCTACCACTGGCCGACCATCCCGGACTGGGGTATCGCCATCGCCCTGCCCCCCGGCGTCGACGTGTGGGAGGTGGGCGCGGGCGGCGACCCCTACCTGCAGAGCGTGGGCTGCCCCGAGGGCGAGGCCGACATGGACATCCCCATCGGCTTCTTCGAAGACGGCTTCGGCAGCCGCTACGTCATGGTGCAGAACGGCAACCACCCCGGCGGGTCGTGGCCGACCGAGAGCGATCAGCCGGGCGAGCTGCTGCTGAGCTTCGACTTCTCGACAGCGCCGGCCGGCTTCGACCCCAGCATCCTGCGCACCCTCGATCTGCAGTCAGAGCAGATCGTGCACCTGCCCCTGACCGATCTCGGCGGTGGCCTGCGCGAGCTGCGCCACAGCCTCGACGCGGGCGAGGTGCTGCTGTTCAAGTACGCCAACGGCGAGCCGTTCGCGCGCCGCGCGCCCTGATCCTCGGACCTACGGGCTCAGGTGCATGAAGTAGCACTTCAGGCCAACCATCCCCATCAGGCCGATGCCGTGCTCCGGGCCGTTGCCGTGGTTGTTGTAGCTCCAGTGCATGCCCCCCTCGATGTAGGGGGTCGGCACGATGTAGAAGGGGTCATCGAGCTCGATGAAGAAGGCATACTGGACCAGCAGGAAGACCGGCACCGTTCCCACCCAGCCATCGCGGTTGGCCTCGTCGAAGTAGAAGCCGAATCCAGACCCGCCTCCGAAGCCCAGCCGCTCCCACCAGAAGATGAACGAGACCCGCGGCTCCAGCAGCATGATTGGCGGGTAGTAGCTGAACCCCTGCTCGGCGTAGCTGTCCACGCTGGGATCGCCCACGCGGGCGTTGTCCTCGAAGTGGATGTTGTAGAGGTACTTCAGCTCGAGCTCGACTGACACGAACTCGTCGTCCAGGTAGACCGCGCCGAGGGTGACGGCCGGGCCGCCGACGGTGAGGTAGTGGGGCTGGTCAATGTCGCGCCAGCCCTCGTAGCGGTTGTACCCAGCGGCGAGGGAGAGCCCCATGCCATCGTCCTGGGCCGTGGCCCGTGAGGTGGGGAGCAGGCAACAGATCGCGACCAGGAGCGTGAAGGACTTCATGCGAGCCTCGCGGTGTTCGGCCAGGAGCTTCGAGCTCAGTCGGCCCAGTTCTTGTCGGCCTCATCGTCTTGATTCATGCGCTCGCACCACCACCCGCCCGGCTCGTTGAGCTCGATGTCCAGCCAGCCGATGCTCAGCTGCGGTCTGTGCAGCTCCTCGTGGAGGAAGACGAGGGCGGCGCCCTCCTCCATCTCCGACTCGACCCACTTCTCCTCTTCGAAGTTGTAGGTCTCGACGTTCTCGACCACGCCGCGCCAGGTGTTGTCCTCCTCCACCACCTCGACGAAGTCACCTCTCGAGCGCTCGCTCCATCGCGAGTCTCCGGTCAGCTCGCGGGTGATGTCCTTCTTGTAGAGCTCGTAGCCGCCGCCGTCGACGCGCGCCAGAAACTGATATTCGCGCTCCTGTATCTGATCGTCTATGCCCTTCTGCCATCTGCCCTGGTAGGGCGCGCAGCCGACCAGCGTCGTCACGACACCGAGGACAAGGCTACTACCGACAAGGACCGCTTCGATGCGATACACGTCCGGCCTCCAGCTCATTTCATGTTCGCCTGTTGCTGGACCATATCAACGACGCTGCGGCCGGGAAATCTTGTATCCTCTTCGCGGACCGTCTGACGGGGCCGGAGGCTGCATGAGGCCACCTCGCAACGAGGCCATGGTGAGAGCAATGAGAGAGCTCCGGAGAGATTCATTCGCGACGTTTCTGGTGGGCGCGTGCGTCCTTTCTGCTGTCTTGCTGTTCAGCAATGGCTGCGGAGACGAAGCTGAGCTGCTGGAGTTCTGCACGCCCAAGTGTGACTGCAACGGCGATGAGGACCTTGTGGACGCCTGGGGCTGCACCGACCCCAACAGCGACCGCAACTACAGGCGCTCCGACGAGCCCGCATGCTATCAGGACTGCGCCGAGACCATGCGCCCCTGTCTGATCGGGGGTGAGGACATCAACAGCTGTACTTTCCCCGGCGGCTACTGCAACTGCGCGGTTCCCTCGGGCGGCTGATCCTCACAGCGCTCTGGCGAAGGCCAGCACGTGGCCGTCGGGATCGAGGCTGTAGGCGACCTCGTGGCCCCAGTCGCGCGCGGCGAGGGCGCTCAGCTCGGTGGCGCCGCAACGCAGCGCGCGCTCGTGGAAGGCCGCCGGATCGTCGACCACCAGGTAGAGCTCGGCGCGCGGGGTGCCGGCCGCGCGCGCGGGGTCGGGCAGCGCCGGGCCGAGCAGGCGCTTGATCCCGGACTCGGGCATGAGGCCGAGCACGGCGCCGCCCTCGAGCTCGAGCTCGGTCATGCCAGAGACGTCGAGGCGCGGGGCGCGGTCGAGCACCGCGGTGTAGAAGGTGGCGCTGCGTCTCTGGTCGGCGACGTAGAGGATGAGGTGGGCGGCGGTGATCGACATTGAGAGGCTCCTGGCGGTGGCGCGGCTGCGCAGGATAGCGCGGGCGGGCTGGGCAGTCATCGGAGGACGGAAGACAGACGACGGATGACGGACGACGGATGACGGATGACGGACGACGGAGGACGGAACACGGAAAGATCTCGCCTCCCCCGGACACCACAGCGAGTTCGCGCGATCACCGTCATCCACTCTCACCGATCATCAGGGTTCGGGGGCTCGCCGGCGGGGGCGGGATCCTCCGAGCGCCGCCTATGCTCGCGGCCTCGCGGATCGCATCAGCGCCGAAGCCCCTGCTCGCCGCGTACAGTTATCTGTGTGCGGCCACGAATCCTCCCCGGCGCTGCCCACCAGGGCCCAGCTCGCCGTGAGCTTTGCGGCGATCGGAGGAGGACGCACCCGGCGGTGAGCGCGCGGCGATGTGATGAGTGGAGAGGACGGAGGACGGACGACGGGCGGTCAAGGCATCCCGGAGGGCAGCGCATGCGCGCGCAGCCCGCCAGCGTCGAGCACCTCGAGGTCTGGCCCGCGGCGAGCGATCAGGCCCAGGTCGCACAGCTTCTTGATGTTGCGCGCCAGGGTCTCGGGCACGGTGCCGATCTGGGAGGCGACCACCGCCTTCTTCACCTCGAGCTTGATCACCGCGCCGGCCTCGAGCGCCACCTGCTTGCGCTCGCAGTGGGTCACCAGGTAACGCGCCAGGCGGGTGCTCACCTCCTCGAGCGCCAGCGAGGTCTGCTGGTCCACCAGTCGCCGCAGCCACTTCGCCTGTCCCGCGAGCATGGCCCGCGTCGCCGCCGGGTCGCGCTCGACCATATCCAGGAAGGGCGCGCGCGGCACGACGATGGCGGCGGTCTCCTCGAGGGCGAGGGCGCTGGCGGGGTAGCTCTCCATGGAGAGCAGCGCGACCTCGGCGAAGCTCTGCCAGCCCTCTACCAGGTGCAAGATCTGCTCGCGGCCGTCCTTGGTCGCGCGGAAGACCTTGACCCGGCCGTACTCGACCAGGAAGAAGGCCCGCGCCGCGTCACCCTGGTGGCAGAGCGGCTCGTTCTTGGCAAAGGTGCGCCGCTCGCAGAAGCGCGCCACCCGCGTCAGGCTCGACACGTCGAGCTCGGCGAACAGCGCGAAGCGCTTGAGCCGCTGAGGTTCCACCATCCCTGTTCTCCTGCCGAAGCTCCGCAGCGAGCTCAGCAGTATAGCGGATGGTCAGGCCTCGGCGCCGCCCTGCTTGAGCATCACCAGCATCATCTTGAAGCGACCAGGACCGGCCACGGCGTGGGGCACGTCGGCCGGCATCAGCACCACCTCGCCGACCTCGACCCTCACCGGCTCGCCGCCGATGGTGAGCAGCGCGCTGCCCTCGAGCACCGTGACGTAGGCATCGAAGGGCGCGCTGTGCTCGGACAGCTCCTGACCCTCGTCAAAGGCGAAGATGGTCAGGGTGCCGGCTGGCCCCTTGGCCAAGGTGCGGCTCACCACCGCGCCCGCGCCGTACTCGACCAGCTCGTCCAGCTTCAGGGCAGTGGACTGCTCTATGGCACCGGGGGCGCGCGTCTTGTTATCGGCTGCTGACATCTCTGTCCTCCTTGCCCTCACTATTAGCGCCTTCGGCGCGAGCGATCCATGTGCTCCAGCGATTAGATCGTTTTGCCGCATGCACGCGGCACCCCTGCGCGGCGAGCGCGTCCATCAGCGGCACAGGCTTGAAGCTGGCGTCGACGCGGATGTGCTCGTCCTGCGCGAGCAGCCGCGCCCGCCGCTGCACCTCTCCCAGCGGGTGTTCGCCGCGCTCGAGGCTCTCATCGGCGTCGATCTCGAGCACGGCGCGACCCTCCTCGACCCAGCCCGGGAGCTCCTCGGCCGCTGGCTCGAGCGGAGCCGCGCCGGCCGTGGCCGACGCGCCTGCGCCGAGCCCCTGGACGATGGGTCGCGGCGCCTCGCCCCTGGCCGCGCGCTGCAGCGCCACCACCAGCGCCGAGACCTCGACCCCGGCAAGCTCGGCGGCCTGGCGCAGCGTCGCCACCCGGGCCACGGTGCGCCGCAGCACCGGGTTCTTCAGCTTCTCGAACGCGGGCGCATACTCGAGCAGCACCTGCTCCAGCTCAGGCCACGCCAGCAGCGCGCCCACGCGGGTGTGGGGGCTTATCTCCAGATCGACCATCGAGGCAGCCGTCGACGCGCTCATGCCGACACCTCCTTCTCGTCGTCATACTCGAGCAGGCGGCGATCGCCCTCGAGCGCGCGCAGCGGCGTGAGGTCCTGGCTCATCTCCACGGTGCCGAGGTAGTCCCCTCCGGCTTCGCGCACCGCGAAGTAGCGGATGTGCACGAAGCGACCGTGCAGCTGGATCCAGAACGCCGCCGAGTCCTGACGGCCCGCCTTGAAGTCGGCCAGGATGCGCTCGACCACGTCCACGCTCTTGGGCGGGTGGCAGAACTGCACCTTGCGCCCGATCACCGCCTTGGGCCGCGGGAAGATGCGATCGCCCTCGCTGAAGAAGGCGACCCGGTCATCGGCGTCGACGAAGGTGATGTCGAGCGGCAGCGCGCCCATGATGCCGCGCAGCTGCGCCGGGGAGAGCGCGCCGGCCGAGAAGGTCACCTGACCTGTCACCTGGGCGCCGTCGACCTGGTCGGAGTCCGCCCGCTCCTCGTCCGAGAAGGGTGGTGGTGGGTCGATCAGGCAGTAACCGAAGCGCTCACCCTCGGACGCGATCTCGCGCCACTCGGCCTCGGTCAACTTCTGCTCGGCCATGGGGAGCAGGAAGCGCTCCTCCTTGGTGAACATCTCCTCTATCTGGTCGGCCAGGGGCACCGCCACCTGCTCGGCCACCACGCGCCACTCCTCGATCGCAGCCTGGTCCTCGGCCAGGGCCTCGCGCAGCGCCTTGAGCGCCTCGCGCACGTCATCGTCCTTGGCCCACATCACCTGGGAGGGACCGGTGACCCCGCGCGCCTCGAGGCGCGGGAACAGCAGGTTCTCCTTGCGCGCGTAGTGCTTCTCCAGCTCCAGCAGCTCCTCGACCTGGGCGCGCCAGGCTTCGAGCACCTCGACGGGCAGCGTGGCCAGCGCCGGCGTCAGCACCGCGGTCACGCTGTCGCGCAGGGCGGCGACGCGCTCGGCCAGGGCGCGGTTCTCCGCCAGGAAGACCTCGACCGGATGGCCGGCCGGGCGCTGCGTCGGCCCCGGCTCGGCGATCAGCTCACGCAGCACCTGGGAGTGCAGGTCGCACATGGCCTTGACCTCGCTGACCTCCATGCCCTCGTCCATGAGCTGCTGCTCCATGGCCACGATCTCATCGCCCGACACCTCGCGCACCACGTCCTTCAGCCGCGCCTTGACCACCTCCGGATCATCACCCTGGTGCAGCCCCGTGATCACTGACTTGAGGGTCTCAATCTTCTTCTGCCGGTTGTTGATCAGCTCGCTCATCGCTCCCTCCGCCTGGCGTGAACCTTAATTTGGATATTGGGATCCTTTTATCTTCTTGACAGCAATGTAGCCGCCGGATATATGGATGTCAAGGTCTTTATGTCTTCTATCTGCTGTCCAGGAGCCCGTCGCATGAGCGCCCTGATCTCTCCCACCAGCGAGTACGCGCTGCGCGCCGTGGTCTGGCTCGTCAGCGAGGACGGCCGAGCGCGCACCGCGCAGCAGATCGCAGCGGGCACCGGGCTGCCGGCGCAGTATCTGGCCAAGGTGCTGCAGCAGCTGGGGCGCGCAGGTCTGCTCAGCTCTCAGCGGGGTGTCGGCGGCGGCTACCGCCTGGCCCGCGCTGCGACCGAGCTCAGCGCGCTCGATGTGGTGCGGGCGGTCGACCCCTCTCGGCGCCTGGCGCGCTGCCAGCTCGGGCGTACCGCCGACGCCGATCCGATCTGCCGCCTGCACGCACGTATCGACCAGGCCGCCG
>Ga0316201_10004727_pt1 | contig 10342 bp, 8 predicted proteins | sample CS6wburrow_MG_FD_204516 | JGI IMG/M metagenome (GOLD analysis project Ga0316201, IMG submission 204516) | Coastal sediment microbial communities from Delaware Bay, Delaware, United States - CS-6 worm burrow | ecosystem: Environmental > Aquatic > Marine > Coastal > Sediment | place: USA: Delaware... | reverse complement strand
AGAGCGGATCCAGCAAATTCCGCCGCTGGGCGAAGAGGGCGCTCAGGTTGGTGCTGGCAAACTGGAATCCAGTCCTTTCACAGAAGTAGCCAAAGGACATGTCGCTTTTTTCAACGGCAACCCCCAACCGGTTGAAAAACCGATTCAGCACAGGGTAAGTGCGGTCGTTGAGAACGATGAAACCAGTATCCACCGGCGTGCCGGCATCGGGGCCATCGGGTATGGTGACGGTGTTGGTGTGCCCACCCACGTAATCGTTTTTTTCGAACAGCGTAACCGCATGGGTGTTTTGCAGCATGTAGGCCGCCGTTATGCCGGCCACTCCGCCGCCCACCACGGCGACGTGTGTCTGCGACGGCGTTTTACCGTTCTGCACTATCGTTTTTTCACCATCAGCTTCCAACGATTCCTCCTCGCTAGGCATCAGCCCGGCTGGGTAAAACAAATTAGCCGTTGACGAATGTTTTGGTTACGTCTTCATTGATGCGTACACTATCCACGATTGTCCACACGGCAACAGGCGACGGATACGGGCCTGTTGGCAGTCAATACCTACCATCTTGTGGGCCCTTACAGGCATCTCAACCAACCAATCCCCGCAGCAGCGTGGCAACTGAGGTCCCTTCAATCACACATGCGCCCGCTTGATTGTGAATGACACCACGCAACTCGATCTGCTCCTCCTCGCGATCGATGGCGCTGATCTCCAGAGTGGCAGTCAGGGTATCGCCGACATAGACGGGTTTGATGAAGTGCAGCACCTGGGATCGATAGATCGCCCCGGTTCCGGGCAGCAGCATACCGAGCACGTGGGAGAACAGGGCGCCGGCCAGCATGCCGTGGGCAATGGGTTTTTTAAAACAGGTGCGGGCGGCAAAACTGGCGTCCACATGCAGCGGGTTCACATCACCGGTGATGGCAATGAAGTGGGAAATGTCGGCGGCAGTGATGGTTTTGGTGAACGACGCCTGCTGTGTTAGGGAGAGGTCATCGTAGGTGCAAAGCGATGGCTGCATCAGCGAAGTCCTTTGCCATGATTCGTCCGGTGAAAACCCTCCGGATATTTCGTTCAGACGATTTAGCGTTAGATTGACCGTCGGGGTGACAAAAGTCGAGGCCATTATCGCTGCAAGGGGGCTCGTTTGTCAAATCTGGATTGAGTCTGTCGACCCCTATCGGAACGCCGAATTTCTGGCTCTCCAGCGATCGACGATGACCGGTTTCCTTGGCAAGGTTTTTGGGAAAAGAGCGCCGCTCCACGATTCTTGGCTTAAATGCAGGAACAGGCGGGCCGTGCTATTTTTAATCTTATCGTAGCTGGAAATTCGATCGTACCAGTCGGATTGAGAATCCCTTATGGCGGCATTTCATTTGCCGGAGACCATCGGTGACAGTTAACCAGCAGGGCAATCCGCTGAGCCGTCATCAACAATCTTGCTTCTTAAACAGCGGATACGAAACATATCTATTTTTCTGCTGAATAGGCCTGGAATTCACCGAGTTCAAGATAACCACCGCCGCCATGGTTGGAAAGAATCCGCAGCTTGATGTATTGTGCCTGGACCGCTGCAATGTCGAAGCATTGGTCAGCAGACGGGACCTTTATTGCCGGGTCCATGTGGTTGTGCAAGGTGAATTCGCCGACCGGCGCAAACCCCGTCCTGGGCCCCTCGGTGGACACCGCAATGGTAACGTTCTTGGCCCACCTGTCGGACGATTCCACTGTATAAGGGTTGAAACAGAATTGCGTGAGGATTTCGGCTGCGGGCAGAGCAAATACAATTTCAGCGGGTTTGTTGTGCTGGTTGGCATAGCCGTGCCCGCTGCCCAATTGACCATCGATGAGGTTTTCAGGTCCCCATGTGGTCTTGTTATACTGACTGGAACTAAAGACAACCCGGCCGCCGTTTTCAGACGCCAGCACATTCAAGCGACCCGCCTTCGCAGCGCCGCTCTGGCTCATCGGCGTCGAAGGGTCGGATACCGCAGCCGCAGGCATTTTTTTCATGGCCACATGAAGACCCAGTAATTTCCACTCGGATTGCTCCACCATATAGGTCAGCCGGAATGTTGTCGCTTGGGGCTGGGTGGGGCAATGGCCGTTCAACTTCAGCAGGCCTTTTTTGTCGAGACAAGCCCCCTCTTCCAGAACCGGGGCGTGCTGGCTCAGCCGATCCAGTTCTCCGAAAGCGGCGAACCCCCTGAAGGTCTGGTTTAATTTGGCCGGTGTAATTTGCACCTTGAAATGGCTGGAGCTGTCTGCATAAAAATCATCGAAATTTTTTTTGAGCACCGATCCGGCAAAGGCCTGCATTGTGCCGGCGGCCAGCATCTTGAGCTGCTGATCCGCGGGCAGTGTATAATTTTTCAGTTTGGTCAGGTGAACGGGCGCACCGGCCAGATCGCCGGCAATGCCTTCAAAAACCCGCCATGTATGCAGCCATGCCAGTCTATTGACCTCGGGCCGGATGGAAAACAGCCCCAATGCGATGCTTGCAGACCCTTTCGGCAGCACCAGAAAGGCCGCCTCATTGGCGATCCCGTTGATGGTCACGTCCCACCGCTCCAGTTTTCCCAAAGGGGCCGCCAGTTCGGGGCGAAGATCCGCTTTGAGGGTACAGGTGTCGTAGGCAATGGGGGTATCCATATCATCAAGGTCTTTTTTTAAATCGGTCAAGATTCGGTCCGGCGAGCGTCCAAGACGGTTGTGGACCGCACGCGCGTGAATGTAGCCAAAGGTCGTTATTTCCTGGGTGTCTCCGGCCGGCAGATTCAGTTTGACATCCACAGCCGATAAGCCTGCCACCGCCCCCGGCACCTCCTTGATGGTCCAGTCCGCCGGGCATTTGAATGTCATTTTGGGCGCTGCCTTGGTAGTGAATGCGGTCATTTTTCCACCCTGGGGATGGGGGGCTTTCTGGTGTTTCTCCAAGGTGACGGCCGCTACTGTGAAAGGCTCGGTATACCGAAGAAACTGGGACTCCAGGGCCGAGGCGAACACGCCGAAAAACAGGTCGCCGTGGCGGGAAAATGTCACTCGCACAATGTATTGCTTGGAATCCTGCACGGACCGCAACAGGACTTCTTCCACTTTGCGCGCGTTGTAGCGGCCCTCTCTCCTCCCAAGGACGGTGAACGTGGTTTCAAAATTCTGCAAAAACAGATCCACAAAATCATAGAGGCCGATATCCAGGTCCATGCGCATGTAGACCACTTCGATCTTGGCTTCGCCTGTTTCGTTTTCAGGCGCCATCTGCTTGGCAAGCGGAATCAGACGCAGGCTATCCTCCTTCAGTATCTCGGCTGACAGTGTGACCGGTATATCGCGCCAGTTGTTTTTGGGGATCGCCAAATGGAAGGTGAGGTCCCTGCGGTCAAGGGGGCGGTAGGTGAAATTGGCATAAGTTTGGCGAAGCTGCTGCGTGGCGGGCATCTTACCCTTGTAAAAGGCATTCAATAGCGCGATGGGTTCCGCGGCAAAGGCAGCCGGGGCCATCGCCAGAACCAAAAGGGTGACGCCCGCCACCAGCCTGAGGACAAGCCCGCGTTTCAATGGCTCACTCAGGGATATCATGGTCGTGCCTCCTTTCATGCGTCTATTGTTGAAAATAGTCCAATCTAAAAGGAGCGGTTCTGCAGGCGCGGGGGCACGCATTCGGTGGTAACAGTGATCCAGGTATGATGCTGTGTCGGTGGAAGAATAGGCAGTGCAAACAGCCTATCGCAACCGTTGTGGTGGTGTCAATACAGACACCGGCAGGCAGTGCCATCGTCAGTCGCAGTGATTTGCTGCTAGCCTATTGTGGACAGGTCGCGCACAAGCGCCACGCCGGCTGTTGGACCCAAGCATCCTCTACCTGCACCACTGACAATCAGCCGTTCACTTGGATCCCTGTTCATTTGAGGCCAGTGGGACGAACGTCGACACGCTAGAGCGACCAGGCGGCAAGGTCAGCCTTCGGCCATAGCCCCTCCCTATGTCGTTATCTCGCCGATACGGACGAGCCGAGTCACCTCAATGGCAACTCGGCTCTGTGTTGGCAGGACCCCCTGTTTAGGGGGAAGGAGGACAACGGATGTTAATGTCCTGCACAATGCATAATATGACACCAATATGACCACAAGATGATTCAGAAATTACGAGTTGGTAAGGTTGGCACTTTCTTAGCCAAAGTGTCGCAAGTCATGGAATGGTATGGGTCCGGCAAGACGGGTGGAAAAAGAAGTTGTAGCCGGTAAAATTTGCGTTAGAGCCTTTGTATCGGGCGGGTAAGAGTAGAGCTGTGGATCATGGGGCTCCGGTCTTAATTTGATGGATCATTCACCCCTGGCCTTCTGTTCAAGAGGCAGCAGGCTATGGTAAATGAAGCGGTTGACGGGTGTCTGGACCCCAACAATTTTCCCATATCTCACGATAGCACCACTTTGTTCGTTCAATTCCGAGGGGAGACCGTCCATGATATCACGTTGCATCGATGCGGTCCCTTCCTGCGGTAGTTGATCGATGAAATCGATCGTATCGTTGACGGCTTTCTCCTCGATCTCGATCCCGCTGGCTTGCGCTACTTCAAACACCTCTCGAATCGAATCCAAGAGCAATTCCCGCGTTTCCGGCAGGCTACGAATCACACCAATCGGGGATCGGGTAAGTGCGCCCACACCGCTCCAGGGAGCGATCAGCATGAACTTCCTCCACAGCTGGGCAAGGATGTTTTGAGAGACATGCACGGTCACTCCCTTGGATTTGGCGATGGCCTGTCCAATTTGATCAGCGCGCCGGCTGATCCGGCCATCCATTTCACCGAATGCCAGATAAGGGTCAGCGCCGGTATGGCGAACCTGCCCAGGGGATTCGGTCATCGTGATCAACTTGCACAGGCCGGGCAGCACGTGACCGGATCCCAGTATTTGGGACAAAATGTTGTGTGCTTCCACTCCATTTTGAAGCGGTATAACAACGGTCTCCGGTGCCAGCAGGGAGCGCATTTTGTCGGCAACGTCGGAAACCTGCCAAGACTTGACGCAACACAGCACAAGGTCCACAGAGCCGATTTCCTCCGGTCGGTCAGTGGCCTTTGCTGGGTGAATGGAAAAATCGCCATTGATGCTCTCAACCTGCAGCCCATTGGCTGCAATCGCATCAAGCGTTTTGCCGCGTGCAACGAAGGTGACATCATGTCCTGCTTGCGACAGTCGGCCACCGAAATAGCCGCCTACGGCACCTGCTCCATAAATGCAAATTTTCATTTGAGCTCTCCGCTTATATCACCATGGTACGCAAGAGGGGCTGAGCAGGTCAAGCGAGGCTACTCTTTTTTCCACGATCCAGAGATTATCTCGACCAACCCAATGCCAAGAACGAGAATTGCCACAGCCCACAGAACCAACTGACCGCGCAGTGGCAGCTCGAATGGCTTGAACACAAGCCACCACAGGAGCACACCGCCACCGCAAAGGTTGATGACAATAGCTCCAGCAAGTCCCAGTCCCCGGGTGTGCTGATTTCCGCGAAACAACTCAATAAAGAGGGCCAAACCAATCCCAAAGATCACCCCTCCCAGTATGGTTGTGTAGAAGTAGTGTTGTACTGACGGCAAACCAAGCAACCGCGGCGTTCCTGCCGGAAACAGGAGCAGTAACGCTCCGACTACCAAGTTGACAATACCGTCAATAGTGAGAAGGGTGCTCTTCATTGCGCAGCCATTCTGTTTCAGGCGTTGGGAGAAAATCCGATTACAGCTACATTTAAAGTACGCCAACAAAGCCTGGTGTGTCAAAAGTTGCCAGGGACCGCCTGCACCTAATGGCCTCTGGGCCCTATATCCCCGCCTTTCAGATCCCTCAAAAGCAGGGGAATCATTGCCGGATTCTACATTTTGAATATTGCCCGTGTGGGTTTGATCCTGAACGTTACCGTTTTCCTGAGAGGGCCCGTGGGAGCAATAATACGGAAACGAATATAAAGATTGCTGCAACAGAGAGTACAATAAACAGCCTGTCAAAGCCCCATCGAGCATGTATCCAAGCGATGAAGGGTATGGAAAAGGCTGAAACCGAGAAGGTTACGATATAGCGAAATGCATAGGCTCGGCTGCGCCACTCGCTTTGTGTAACACGGCTGATGAGCACATCGTTTATTGGGATCTGGCCGAATACTACCAGCATAAAGGCTATTGCGACCAAAAGCGCATTCAAACCACCTAGCCCCGGCATGATTCCGAAGAAAACAGCCTGAAGCGCAGCCACGCATGAAAACACGATGCGAACCGGATAGCGGTCCAGCACATATCCGACAATCAACTGTCCAACGGCGGCAAATGCGAATACCATGAATGCGTACCCTCCGACCACCGTTGCAGATATAGCCAGTTCTGAAAGCCGTTCATCAAACATTTTCGGTAGTGCGAATGTCGTACTCTGAAAAATGAGCCCGCCGATGGCAGTGGAAAAGAAAATGATGGAAAAAATGCGGCCGACAAGACGTCTGTCCATGAATAGCTCGTCCGAGGTCTTTTTCTTTTCAGCGTCGCCAGCTGATTTTTTTGTGTCGGAATACCGGGTTACATAAAGGAATCCTGCATATGCGATACCAGTTGCGACAGATATGACACCGGGCCAGACGAAGGCCGAACGCCAGCCTGTGTGGTCAATCATGAAGCCTGTAACGAGTGCGGCACTGGCAACCCCCATATTGCCGAAAACGCCGTTTACCGCAAGCGCTATACCCGTAGCCTTTCGCCCCTGTACAACAAGGGAGATTCCCACGGGATGATAGATAGCCGCAAAAACACCAATGGCAAGAAGGCCGATACTCATATTTAGGGGGGTTTTCGCTAATGAGGCAAGAATCGATCCCACACCGATACCAATGAAAAACAGAACCATCATTCCTTTTCGGCTCCACTTGTCAGCAAGCCAGCCTGCGGGCACTGCGCATACACCGAGTGCTATGAAACCTGGAGTGGCATAAGGTATAAGTTCCGCATAGCTCATTCCCCATCCTTTTGTAAGGGAGAGCGCCGCCACGGTGGAAAAAACCAACATAAACAGGTGGCCGTATAGATGTCCGGCGCACATAAAAGCAAAATGGATCCGATTTGCCATAGCTACTCCAGGACTCTTTTTAGTCAAACTTGATAACTCCGGTCCTCTGGGCCCGGTAATCACAGGGGTTCGGCAGGGTAATGACGAACAACCATTCATTTATAGACACAATTTTTATCATAATCAAATCAACCATAGTCCGCACTTACATTATTTGGAGTCCTGACAGTAGGACCATGCCAGGGACCAATTGGTAATGCCTACACTGCATGTCACACTGCATTGGTCCATTACTTTGGGCAATATTTGCCCTCTACCTCAATCTGCCCTCGCAATATCTAATGTTTCGCGATTTGCCGTTGAAGCACTTGGTGCCACCTAATGCGGGAACTCAACATACGATTAAATCGGATCATCCTACCACAAATGCAACACTCAGCACTAGGTTTAATTGCGGTTGCTGCAAGTGGTTCTGCTTGTGAAGATATTGACTGACAACCTGATGTAGTCTATTGGAAGAAAAAAGGTTTTCACAATTGACCCATTTATTGTCGGTTGAGACATAGGCCTATAAGTAAATCCGATGGATCCGTGCACATGAGACCATGAACCTGATTCTGTTGATAATTGTTGGTGTCGCTGTTGCGTTCGCTGGCTGGGGCCAGATCACCTGGACGCCTGTTGAAGGCCAGAGCGCCCCCATGGAAGTCCTGTCCAAGGCCATAATCGAATCGGCCGGCGGTGCAATTGAGCTGGCCATCGGGCTGGTGGGGGTGATGACCCTTTTTCTGGGGCTGATGAAAGTGGCGGAAGCCGGTGGTATGCTCCACATTCTGGCCCGCCTGATTCGGCCTTTGATGGTGTGGTTGTTTCCCGATGTGCCGGCCAACCATCCTGCCATGGGCGCAATGATTCTGAATATGTCGGCCAATGCCATGGGTTTAGGCAATGCGGCCACGCCCTTCGGTATTCGGGCCATGCAGGAGCTGGACACCCTCAACCCCCAAAAGGGTACGGCCACAAATGCAATGGCCCTGTTTCTTGCCATCAACACCTCGTCTGTGACCCTGCTGCCCACAGGTGTCATCGCCCTTCGGGCAGCTGCCGGTTCCGCCGATCCGGCGGCCATACTGCCAACGACCTTGTTCGCCACCATCGGTTCAACAACCATCGCCATTATTGCCGCCAAGTTTTATAGCCGCTGGTCTCCGGTAAAACCGCTGCCGAAGGCGCCAACACCCCTGCCAGAGACAGACTCGACAGTTGGCGCCGACGCTGCCTTAAGCGAAGATGACGCTAAGGCCTACCCTGTCTGGGTATGCGTGTTGGCGCTTTTGCTGCTGGTTTCAATGATCCCCACGGTGATTCTGTTCGGCCGCACCATCTCACCCTGGATCATTCCCGGCCTTATGGTCTTTTTTTTGGGATTTGGCGCTGTTCGGCGTGTCCGGGTCTACGAAGTGATGGTTGAAGGCGGCAAAGAGGGGTTCCAGGTGGCCTTGCGTATCATTCCTTACCTGGTGGCCATATTGGTGGCTGTGGGCATGTTGCGCGCCAGCGGCGCCATGGATCTGCTGGTGGGATTGCTCGGCAACGTGACCGGCAGGTTGGGGCTGCCGGCCGAAGCATTGCCCATGGCCCTGATGCGTCCGCTCTCCGGGTCGGGCGCGTATGGTATTATGGCCTCGATCATCAATGACCCGGCCATTGGACCGGATAGCTATATTGGATACCTGGTCACGACCCTGCAAGGTTCCACCGAAACCACGTTTTATGTTCTGGCCGTATACTTCGGAGCAGTGCAGGTCAAACGCCTCCGGCATGCCATGGCAGCCGCTCTAACCGCCGATTTGGCTGCAATTGTGTTTGCGGTGGTGGTATGCCGCTATCTATTTGGAAGTTGAACGCCTACCCCGGCCATGGCGAAATCTGGTGCCCTTAATTGATGGCCCGTGGCGGGATGGGTATCGGTGAGGTGCTCAAACTGACGCTGAACGATATTGAGGACCGAAAGCTGTTATTGAGAGAACCCAAATCCGGCAAAGAGCGTGGGGTTGTTTTTATCCCGCAGAAATGTTGCAACAGGCTCCACAGTTTTGCCATCGGGGCCCGTAGCAGCCCTGATGACCGGATTTTTCCGATCCCCTGTAAGGCCGCCAGGGTGATAGTTGCCAAAGCAGGCAAGATGGTTGATATTCATCTCAGACCACATGACCTGCGCCGGCATGCTGCCACTTATGAATCCCGCTCTGGTGTACCGATTGAAATCATTAGCAAGGTGATCCTGCGTCATGCAAATTTATCCACAACGCAGCGGTATTTCGACACGATCAGCGATCATGAAGCGATCAGATGGATTGAAAATATTTATGGATAGACGGCCGGGGTGAGTCCTTAGACGGGTTCACCCCACCGGGGAACTTGAAAAAGCTACAGATACATCAATCCTGCGGGCGTGGCAGGCATGCACATGATTGGTATTGTAGCCAGAAAATTTGTAGCGGTCGAAAAAAAATACTGCTTAGCTGGAGCTATCACCACAAAATGGCGAAGCCAACTCGTCGTACCATCGCTTCAACACCTTGCCGATCGGCAAGTTTTGTGGACAACATTGTTCAGCATTGGCGTAGTCGACCTCAAGTATGCTCTCCTTTACATCTGCTGGCAGCGTCTTGAACAACGCCCGGGCCTTATCCCGCTCGCCGTAACTGTAATAGTACATAGAATAGCGCAACAGGTCGCTGATGGGCATATCGCAAGCGATTGCGGACTCGCAGACATGTGCACATCCGGCGCAATACCCAGATGCGGTTTGATTGGCATACAAGTCCAGCAACCGCTTGTCCCGCGAAGACAGTTTATACCGGTCCATGGCAGCGGACACATTGGCCTTCAATATGGTCATGTTCGGCATGGCCGAACAAATGCTGGCGATATTCGGATTTTGCCAGACCGCCATTAATTTCGCCTGCTCGATGGTATATCCCTGGTTGATAAATCGTTCTGTCATTCCCAGGGCGTCATCCTTTTCGGATCCGATGGACGCATAGAAATTGGCCGAAAAGGCCGCCTGAGTTTTCATAGCCGTCAACCCGATGCCGGCCTTGACACAGGCATCGACAGCTCTTTTCATATCGTCTTTGCCCATCAGGCGGTAGTTGTAACTCATCATAATACCGTCGACCCAGCCCAGTCCGGCGGCCACCAGCATATTATGTTCCATGTTTTTATGGGCACTGAAGCCGAAAAAGCGGATCTTGCCTTGGGCTTTGACTTTATCGGCCCAGGCCTCGACCTC
>Ga0316201_10004725_pt1 | contig 10342 bp, 7 predicted proteins | sample CS6wburrow_MG_FD_204516 | JGI IMG/M metagenome (GOLD analysis project Ga0316201, IMG submission 204516) | Coastal sediment microbial communities from Delaware Bay, Delaware, United States - CS-6 worm burrow | ecosystem: Environmental > Aquatic > Marine > Coastal > Sediment | place: USA: Delaware... | reverse complement strand
CCCTTCTCGAGGTCTTCCTCACTGAAGATGCCGACGTACCTGCCGCTCACGTAACAGGTGCTGACATGGTGGAGACGGTCGAGGGCCTCGCAGCGCTTCGCCAATTCCAGGATGCGGTGCGTTCCCTCGCTGTTCACGAGAAGTCCGAGGTCGCGCGACACAGATAGATCGTAGACCGCCGCGAGATGCCAGATCTCTGTGGACTCCTGGGCCTTCGCCCAGGTGCGCTCATCGAGATCGAGAGACGGGATCGAGATGTCACCTTCAATGAGTTCCACCCGCCGGGCCATTTGCGGATCGGCCAGACCGAGCTGGGCCACCCGCTCAGCGGCCAGCTTCAGGAATCTCTTCTGCACCAGGCAGATGGCGCGGGCCTCCGGGTCGCGCTCAAGAACGCGCGGCAGGAGCTGGGAACCGAGAAAGCCCGGGTAGCCGGTGAAGAAGTGGGTTGCGATGGCGGGTCTCCTCATAGGTCGGGGACCGAGCGTCGATGGCTCGTCGAATCAGCGTCGGCTCGAACCGGGCCGGTATGTCTTCAGGGCCTCGAGTACGGTCTTGCGTGCACCCTTCTTCTTGAGCCAGGCGGAAGAGAGGTCGAGGGCGGCTCCCGTCTGCACTGCGATGGTCTGGGATTCCGTGAATTTGAGCAAGCCCTCGGCTCCGTGTCGCCGCCCGGTTCCCGACTCCTTGCGACCACCCATGGGAGCGTCTACCGATCCCCATGCGGCCGAATAGGCCTCGTTGATGTTCACGGCCCCGGCTTCAATCCGACGGGCCATACTCTCCGCGAAGCGCACATCCGTCGACCAGATGCTGGCGTTGAGACCGTAGTGGGAATCGTTAGCCCTATGAACCGCCTCTTCATCCGTAGAGAAGGGATAAACCGCCACTACTGGACCGAACGTCTCCTCAGCGAAGATCGTCATGTCCGTAGTGACCCCCGTGAGCACCGTGGGCTCGAAGAACAGCGGGCCGATGTCCGGTCTGGCGTTCCCGCCCGCGCGAATCGCAGCCCCCTTATCTACCGCATCCCGGATGTGATCCTCGACCTTGCGAAGCTGGTGCCCGTACGTGAGCGAGCCCACGTCCGTTTCGTAGTCGAAACCGGCGCCGAGCTTCAGGGTCAGCGTGCGCGCGACGAACGCGCGTAGGAAAGGCTCGAACACGGACTCCTGCACGTAGATGCGCTCGGAAGAAACGCACAGCTGCCCGGCGTTGGCGAAGCTCCCGCGGATCGCACCGGCCACCGCCTTGAGCAGATCGGCGTCCGCGCGCACGATCATGGGGTTCTTACCGCCCAGTTCGAGCGAGCAACCGATGAGGCGACTCCCGGCTCGCTCAGCCACCAGCCGACCCGTCTCAGTCGAGCCGGTGAACGACACGAAGTCCGCACGGTCCACGAGGCCGGCTCCAGCACCCGGCCCATCGCCGGGGACCACCTGGAACACGCCGGCCGGAAGCCCGACTTCGACCAGCAGTTCAAGCGCGGCAAGCGCCGTGTGGGTGGTCTGGACATCCGGCTTCACCACGACCGCATTGCCCGCCAGAACGGCCGGGAGCGAGTCCGATACTGCCAGGACAAGCGGGTAGTTCCAGGGGGCGATCACCCCTACGACACCGTGCGGATGTCGAACTTCGCTGGTGCGCGTGAGGCCGGGAATGGCCCCCCGGCTGCGTCGTGACCCGAGCAGGCGCGGAGCGACGCGGCAGTAGTACGAGCAGACAAAGGCTACGTCGGCCAGCTCCTCGAACGCGTGCCTGCGAGCCTTGCCCGTCTCCAGCTGCATCACGTCGAGCACGTCCTCCGCCCGATCCAGCAGGAGACTCCGGAATCGGTGGAACACCCGGATGCGCTCCCTGATCGGCACCGCGGCCCACTCGGCTTGCGCCGCCCGGGCGATCGCAAAGGCGTGGTCCAGGTCGGAAGGAGAGGCCTTCGGGAGCTCGGCGAGCAGGTCGCCGTTGAATGGAGAGCGTACCGTGGCGGTCTCGTGCTCGCCAGGAGCGAGCGTGGCGAGGGGTGTGAGTTCCCGCACGCGGTTTCGACTGGCTGTCATTTGCCTCCAAAGAGACCCCGGGTGGCCGACCTCGCAATATCGGGTTGCGGTCGTGGGGCGAAAAGGGGGCGTCCCCGGGTCAACCCTGCTCTTGACTCTCCCGACCCTCGACCCCACGCTCACTCGAATGCTCAGTCGCTCGGGCACGCCGGCGCACGAGCCGCACCGGAATTGGGGACCGCAGATGAAACTCGAGTCGAAGCACGCTGCCATCACCGGAGGAAACAGCGGAATCGGCCTCGCCATCGCGAGGGCGTTTCGCAGCGAGGGGGCCCAGGTCGCTGTCCTCGGTCGTGACGCCGAGACCTTGCAGTCCGCTGCGACCGAACTCGGTCCCGGCACCGTGGCCACCCGGGGTGATGTCTCCAACCTGGCGGACCTCGATCGTTTCTTCGCTGACGCGGGCCAGGCCTTTGGCGGCCTCGATCTCCTGGTCGTGAACGCCGGCGTCTATAGTGCTGTCCCCGTCGACGACACGACGCCCGAGTTCTTCGATCAGATGAGCGCCGTGAACTTCCGTGGGGCCTTCTTCACCGTGCAGCGCGCCCTTCCCCTGCTTCGGGAAGGCGCCTCGGTGATCCTGGTGACGTCGACGATCAACGAGTCCGGTGTCCCGGGTCTTGCCGTGTACGCGGCCACGAAGGCGGCGGTCCGATCACTGGCGCGCGGTCTTGCGGCGGAGCTCACGCCGCGGAAGATCCGCGTGAACGCCCTCAGCCCGGGCATTATCGACACTCCCATCTTCGACCGCCTCGGCATGGAGGATCAGCAGGTCGAGGGGCTCAAGCGCGACCTCGAGGGCCAGGTCCCCATGGGCCGGCTCGGAACGCCTGACGAGATCGCCCGCGCAGCCGTATTCCTGGCCTCGGACGACTCGTCGTACATGACCGGGTGCGAACTGCCGGTATCGGGCGGCCTGGGACAGATCTGACGTCGGCGACGGAGCGCTGAACGTGTATATTGAGGACAGGATGATCGACGGTGCCTCGAGGCCGGAAGACGGGACGTGAAGCGGGTGGAAAGGACAGCGACGATGGTGCCTCTCAGCGAGATCATGACGACCGAGCTCGTCACCGTGAGCCCGGACCTCACCCTCCAGGAGGTGGCCCGCGTGTTTGCCGAGGCCGGCATCAGCGGCGCTCCCGTGGTATCGGGACGGGAACTGCTGGGCGTGGTTTCGACGACCGACCTCGTCGAGTTCGAGACTACCAACCCGGGCACCCCGCGGCAGCGCGAAGAGCGGAGCGAGTGGGGAGAGATCGAGACCCAGCCCCTGCTCGACGGCTCGGACGAGGGCGAGCCCGGGCTCTACTTCACGGAGATGTGGGACGACTCGGGCGCCGATGTCCTCGAGCGTTTCGAGAGCGACAGCCCGGAGTGGAATCGGATGGCCGAAACCACGGTCGGCAGCGTCATGACGACTGCTGTGATGGCGCTACCGCCCGGAGCCGCCGTTCAGGAGGCGGCCAGCATCATGGGACCTGCCGGCGTGCATCGCATTCTGGTCGTCGATGCCGCCGGGGAACTCGTCGGGCTCGTCAGCTCGTCGGACATCGTTCGTGCCGTCGCGGAGCGAGGCCTGGGCGAGGCCTGACCCGCCCGGTTCTTCGCCGACGGTCCGGGCACCAGAAACATCAGAACGCTGACACGACCCCCACCACCAGTCGTGCGCCTTCCCTCTCGATGTCCCACGCGATCTCGCCTGTGAACCGGACGTTGCGCCAGAACAGCCAGGATACGTCCAGGGCGACCGCATTGTACTTCTGCACGAAGACCTGTTCGTTGACTCGCAAGGAGACGATCGGATCGCTGGCGTCGATCCAGTTCCACAGGCCGGTCAGGTACCAGCGACCGTTCACGCCGGTGGGCCACCAGATCACCTCCGCGAGGACGGAGTTGGCCCACGTGTCGGTCGGAGCAGCCGGCGTGTCGAAGAAGGGCCGCGTGTCCTGGCGCCTCAGGTACTGCAGGTTGAGCTCGCCCCAGCTGCCCAGCGCCAGCGAGGCGTCGGGGCCGAACCACACGATTTCGTTGCTGACGTCGTTGGCGTCTTCCTTTCCGTACAGGCCGAACACCCCCAGCCTCAGCTTGCCCAGCGAGTGCGAATAGCGGGCGAACAGGTTCTTGCTGTTGTCACGGTCGTACTGTCTGGCTTCCGTGGCGTCCCTGAGGCCCTGGCCGTTCACGACTCCGAGCGTCCAGTCTCCGTTCCTCCACGGCGAGAAGGGTACCATGACTCCCCGGTCGTAGGTGAGATCGGTCCGTGCATCGCCCATCCGGACCCGGTATAGCATGTAGTCCTCGAACGTGAGTCTGAGTTCTCTCTTGAACAGCGGATCTGAGACCTGAAACTGCCCGGCCATCACGCTGACTCCGCTGCTCCAGATGTCCGTGAACTGCAGATACGCGTCTTCGAGACCCGCGATTTCGCCCCGCTCGCTGAGGAAGAAGTAGATGTAGTAGCTGACGTTGTTGGCGATGGGGCCACCGGACAGCAGCTTGATGCCCCACGGGAACGAGAGGTCGTTGGATACCGCATCGGAATCGCCGAGCGTGTTGGCCTGCGCGTAACCGTCGAACCGGATCGCCAGCGGCACGTCCTCGATGAGGCGCAGCAGAGGGTCGCCCGTTTCTATCGTGTCACGTGGCTGCTCGTCGCTCGCGATCTGAAAGCCGTTGCCGGCGAACTCATTCCCGAATTCGGTCAGGCGGGGGATCGGGGCGTGACAGACGCTGCAACTGAACTTGTACTTCCGCGCGAAGGCCGGGATCTCGACGTTGCCTTCCGCGAAGGACAGACGCCCGGTTTCAGGCTCGGTCGCCTTCAGGATATGCGCGGGAGTCAAGAGGAGGACGAACAGGGTCAGGCAGGTCAAGCGGGACAGGGCAGACATCGGTCGCCTCCAAGAGGTTCGGGCGGGCTGCTCCGGACACCTCGAGACACCGCAAGGCGCATACCCGGAACGGGGCCGCACCCTGATTGCGCTGTACACCATAATTCTATGTATACCAAGCAACTACACGCTAAGTACGATCGTACTTCCGGCGGTTGCATCCGCCATCCGGTGACGATCTGACCCGGTAGGTGACGTTCCGATCATCGAGGCCACGGATGAACAGCGGGGCGGACCACGCAATGTGGCCCGCCCCGGTTGGAGGTGGAGTTCTTGCTGCTGCCAGGCGTCAGCGGCCCGCGAGCGGGGTGTACTCCCTGAGGTCGTAGCCCTCGAACACCTGCCGCGGACGGGCGATTCTCTGGTCGCCATCCATCAGCATCTCGTTCCACTGGGCCAGCCAACCGGCCGTCCGCGGGATCGCGAACAGGACCGGGAACATGGCCACCGGGAACCCGAGCGCCTGGTAAATGATCCCCGAGTAGAAGTCGACGTTCGGATACAGGTTCCGCTTCACGAAGTACTCGTCTTCGAGAGCGATCCGCTCGAGCTCGATCGCGATGTCGAGCATCGGGTTCGTCCCCGTGACCTTGAACACCTCGGGCGCCAACTCGCGCAGGATCCGCGCGCGCGGGTCGTAGTTCTTGTACACGCGGTGGCCGAAGCCCATGAGACGGAAGTCGCCCGCCTTCACGCGTTTGATGTAGTCCGGAATGTTGTCCACATGGCCGATCTCGCGCAGCATGCGGAGCACCATCTCGTTCGCCCCGCCGTGCAGCGGCCCATACAGTGCGGCAGCCGCGGCCGACAGTGAGCAATACGGGTCCGAATGCGAGCTGCCCACCGCGCGCATGGCGTTGGCGCTGCAGTTCTGCTCGTGGTCCACGTGCAGGATGAACAGGACGTCGAGAACCTTCTCGAGGATCGGATTCGGCTCGTACTTCAGCTCGGTCGTCTTGTACATCATGTTGAGGAAGTTTCCGGTGTAGCTCAGGTCGTTGTCGGGGTAGACGTATGGCAGCCCCCGGCTATGCCGATAGGCGAACGCCGCGATCGTACCCACCTTTGCCACCAGGCGATGGATCTGCTTCAGGCGAACCTCCGGATCCTCGATGTTCCGCGCTTCCGGGTAGAACGTCGAGAGGGCGGCCAGCGAGCTGACGAACATGCCCATCGGATGCGCGTCATGCCGGAAGGCGGCCATCAGCTGCTTCAGGTTTTCGTGCACGAACGTGTGGTGCGTGACCTCGTACACCCAACGGTCCAGCTCGTCCTTGGTCGGCAGGTCCCCGAACAGTGACAGGTACGCTACCTCGAGGTAGTTGCTGTTCTCGGCCAGCTGCTCGATGGTGTACCCGCGATACCTGAGAATCCCTTTCTCTCCATCGATGAAGGTCACCGAGCTCTTGCAGGAGGCCGTGTTCGTGAACCCGGGATCGTAGCACAGCATCCCGAAATCGGTGTCGCTCGCCTTGACCTTGCGAAGCTCCTTCGCCGGAATCGCTGCGCCGTACTCCGGGTATGTTCCGTACATGATCGGGAGTTCGTACCGTTTCTCGGTGCGGTTGTCGATGATGGTGAGAGTGTCGGTCATTGGTTGGTCTCCTGTGAGCTCTTTGCCTGCGGGAGCAGTGGCTGATTCTGGCATCGGAACTTCTCCTGGGGGAGTCTGGATTCCCCCCGTGCAGTGATCTCGGTCGGCGCGGCCGCCCGAGGGAAGGTGCGGAGTCGATCGCTGCGTCGGCCGGGGGTCCCAGAGGGAACGCACCTGCCGATCTGGAAGGGCCAGCATCGATTCCAAAAAAGCGGTCCAAACAAGGTTTTCCCGTGCAAGTCCGGGACCACCGGAAGTCAATCCCGAACGGAGACCCACCGCTTCCACTAGCCGGGATTCCAAGAGGATCACACTCCCGGACCACTCGTCTAACACTCTGAATTCAAACAGGTTCCATGTACTGAGTCGGCGAGGGTAGCGGGCGGGCGCTGACAGCCGGTGCCCGGGCCGGTTTCGTGGTATGGCGGACGCTCGCACCATTTGGGACAAAGTGGCGGTCCAGAGCGCTCTCGGTGCCGGACACATTGGCGCACATGGGTTCGGACGGCCGACCGGGTACGGGAAGCAACCCGGTCCTGAATCGCAGCACTTCGGCACAAGGACCGGATGCAGAAAGCGGGGCAGCCCGAATGGACCGCCCCGCTTTCGTTGAAGGGTTGAGCGTTTGATAATTACGGCGCTGGCGCCACCATTCCCAGGCTCTCCATCTGGTCCGCGCTCAGCGGAGTCATCCAGAAGTCCAGCACCTGGATCGTGTCGGCTCCGGCCTTCAGGAACGTCCACGTGGTCCCGCCGTCGGCCGTCGTCGCGAAGTCGAACTTGAGCGACGTCAGGTAGTCGTCGGGCATCGGGATCACGCCCGTCGGGTAGACCAGATTGCTGGTAGCGGGATCCCACTTCGCCACGTCGATGATGCCTTCCGCGTTGTACTGAATGATCGCCGGATTCGTGCCACCTATGTTGTTGTGGCAGGAGCTGCAATCCCGGCCCGTTCCGATCGTGTGCGGCGTGTAGAAGCCGAACGCCACGAAGGTGTCATCGAGGTATTCGACGCTCTGGTAGTTGACCGGGTAGACCTCGGTCTCGCCCGAGCCGTCCCTCTTGAGCCGGTTTCCGAGCCACAGCTGATTGTCGGACGGAGGCGTGAGGAAGAACTTGCCCGTGATCGGCGGCACCTGGGCCTCGAAGTGGCAGTTGTTGCAGGTCACCGAGCTCTGGGCATGGCAGGAGGCGCATCCGACCGCCCCGCCGTGCGGATCCGTGCCCGCCGGATGCGTGAAGCCGCCCGCAGCGTTGTGGCAGTTGGTGCACGCGGCCTTGATGGCACCGATGTCCATGAGACCGTCGTACTCCGTTCCGTCGCCATGCACGTCTTCGTTGCCGTGGCAGCTCTTGCACTCGAAGCCCATGTCACGGTGGACGTCGGTCCAGCCTAGGTTCTTCTCGAGCTTCTGCCGGCTGTGGCAGCCGATGCACACGCCCGTATCCCAGTTCGTGTCGACCACGTCGCCGAGCTGCGGATCGACCGTGTCGTGGCACCGGTCGCAGGAGCGCCCGCTCACCGGCGGCAGCCCTGACGCGGTGCTGTGGCAGCCGATGCACGCGAGCTCAGCGTACGGCACCCCCGTGTACTCCTCGAAACCACGGTTCGGAACCGCGTCGTAGAAGGTCGTCTTCCCGGCGCCCGTCTCGTGCAGGCTGGTCGGGAACCACTCGTCCCACGGGAAGAAGTTCGTGGTGACGTCCTCTTCGTTGCTCGCCGCTTCGCCCTCGTCGTTGACGGCGTAGACGGTGGCGGCATAGGTCACGCCGTCCTCGAGTCCGTCGTCGAGGTTCGTGAAGACTGCGGTAGTCGTCCCGGCGGCCAGGTCGTCCTTGATCAGGTCCGCCGTACCGCCGACTAGCTCCGCCCGGTAGGAGGTCGCAAGCGCCGACTCGTCCCAGGTCAAGGTGACTTCGTCAGCCTCGGTCTCGGCCGTGAGCGTGACGCCCGCGGGGGCTCCCGGGCAGTCCACGTCGAACTGCGTGTTGGCCGTCAGGCCCGCCGTAACCGGCACGTCGCGCGGATTGTCACCCGCGACCGTGCAGTTGGCCGCGACGTTCGTCAGACCGACCGAGTAGGTCGCGACGGCGAGGTCCGGAATGATCAGTACCTCGTTGACCCCGATGTTCCCCGCGACGTTGCCGTCGAGAGTCACGGCGTAGCCGTCAGCGTCAGGGTTGTCGCCCGTCGTGACCGTCGTCACGCCGATGGCGCCGGTCGTCGTCGGAGCCGGATCGTCGTCGCCGCAACCGGCCGCAACGACGCCGGCGAGCGCCACGACGAAACCCGCCGCCAGCGTCCTCCGAATTCGCTCATTGATCCACATAGCGCGCTCTCCGAACTGGTTGTGGCGGGGGTCCTGTGCATTTATCCGAGCGCGCGCCGCTCCCGCCCAGGCGTACGGCCGCTCGATGACAAATCAATTGTCGATTCTCGCTGCAATGAGCGTGCCGCTTGTGAAATATGTAACTAATTGCAATCAATAAAGTTAGGTACTAAAGTACCACTAACCTCCGTAGTAATGCGGAATTGCGCCATCCACCCGTAATTTCGAACGCTCTGAGACAGGGCGTAGAGCCCGGAATTCCGGGCTCCACAGAGTTCGCCTGGCGTTCAATCCCACGATCGGAATGGGCGTTTCAGGAACCCATGTGACAGAATTACCCAGCCAGGTACGGGAGCGGGTCCTCGAGGCAGAAGTGCGGGGACACCGTGACGAAGTTCCGGGGTCAGTTATCGAGCAGGGTCAGCAAGCGCTCCGGCGGCCGGCCCAGGACGGCCCTCTTCCCCACTATACCGATGGGGCGCTCCAGCAGCGTGGAGTGCGCAGCCATCGAAGCGATCAGCTCGTCCTCAGGTTCGGTCCCGGTAAGCCCCAGTTCCCGGAACGCGCGGTCGCGTTTCCGCAGGACCCCGGCAGGCGCCACGTCGAGCATCGCGAGGACCGACCGGATCTCGGCCTCCGAAAGCGGGTCCTTCTTGTAGTCGCGGTACTCGTACTCGACACCGTTCTCCTCCAGCAAGGCGACCGCCTTGCGGCAGGTTCCTCAGGTGCGGGTACAGATCAGCTTCAGCATGCGGCCTCCACATTCTCGAGGACGAGTTCGGTCTCGCCGGTTAGCCGATCGCGAACTTGCTTGGCGGTCGTAGCCCGAGGCGCCTAATATATGTCGTTCGGTTCCAAGCACGAACGGCCCCCGGAGAAGTAGACCGAACTCGTGACTGGTGGAATGGTGGACCGGATCCAAGCTCTCTATCCGACCGAAAACGGGATGGGCTGACGGCCGCGCCTCGGTCTTTCCTGCCCGGATTCTCTACGCGGGACATCGTCGCCGGGGTCAGCGTGGCCCTGGTTCTTGTCCCGCAGTCGATGGCGTACGCCGATCTGGCGGGGCTTCCCGCACATTACGGCCTCTACGCCGCGGCCCTGCCCCCCATCGCGGCGGCGTTCTTCGCCTCGTCTCCGTACCTCCAGACCGGACCTGTCGCGCTCACATCCCTCCTCACACTCGGCGCTCTCTCTGCGCTGGCGACGCCCGGTAGCCAGAAGTACGTGGCGCTGGCTGCTCTGCTCGCACTCGTGGTCGGCGTGGCCCGGATCATCGTGGGCCTGGTGAAAGAGGGCCGGATCTCCTACCTGATGTCGCGGCCGGTCCTGCAGGGATTCACGATGGGCGCCGCTCTTCTGATCCTGGCGAGCCAGCTTCCCGGGGCGTTCGGCGTGTCCCCGCCTGCCGTGGGCGTGATTCCCAAAGCGTGGTGGACCCTGTCCCACCCGGGCGACTGGGAACCG
>Ga0316201_10004724_pt1 | contig 10345 bp, 8 predicted proteins | sample CS6wburrow_MG_FD_204516 | JGI IMG/M metagenome (GOLD analysis project Ga0316201, IMG submission 204516) | Coastal sediment microbial communities from Delaware Bay, Delaware, United States - CS-6 worm burrow | ecosystem: Environmental > Aquatic > Marine > Coastal > Sediment | place: USA: Delaware... | reverse complement strand
ATAATGGAATCTGCGTATGGAAAGCCAAGCGTTTAACCACAGGTTCGCGTGTCATCTTTTCCATATAACTATGCTGAAAATTCAACATCGCCAATAAATGAATATCTAGCTCTTCTGCAAAGACCTCTAAGGTTTTAGAGACCGAGTTCAATTCTGACACGGTATGCAGATAATGCTCACACTCACTAAGATATTTGCGCAACATATTAAGGTTAAATTGTTGAATCTCGGTCAATGCCTTTATCTCATATTGTACATGTACAATGCGAATTGTCGCTTTAAAAGTATGGGCTAAATCAATCATTGGTTGCAACTCAGACTGTGAATAAAAACGATTGAAATCCGTGGCGAAAGCAATTTCTGAAGGCTTAACATATTCAAAAAATTGAGGAATGGCCAAAACGGGACTATTCTTGATCGCCTTGATGATGCGAACAGTGTTGCTTCCCATAAAAACCTCATCCAGGCCCGATGCTCCTTTGGTGCCGGTGACTATTAAATCTATTGCTTTATTTTCAACAACCTCTTTAATTTCATCGACCAATAAACTAAAAGATGAAATGGTCTTAAAACTATGCTTAGGGTATTTTTTGGTTTTGCTTATTTTATTTAGAACATTTTTTAGTCCGCGCTCTGAATTACCGCGCGCTCCGTCCTCTAACTGTCCGCCACTCAAGGAAGTGGCCATAAACCTACTATTGGCAATTGCCGGCGTATAAGTATTCAGCAAATGAAAAACACATTTTTCATCCTTGAACAGTTCAATAGCATACTTGGTGGCATTCCACGCGTTATCTGAAAAGTCCGTAGGCAATAATATATTTTTCATTCCAATCAATATTTTTATAACGGGGTAAAATTATTGGAAGAAAATATTGGAAACTATGACTTATATCAGTTTTTGAAAATATGCGGGAATGCCCTATGGCATTGTATTCCCTATGTTAAGAATATTGTTTTATTGGGCAGTGGAAACAGCCCGTAAATCAAAAACCTTCAATAAGATCTTGAAGTTGTTTTTCGTCGATAACACCAATTTTCTTGCCAGAGGTTTTGATCATTCCGTTCTTTTTAAATTCTGAAATGATACGAATAGCGGATTCTGTGGCCGTACCAACTACATTGGCAATATCCTCTCGAGAAAGAGTAAGGTTCAAGAAACCTTCATCATTTTCACCATAATTATTCTTAAGGTATATAAATGCTTCAGCGATACGCTGTTTTACGGTTTTCTGGGACATGTTTACGATAACATCATCGGCCTCTTTAAGATCATGTGCCATATGACGCAATACCTCAACAGCAAAATTTGGGTTCTGATTTAGGGTATGTACAATACTATCTTTTGGGATAAAACAGACTTCCATATCGCTAACCGCAATAGCACTCAAATTTGAGGTTTCCTCAGCTATAACAGATCGATGACCCATTACCTCTCCCTTACTGGCCAACTTCACGATTTGATCCTTACCGTTTGCGCTTAATTTGGAAAGTTTAGAAACACCATCGCGCACACAGAAAACACCATCTAATTTGTCACCTTCTTCAAAAATTGCTTCTCCTTTTTTTACTTTTAAGGTGACTTTAGAGTCTGAAACTTTTTTAAGTTCCACCTTACCCATGGCCCGTAAAGAATTGAATTGTCTTACGATACAATTCTCACATCTTGTCTGTTCACCCTGTTCCATAAAGTAATTTGTTTATGAGCTCTAAATAATTCACTAAAAATATCAAAAAGATGACAATTATCATTTATATATTTGGTAAAGTTACAAATATTTGCAGCAGGTATAAGTAAATGTGAATGGACAAAGTCAACTGTTATCATTGTGGTGATGATTGCGGCAAGAAACCTATTGAACACGATGGGAAGAATTTTTGTTGCAATGGCTGTAAAACTGTCTATGACATTTTTTCAACTAATGACCTTTCTTATTATTATGATTTACAATCTTCAGCAGGTGCCACTCCCAAGATTGTCGAAGGAAAATATGATTTTCTCAATGAAGCTTCCATCATAGGGAAACTGTTGGAATTCAATGAGGACAAACTTCAAATCATAAACCTCTATATACCTCATATTCATTGTAGTTCCTGTATCTGGATCTTGGAAAACCTTATTAAATTGAATACAGCCATCAGCAGTTCACAAGTTGATTTTCCAAAGAAAACTGTGAGGATTGTTTATAATCCCGAATTGCTCAATCTGAAAGATCTGGTCATTTTACTGGCAAGAATAGGGTATGAACCTTATATCTCTCTTGACGATTATGACAAAGGGGGAAAGAAAGTGAATCGTAGCCTCATCTACAAATTGGGAGTTGCCGGTTTTGCCTTTGGAAACGTGATGTTCCTTTCTTTTCCAGAATATTTTGAAGTTGATGAATTCTGGCTAAATCAATATAAAGGGCTATTTAGGTGGCTAATGTTCGCTTTTTCATTACCTGTGGTTTTCTATGCGGGACAAGACTATTTTATTTCAGCATACAAAGGATTACGGTCTAAAATTTTAAACATAGATGTACCTATCGCCTTAGGAATTCTAGTACTATTTACTAGAAGCACCTTGGAAATCATCTTTGATTGGGGAACTGGTTTTTTTGACAGTTTAACAGGATTGATATTCTTTCTCTTATTAGGTAAATTCTTTCAACAGAAAACCTATTCATTTCTGTCTTTTGAGCGGGATTACAAATCGTACTTCCCCATAGCCATAACCAAAATAAATGATAACAAAAAGGAAGAAACCGTACAAGTCCATGATATTAAAAGAGGTGACAGGTTATTGATCAGAAATGAGGAATTAATACCTGTTGATGGTATTCTCATAAATGGTCGTGCCCAAATTGATTATAGCTTTGTAACGGGAGAATCGGAACCTGTTTTCAAGGAATCAGGTGATAAGATCTACGCCGGAGGCAAACAATTGGAAGGTGCCATTGAGATGGATGTTCTAAAATCGGTATCACAGAGTTACTTGACCCAGCTATGGAGTAATGCAATTTTTAGCGACGACAATTCAAGTAAATTCCAAACACTTACAGATAGCATTGGAAAGCGATTTACATGGGCCGTTTTAACCATTGCTTTTGTAGCTACAGCTTTTTGGCTGTATTTTGATAGTAGTAAGGCAATGAATGTTTTTACGGCAGTTCTTATAATTGCATGCCCATGCGCTATTGCCTTAGCTGCACCTTTTACTTTAGGGAACATGTTGCGGATTTTCGGTCGTAAAAAATTCTACTTGAAAGACACGCAGACTATTGAACAATTGGCCCAAATTGATACGGCTATTTTCGATAAAACAGGGACCATTACCACAACCCAAAAAAGCAGTGCAACCTATGAAGGCATGCGGCTTTCTTTTGAGGAAGAATCACTTTTGAAAAACACATTGCGAGCTTCGAACCATCCGTTAAGTCGTACGTTATACGATTTGTTGGCAGCGCATAATATAGTACCTCTCGATGAATATCAAGAACATTTAGGCCTAGGTTTAGAAGGCAAAAAAGATGATGATCATATAAAAGTAGGCTCAGCGGATTTCGTTGGTAGTTCAATGGATGCGGACCCCCAGAATACTTCTGTTCACATAAGCAGTAATAATACTTATAAAGGGCGGTTCGTGTTTCACAATCACTATCGAAATGGTGTCTCCAGTGTATTCAAAGAAATGGACAACACCTTGGCTTTGGCTATTTTGTCCGGGGATAATGAAGGTGAAAAAACCAGGCTCGAAAAAATATTGCCGAAGTTGACCCCAATGTATTTCAACCAAAAACCGGATGACAAATTGCATTTTATAAATTCACTTCAGGAACAGGGAAAAAAAGTAATGATGGTTGGCGACGGATTAAACGATGCCGGAGCCTTGGCGCAGAGCGATGTGGGTATCGCCATTTCTGAAAATGTGAACGTTTTTTCTCCTGCTTGCGACGGAATTCTTGATGCTTCAAAATTTAAACATTTATACCAATATATAATGGCTTCAAAAAAAGCCATGAAAATTATTAAACTAAGTTTTTTATTGTCATTTTTATACAATATTGTTGGCCTTTATTTTGCAGTAACAGGGCAATTAGAACCTGTTATTGCGGCAATTTTAATGCCCTTAAGCTCTATTAGCGTCGTTGGTTTCACAACCTTGGCAACCAATATTTTAGGAAAAAAATTAAAATAATATAAAAAAACTGATAAAAGTCATTTTTTGAACTTTGTCAGAAATGTAGTTTTACGTCGAAATTCAGGTAAGGTATGAGTGTTATTTATGTGTTGTTGACTATCAGCATTATTGTTGCGATAGGCTTTTTCACAGCGTTTATAATTTCGGTCAGAAGTGGGCAGTACGATGATTCGTACACTCCCTCTGTGCGTATGCTCTTTGAAGATGAGCTGGTGAAAGACCCTTCTTCAACTTCTTCAACTTCTTCAACAAATATCGAAAACGAGAATAAATCAATCCAACTAAATAAAAGTCAAAAATTGTAATTATGGAAGTACAACAGTTCTATTACGATAACAAAATCGTAAAAAATTTCCTCTATGCTACCATGCTTTGGGGAATTGTAGGAATGGCAGTGGGGCTACTCCTGGCCTTCATGTTCCTTTTTCCAAACGTGACCGATGGTATCTCATGGTTGAGTTTTGGTCGTTTAAGACCATTGCATACCAATGCCGTGATATTCGCCTTTGTAGGTAATGCGATATTTGCCGGGGTATACTACTCAACTCAAAGGTTATTGAAAGCCAGAATGTTCAGCGATTTTTTGAGTAAGTTTAATTTCTGGGGATGGCAATTAATCATTGTAGCTGCAGCTATTACGCTACCCTTAGGGTATACAACTTCAAAAGAGTATGCAGAATTGGAGTGGCCTATAGATATAGCCATTGCTTTGGTCTGGGTAGCTTTCGGTGTTAACCTGATTGGTACGATGATAAAGAGAAGACAGCGACATTTATATGTCGCTATATGGTTCTACGTTGCCACGTTTGTAACCGTTGCTGTATTACATATTTTCAATAGTTTGGAATTACCGGTCAGTGCCCTAAAAAGTTACTCCGTTTATGCCGGTGTGCAGGATGCCTTGGTGCAATGGTGGTACGGACATAATGCAGTGGCATTCTTTTTGACCACTCCGTTCTTAGGGCTTATGTACTATTTTGTACCTAAAGCGGCGAACAGACCTGTTTATTCTTATCGCCTATCTATCGTTCACTTCTGGTCGTTGATTTTCATATACATCTGGGCAGGGCCTCACCACTTACTATATACAGCTTTACCAGACTGGGCACAAAACTTAGGAGTAGCCTTTTCGGTAATGTTGATTGCTCCTTCTTGGGGTGGTATGATCAACGGTCTATTGACCTTGCGTGGCGCTTGGGATAAAGTTAGAACAGACCCAACCTTAAAATTCATGGTTGTTGCAATCACCGGTTATGGTATGGCAACTTTTGAAGGCCCCATGCTTTCCCTTAAAAACGTAAATGCAATTGCCCACTTCAGTGACTGGATCATAGCCCACGTTCATGTTGGGGCTTTGGCTTGGAATGGATTCTTGACCTTTGGTATGATTTATTATTTGGTGCCTAAGATGTTCAAAACAAGATTATTTTCTATAGGACTGGCCAACTTCCATTTCTGGATTGGCACCTTAGGTATTATTCTATATGCCTTACCAATGTATGTTGCCGGTTTTACCCAAGCACTTATGTGGAAAGAATTTAACCCTGACGGTACATTGGCTTACGGTAACTTCTTGGAAACTGTAAACGAAATTATTCCTATGTACTGGATGCGAGCCATTGGTGGTAGTCTATATATTATAGGAGCTTGCGTAATGATCTACAATGTTGTCGTAACAATTAGATCAGGAAGTAAGGTTGAGGATGAATTGGCCGAAGCAGCCGCCTTGACAAGAGTATCTAAAAGTAGAACTGCTGGTGAGACTTTCCATACCTGGTTAGAGCGTAAGCCTATTCAATTAACCATTTTAGCCACCGTTGCCATTTTAATTGGAGGTCTAGTTCAAATTGTACCTACCATTATGGTCAAATCGAACATACCGACCATAAGCAGCGTTAAACCCTATACTCCACTGGAATTGGAAGGTAGAGACCTTTATATAAGAGAAGGCTGTGTAGGTTGCCATTCCCAAATGGTACGACCATTCAGAAGCGAGGTTGAACGCTATGGGGAATATGCGAAAGCAGGTGAATTTGTGTACGACCATCCATTCCTATGGGGTAGTAAACGTACGGGGCCAGATTTGTTACGGGTTGGAGGTAAATATTCTGATAGCTGGCATTTTAACCATATGTATGATCCACAAAGTACTTCATCAGGTTCTATTATGCCTGCCTACCAATGGTTAGTGCGCGACAAGCATGATCAAAGTGCGACACAGGATAAAATGGAAGTCATGGTTAATTTAGGTGTGCCTTATACAGATGAGGATATTGCCAATGCACGGCTATCGATGGAAGAACAGGCAACGGCAATTGTTGAAAGGCTTAAGGAAGATCCTGATTTGAAAAGGGCCTTTGAGGAAAATGAAAAATCAGGGGGTGCAGATTACATACCCATGAAAGATCGTGAAATCGTTGCGATGATAGCTTATCTACAGCGATTGGGAACCGATATCAAGGTCAAGGAAACAGGAGAACTCTTATCTGAAAATAAATAGGCTATGTTAAAATTCGTAAAAAACCACATGGAAAGTATAGAGGGCGTTGCCACCTATCCTATGATATCATTACTAATCTTCTTTGTCTTTTTTGTGCTTCTTTTCTGGTGGGTGTTTACCGCACGAAAAGAGTACATCAAAGAAGTAAGTGAACTACCCTTAGAAGAAAACAACCAAAATAATAAACATCTATTATGAAAAATATGTCGCCTTGGTGGATTAGAATCCCCGTAATATTCTTCCTCATTCTCGGATTGATGGAGTACTTTATAGACTCTGGTGAAAAACCAGCAATCTTAGAATACCCGATTACACAGTTCTTTATGCTAATGGTCTTATTGATCTTGATTGCTATAGAATTGATATTAAAATCAATTGAGAACGTTATGTTCCAAACGTTGTCGGAAGAAGCCAAAGATCGCTACCTAGAAGCAAAATCATCGCAATACGAATGGGCCTGGGGCAAAAAAGTTTGGAACAAACTTACGGGCAACAAACCTATTGAGAAAGAAGGTGAGATTATATTGGACCATAATTATGATGGTATTCGGGAATTAGACAATGAGCTTCCACCTTGGTGGGTTTGGATGTTCTATGCCACGATTATTTTTGGTGTTGTTTATTTGGTTCGATTCCATATTGTCGGGGATTATGACCAAGCCTTGGAATATGAACAAGAAGTGGCGGCAGCAACCTTGGCCATAGAGGAATATAAGAAAACGGCTAAAGATTTAGTAGATGCCAATACAGTAGAGTTATTGACCGAAGCTTCTGACCTAAGTGCCGGTAAAGCAATATTTGAAAGTACTTGTGTTGTATGCCATATGGCCGATGGTGGAGGTGGTATTGGACCGAATCTTACTGATGAAAACTGGATTTTAGGTGGTGGTATTAAGAATGTATTCAACACTATTGCCGAAGGAGGTCGTGATGGCAAAGGTATGGTTGCCTGGAAACAAATTCTTAAGCCAGTTGAAATTGCCCAGGTATCTAGTTATCTACTATCCTTTCAAGGAACAACACCAGCAAATCCAAAAGCTCCAGAAGGTGATATATGGGTCGATGAGAACGCGCCAAAAAAAGAAGTAGCACCAGTGGAACAAGCAACTGATTCTGTTACAGTTGCAATCAATGAATAGTACTCTTTTTCAATAAAGAAGGTTAGACAATGGCGCAGGACAGTGATAATTTTAGGGATTCAATAGGCACGATTAGCGAAGAAGGCAAACGCGCTTGGGTATTCCCAAAAAAGCCTAGTGGTAAATTTTACGAGTACAGAAAATGGGTCAGCTACTTTCTATTGGCTTTTTTAATACTGTCACCCTTTGTAAAGATCAACGGAAACCAATTTTTAATGTTCAATGTATTGGAGCGTCGTTTCAATATATTCGGCTTCCCGTTTTGGCCCCAGGATTTTCACCTGTTCGTTATCTCAATGATTATTGGGGTTATTTTCATTGCCCTGTTTACCGTAGCCTTTGGACGTATTTTCTGCGGATGGATTTGTCCCCAAACCATTTTTATGGAAATGGTTTTCCGAAGGATAGAGTTCTGGATAGATGGTGACCGAGGTGCACAAATGCGATTGAATCGCCAGCCATGGAATGCCGAAAAAATTAGAAAACGAGTCACTAAATGGATTGTTTTCTTTATAATTTCATTTATCATAGCCAACGTATTTCTTGCGTACTTGATTGGCAGTGACCGATTAATCCAATATATCACAGATGGTCCTTTGACACATGTTAGTACGCTGATAGCACTATTGGTCTTTACAGCAGTATTCTATTTTATTTTCGCATGGTTCAGGGAACAGGTCTGTATTATCGCTTGCCCTTATGGGAGAATGCAAGGCGTTCTATTGGACAATAAATCAATTATCGTAGCATATGACCATAAACGTGGTGAAGGTGAAAATGGAAGAAAGAAAATCCGTAAGAATGAAGATCGTGAGGCACTTGGCCATGGAGACTGTATTGATTGTATGCAATGTGTACATGTTTGCCCTACCAATATAGATATCAGGAATGGTACACAGCTTGAATGCATAAACTGTACGGCGTGTATTGATGAGTGCGATACCATAATGGAGAAAGTAAATCTTCCGAAAGGGTTGATTCGCTATGCTAGTGAGAATGAAATAACCAAAAAAGAGAAATTCAAGTTTACGCCAAGGCTCAAAGGATATTCGGCCGTATTGGTCATTTTAACGGGCGTTCTTATCGGCATGCTTTTCTTACGAAATGATTTGGAAGCGAATATTCTCAGACTTCCTGGGCAATTGTATGAGCATAAAGAAGGGAATATCATTAGCAATGTTTACACCTATAAATTGATCAATAAAACCACAAAGGAAGTTCCTGATGTAAGCTTTAAACTTTTATCCCATAATGGAACCATTGAATTGGTCACACATGAGAATTTTGAGGTGCCAGCACAGGATTTAGCTGAAGGAACCTTATTCATTGAGATAGATAACTCCGCTTTAAATGGCGACAAAGACAAATTGAAAATCGGGGTTTTTAGTGGTAATGAATTAATCGAAACAACCACGGCGAGATTTTTAGCGCCAAGAAGTTATAATTAGTAGCGCAAGCTACTTTAAAAATAAAGTATGAAAATAAATTGGGGAACTGGAATTGTATTGGCATTTATTGGCTTCATAGGATTTATACTATTTTTTGTGGTAAAAATGAGCATGGACGATCGTGCCAACCATGATTTGGTCACAGAAGAATATTATAAAGCAGAATTAGGTTATCAAAAAGAAATTGATGCAGAGACTAACGCAAACAACTTATCCTCAAAATTGAAAATCAGAAAAACCCCGGAGGGATTGGTCGTTCAGTTCCCAAAGGATATAAATCTAGAAAAAATAAAAGGCACAGTGTCCCTATACAGACCGTCCAATAAACACTTGGATTTTGACTTACCCATAAGTTTATCCAATGCACATTTGCTCATACCTGACAAACGTTTGTTGGATGGTCGCTGGGACATTAAAATTGCGTGGGAATACCAGGATAAACCCTATTTATTCAAACAAAACATAACCTATTAAACGATGTTAATATCAGCAATAGCTTTAGGTCTGATGGGAAGTCTCCACTGTGTTGGAATGTGCGGCCCCATAGCCTTTATGCTACCTGTTGATAGAACTAATAATTTCAAGAAATTCTTCCAAATATTGGTTTATCACTTTGGAAGGTTACTTGCTTATGGTCTTATTGGTTTAGTTTTTGGTCTATTGGGTAAAGGTCTTTATGTATTTGGCATGCAACAAAAACTTTCTATCATAATTGGGATATTAATGATCGTTATAGTGCTTATACCTTATAAAACTATTGGAAAATATAACCTTTCAAAACCAGTATTCAGGATTATATCAACATTAAAAAGCCGTTTAGGTCAGGAACTTAAGAAGAAAACCCCTGATACGTTTCTGACCATCGGTTTCTTAAACGGATTTCTGCCTTGTGGATTGGTCTACATGGCCCTTTTCGGAGCAATTGCTATGGGCAGTGCTATGGAAGGCAGCCTCTATATGGTTCTCTTTGGCCTCGGGACTATTCCATTGATGACGACGGCCATATATATGAGCAGTTTATTAAAGAGTGGGGGCAAGAGAAGAATTCAACAATTAATTCCAGTTTTTGTAGTGG
>Ga0316201_10004723_pt1 | contig 10346 bp, 6 predicted proteins | sample CS6wburrow_MG_FD_204516 | JGI IMG/M metagenome (GOLD analysis project Ga0316201, IMG submission 204516) | Coastal sediment microbial communities from Delaware Bay, Delaware, United States - CS-6 worm burrow | ecosystem: Environmental > Aquatic > Marine > Coastal > Sediment | place: USA: Delaware... | reverse complement strand
AGGAGGCGAGTGCCGCGGCGAAGCCAAAAAAGGCGGCGGAGACTTCTGCCGGGAAGCAAGAAGCCGCGGAGCCGAAGCGGGATGAGCGGACCGCCAGGACGAGCAAGTCAGGAGGCGGCCGGCGCGGCAAGAAAAAGACGCGTACCGCGGCCAGCAGCGGCCAGCCGAGGACGAAGAAGAAAGTCAGGAGGAAGCCTCGCAAGAAGGCCCCCCAGAGAAAGCCCAATGTGGCGCAGGACAAGTCTGCGAAACCGGACAGCCGCGGTGACGGCGCCGGCAAACAGGCATCGGCGGACGCCGGCAAGCAGGGTCAAGCCAAGGCCGGCGGGGCCGCCGAGAGCGATTCCGGCCAGGGCGCCGGTGCGGGGCGCAAACCCCGGCGGCGTCGTTCACCCTACCAGACGTCCGGCAGCAAGGGGCGCAGCGACCGAACCGCGGATCAAAAGCCGAAGCAGGATCAACCCCCACAGGAATCCAAGTCGGCGGATAGTGCACCTCCGGCCGATAAGGCCAAGCCGCCTGCGAGCGACCGGAAGGCTGACAGCAGTGCATCCGCGGGAGACGCGAAAGTGAGCGACCGCCAGAAATCTGTCGATAGCCGCAAATCCGCCGAAGCTCAGAAACCGGCCGAAAGCCAGAAGCCGGCAGACGGCCAGAAGGGGGCCGAAGGTCAGAAAGCTGGCGAGAGTCAGACGCCGGCCGAGAGTCGGAAACCTGCTCCAGGTGAGAAATCGGCAGAAAATCAGAAGCCGGCCGACGCCAAGAAGCCGGCCGAAAGCCAGAAGCCGGCCGACACGCAGAAGCGGCCGGACAGTCAGAAAGCAGCCGACAGCCAGAAACCGGCTGAGGGTCGCAAACCAAAGGACGCCCGGAAGGTGGCTGATACCCAGGAGCAGGCCGCATCGCGGAAATCCGCCGAGGGCCAGAAATCGCCCAAACCCAAGAAGTCCGGCAAGATCAAGAAGTCGGCGGAAAGCGCCAAATCCGACGACCGGCCGCAGCCACCCTCCCCCGCGCCAGAAGCGCCGAAGAGCAAGGCGCCCGCCGTTGAAGTCGTAAGGGACAGCAAAGGCATCTATACGCTGAAGCCTGCCTCTCCCAAGCCCTCGGAAGGCCAATCGACGCCACCGCCGGACCGCTCGAAGCAGGCTGCATCAGAATCTGCGGAGCAGAGCTAGGATCAGTAACGCGTCGCCAACGCGCTGATCGCCCGGGTCAGCCGTTGGCCACGACTCCGTAGCGCATGGCCATCCGGGTCATATCCACGTCATTGCGCGTGTCGAGTTTCTCGAAAATCCGATATTTGTAGGTCGCGACGGTTTTCGGGCTCAGGTGCATCGCCTCGGCAATGTCGGCGATCTTGAGCCCGTCCGCCAGCATCAGCATGACTTCCATCTCCCGCGCGGATAACTCCTCGAACGGCGAACCACTGCTCCCGGGCAACATATCCAGGGCCATCTGCTGCGCGATCGTGGAGCCGACATGACGGCCGCCGCCGGCGACAGTCTGAATCGCCCTGACCAACTCGGTAGCCGGGCAGCCCTTGGTCAGGTAGGCCGACGCGCCGGCTTCCAGCAACTGAGCCGGATACGGAGCCTGTTCGTGGACCGTCAGGATGATGATTCCGACATCAGGGCTGGCCTGATTCAGGCGCCTCGTCACTTCGAAGCCGGAGAGCCCCGGCAGGCAGACGTCGAGCAGCACGACATCCGGCTGTATTTCGCGGTTCATTCGCAGGGCCGACTCGCCGTCGACGGCTTCCGCCGCAATCTGGATGGCCGGGTAGCCGGCAAGGATGTGTCGCAGCCCAATCCGGACGAGTTCGTGGTCGTCAACCACCAGCAATCTGATCATAGCAGTCCCTCTGGGAGGTCTCTCCCGTGGAGCTCTGCCAGGTTCTAGCGCGGACCCTCATCATAGGGGTTGGGTGCGAGCGCGTCGAGAGGTGGGTCGGAATGCGGGGGGATTTCCTACGTTGGCAGTGGCGGAGAGGGTGGGATTGTCCGAAACCATCCTTGGTTTCGGCCCTGCGGGCGCCTCCGGCGACCAAAATTGTTCCCGACAATTTTGTCGAACCCGGCGGATTCTCACCCGACCCTTTCGCCAGATGCAACGAAGCCCGCGCGAGGCGGGCTTCATCGTATCTGGCGGAGAGGGTGGGATTCGAACCCACGAAGGGCTACTAACCCTTGCCGGTTTTCAAGACCGGTGCATTCAACCGCTCTGCCACCTCTCCGTTCGTCAATTATTCCAAAAAAACTTCGATTACCATCTTCGCAAGGTTCAGCGGTGGGATTACTCCGGGCATCCTGCCCTCCGCCCCTGCGGGGCCGTAGTCGCGCCGCTCCTACGTTCAAATTCGCTCCCGGCGAATTTGTCGAACCCACGAAGGGCTACTAACCCTTGCCGGTTTTGGCTCGCACATCCTGTGCTCGGGGTTTCACCCCGGCCTGCGGCCGCCGTTCTTGTGCTCCCCGCACCGAATCAAGACCGGTGCATTCAACCGCTCTGGCACCTCTCCGAGGCGCGCCAGAATAGCGCAAAAGGCCCCGTTGCTCCACCCCTGACATCCGGCAGGTGACAGCTTGCGGCCGTTAACCTAGGATGGCGCACTTGAAGGCTGGAACTGTCAGCCCAAATTAATGTCTCTGAAATACCTCTATTACCGCCCGCCACGCGGGTGACTGGCTAAAACTTAAGGAGTGACTGCGAACCATGAACCGTACGATGTACACCGCTGCCTCGACCGGCCGTCTGTCCACCGCCGTGGTCAACAAGACGCTGAGGAACACCTACGCCCTGCTCGGCATGATGTTCGTCTTTGCCTCGGGCGTCGCTTACTTCGCCCAGGCAGCGCACCTGCGCATTGGCTTCTGGCCGTTCCTGATCGGAATCTTCGCCTTCTCCTTCGCGATCAATGCCACGCGTAACAGCGCCTGGGGCCTGGTCTGGGCCTTCGGTTTCGCTGGCCTGCTCGGGCTGGTGACGGGCGGCAACGTGGATGCCGTACTCGCGCAGTACCGCAATGGCGGCGAGTTGGTGGTCGCATCTTTCGGGCTGACGGCCGGCATCTTCTTCGCGCTGTCGGCTTACGCCATGAACACCAAGCGCGACTTCAGCGGCTGGTTCGCCTTCCTCGCGGTCGGCACGATTGCCGTCATCGGCGCCTTCATTGTGAACTGGTTCCTCCAGGTTCCGGCGCTGGCACTGGCCCTGTCGACGATGATCATTCTGATCGCCTGCGGCTGGATCATCTGGCAGACGCAGCAGATCGTGCGCAACGGCGAAACCAACTATATTCTGGCCGCCACGGGCCTGCTGGCCGACATCTTCGTGCTGTTCAACAACCTGCTGGCCCTGCTGGGCTTCGGTTTCGGCGACGATTGAGTGCAAGCAGCACAACCGCGAAAAAAGCCCGCCTCTGGCGGGTTTTTTTTGTTGCCCCTGCCTTACCTGTGAATTCCAGCACGTTTGTGGACCCGCGATGTCTGGAATTTGTTCTTTCCTTCGATTTGGCACGCCGGTCTAGAGCGAGCATGCTCCTTCCAGGACTCGCCACGAGTACGTCCGTGTAGGCTCGGATGCGTCATCCCTGACGCATACGGTCCTGGAAGAAGCACGCTCACTCTTCCCGGCTTGTACCAGCCGAGAAGACATATCGCCTTGGAGCTTGGTGAAGTACGGCGTGTAGGAACCGGCCGCCATTGGCCGGTTCCTTCTGAGCACGTTAGATGTTTCTGGTTAACAATCTGCCTCACTCCCGCAAAAGACCTTGCTGGAATTCGAGGCTCAAGCCGCCCACAGGGAGCAATTTCGTCGAGCAGACGAGTCTTAGCGTATCGTCTCGCTGCCGCCCATGTAGGGCTGTAGGACTTCCGGCACGCGGATCGAGCCGTCCTGCTGCTGGTAGTTCTCCATCACGGCGATCAGCGTGCGGCCCACCGCCAGCCCGGACCCGTTCAGCGTATGAACGAGCTCTGGCTTGCCGGTCTCCGGGTTGCGCCACCTGGCCTTCATTCTGCGGGCCTGAAAGTCTGTGCAGACGCTGCAGGACGATATTTCCCGATAGGCGCCCTGCCCTTCGCGCTGGCCCGGCAGCCAGGCCTCGATATCGTGGGTCTTGGCGGCCGAAAAGCCCATGTCCCCGGTGCACAGCACCACGGTGCGATACGGCAACTCCAGGCGCTGCAGGATGGTTTCCGCGTGCCCGGTCAGCTCGTCCAGCGCGGCGCTGGACGACTCCGGTTTCGTGATCTGGACCAGTTCGACCTTTTCGAACTGGTGCTGGCGAATCATGCCGCGCGTGTCCTTGCCGTACGAGCCGGCTTCGCGGCGGAAGCACGGCGTTTGCGCGGTATAGCGGACCGGCAATTCGGCGGCGTCGATAATTTCCCCGGCCACCAGATTCGTCATGGGCACCTCAGCCGTGGGCACCAGATACCGAGGGGGCTCGTCGGTGGTGGCGAACGCGTCGTCGCCGAACTTGGGCAGCTGGCCTGTTCCGGTCATGGTCTCGGGGTTGACGAGATACGGCAGGTAGACCTCCGTGTAGCCATGTTCCTGCGTATGCACGTCGAGCATGAACTGTGCGAGCGCCCGGTGCAGCCTGGACAGGCCGCCCCTGAGGACGGTGAATCGGGCGCCGGCCAGCTTGGCGGCGGACTCGGCGTCCAGCAGGCCGTTCAGCGAACCCAGCTCGACGTGATCGCGCGGTTGGAAATCGAAGGCCGGCGGCTCGCCCCATCGCCTGATCTCGACGTTGTCGCTCTCGTCGCGGCCCTCGGGCACTTCGGGCAGGGCGAGGTTCGGCATGTCCATTAGCCAGGCCTGTTGCTGCTCCCTGACCTCGGTGAATTCGGATTCGGTGCGTCCGAGCTCATCGCCCAGGTGCTTGACCTCGTCCAGCAGTGGCTGGATATCCTCGCCGCGCGCCTTTGCCTGGCCGATCGAGCGGGCGCTTTGATTCTTGCGGTTCTGGAGGTCCTGAACGCTGATCTGCAGATCCTTGCGCCGTGCCTCCAGCTGGCGCCAGCTCTCGACGTCCAGGTCATAACCGCGAACAGCGAGGCCCGCGGCGACGGCGTCGGGATCGGTTCTCAATAATTGCGGATCAAGCATGGGGGGGTTCCGGTCTGTTCAGCCGAAATATTTTACCGCTTGCGAAGCATAATTGCTTGGTGGGAAGGCCCCGTCTCAGAGGCCTCGGGCATCATCCGGAACATCCCCGATGAGGTCCACGCCTGCTGGCGGGACGAAGGTGAACAGGGAATCGTCGAGCGGCAGATTCCGTTCGATGCCGTGAAATCGCAGTTCGGTGCGCAGGCCGAAAGCGTCTTCCATGATCATGACCTCCAACCGGTTCTCGTTCAGGCCCAGCAGTATCCGCTCGAACTCACTATCGGCTCTCCGGGAGCGCAATTCCAGAAGCTTCATGCCCTCGGCCTCGCCCACCTCCCGGATCTCGAACTGCCGTTCCAGCTGCTCAGGGTCGGTCAACAGGGCGAGCGGGGAATCGGAGGCTTCACGGGATTGATCCTTGACCGTGACCTGCTCGAGCGTCTCGTCGTAAATCCAGATGCGGGCGCCGTCCGCCACGACCAGTTCCGGGAAGTCGCCGCCGTACGCCCAGCGAAATCGCTGCGGGCGGCTCAGCCATACCTCGCCGCTGCTTTCGTCCGCCACCGACCCGTCGGTACTGATGACCTTCTGGTCGAACTGGGCGTGCAGCGTTTCCAGGCCGGCTGAGAACTGCTCCAGCTGCTGCCGCCCGGCGTTGTCCTGCGCCGCGGCCGCCGCCGATGCCAGGCACCCAAGCAGCAGCAGCAGTCCAACAAGCGGGTTGAATCGATTCATCCGGTCGTTCCCCTCTCGGCAGCCCCTCGGATCAGTCGCGGGGCGGTGGCGGCGCCAGCACCTCGCGCTGGCCGTTGTGTTCCGGCGGGCTGACGATGCCCGCGGCTTCCATCTCCTCCACGAGCCGAGCAGCGCGGTTGTAGCCGATACGCAACTGGCGCTGCACGCTGGATATGGACGCGCGCCGGCTCTCGGTGACGAACGCGACCGCCTGATCGTACAGTTCGTCCTGTTCGCCCTCGGGAGCCTCGGGGAGGCCCGTGGCTCCGACGTTCATTCCGTCGAACATCGTCTGGGTTTCGTTTAGGACATCGTGGAGATAGTCCGGTTCCCCGAACTGCTTCAGGTATTTGACCACCGCATGGACCTCTCGATCGCCAACGAAGGCGCCGTGAATCCGCTCGGGCAGCGCCGAGCCGGGCGGCAGGAACAGCATATCGCCATGGCCCAGCAACTGCTCGGCGCCCATCTGATCGAGAATCGTGCGCGAGTCGACCCGGGAGGAAACCTGGAACGCGATGCGGGTCGGGATGTTGGCCTTGATCAGCCCGGTTATGACATCGACGGAGGGCCGCTGCGTCGCGACGACCAGGTGGATTCCCGCGGCCCTGGCTTTCTGCGCCAGGCGGGCGATCAGCTCCTCGATCTTCTTGCCGACGATCATCATCAGGTCGGCGAATTCGTCGATCACGACGACGATGAACGGGAAGGTCTCCAGAAGCGCCGGCTCTTCCGGCTCCAGCGCTTGAGCCGGCGCCCAGAACGGATCCTGCAGCGGCTCGCCCTTCTCTTCCGCATCGCGCACTTTACGGTTGTAGCCCGAGATGTTGCGCACGCCCAGAGACGCCATCAGCCGGTAGCGGCGCTCCATTTCCGCCACGCACCAGCGCAGGGCGTTGGCGGCTTCCTTCATGTCGGTCACGACCGGGGCGAGAAGATGCGGGATGCCCTCGTAAACCGAGAGTTCCAGCATCTTCGGATCGATCATGATCAGCCGCACCTGCTCGGGGGTCGCCTTGTAGAGGAAGCTGAGTATCATCGCATTCAGCGCCACCGACTTGCCGGAGCCGGTGGTGCCCGCCACCAGCAGATGCGGGAAGCGGGTGACGTCCGCGATGACGGGATTGCCGCCGATGCTCTTGCCGAGCGCCAGGGTCAGCGCGGATTTCGACCGCTCGTACACCTCCGCTCGAAGGATTTCGGACAAGTACACGGTCTGGCGCACCGTGTTGGGAATTTCCAGGCCGATGGTCGTTTTGCCGGGAATCACCTCGACAACCCGCACCGAAATGACGCTGAGGCCACGAGCCAGGTCCTTGGCCAGGTTGCTGATCTGGGCTGACTTCACGCCGGGCGCCGGCTGCATCTCGAAACGGGTGATGACCGGGCCGGGATGAACCTCGACGACGTCGACCTGCACGCCGAAATCGGCCAGTTTGAGTTCGACCTGGCGCGACAGGGCTTCCAGGACCTCGGTGCTGTAGCCGGGACCCTGCTCGGGCGGCTCATCCAGCAACTCCAGCGGCGGAAGCGAGCCGGCCGGGAGATTTTCGAACAGCGGCTGCTGCTTCTCGCGCGCGGCCCGCAGGCTCTGCTGGTCCTCCGATACCGACATCTGCGGTTCGATTTTCGGCTTGGTTTTCGTTTTCTGGCGCTCCGAGTCCGCTTTGCGTACTTCCACACGCTGTGCTTTAGCCCGGCGTCCGGCGAACCAGTCGCGCAGCCCCGCCACGGTTTTCGCCAGCCAGCCCAGGGCCGCGAGCGTGTAGCGGCCCGTGGTGTCCATCACGCCAAACCAGGAAATGCCTGCGAACAGCGTAAGGCCGACCAGCAAGAGGGCGAGCAGGAACAGCGTGGACCCCAGCGCGCCCGTCACCTCGAGCAGCGGCGTGGCGATTTGCAGGCCGATCACCCCGCCGCCGCCGGCCGGCATCGATCCTGCCGGCGGCAGGGTATGCAAATGCGCCAGTCCGGTGGCCGACAGGATGAACAACAGCAGGCCGGTCAGGCGTCCAAACCATTCCAGGGCGCTGGCCTGGCCGCTTGGTTTTCCCGCCTGCGCGTAGACCAGCCACCCGGCGTAAACCAGGAGTGCCGGCAGGGAATAAGCCAGGTATCCGGTGAGGAACAGGAAGAAGTTCGCGAGCCAGGCGCCGAGCACGCGCCCGATGTTGCTGACCTGCTGCGAGGCGACGGAGTTGAACGGTCCGGGGTCGGTCGGGTCGTATGTGGCCAGGCAAGCGACAAGGTAAACGGCCACCAGCACGGTCATGATGAGGAAAGTCTCGCCAAGACGATGGGCAGTCGGGTTGCCCTCCGCGCCAGCGTTCCTCGATTTCTTCTTGGCTTGCGGCACGCTGATCTTCCTTGTCAGATCTGGTGTAGAATCCGCGGCGACCTTCGAAGCATAATGACCTCAAGCCATTCTTTTGACCACGAATTTGGAGCGATTATACACATGAGCGACGCCAAGCACTGCCGTTTCCTGGTCATCGGGTCGGGCCCCGCCGGATACACGGCCGCGATCTACGGCGCCCGGGCCAATCTGCGGCCCGTGCTCATTACGGGACTGGAACAGGGCGGGCAGTTGACGACGACGACCGAAGTCGAAAACTGGCCCGGAGACGCTGAAGGGCTGCAAGGTCCTGACCTGATGCAGCGGATGCTGGAACATGCCGAGCGGTTCGAGACCGAGGTCGTTTTCGACCACATCCATACCGCGGATCTCGGGCAGCGGCCGTTCCGCCTGGAAGGGGACAGCGGCGTCTACACGGCGGACTCCATCGTCATCGCCACGGGCGCCAGCGCGAAATATCTCGGCCTCCCCTCCGAGGAGGCCTACAAGGGCAAGGGCGTATCCGCCTGCGCGACCTGCGATGGCTTTTTCTACCGCGGCCAGAAAGTGGCGGTCATCGGCGGCGGCAATACGGCTGTCGAGGAGGCCTTGTACCTGTCGAACATCGCGTCCGAGGTGGTGCTGGTGCACCGGCGCGACGAGCTGCGTGCGGAGAAAATTCTGCAGGACCGCCTGTTCGACCGCGAGCGGAACGGCAACGTCTCCATCCTCTGGGATCATGTCCTGGAGGAGGTGCTTGGCGATGACAGCGGAGTCACCGGCGCGCGCGTCAAGAACGTCAAGGACGAAGGCGAGACCAACGTCGATCTAGCCGGCGTGTTCATCGCCGTCGGCCATGCCCCGAACACGGGAATTTTCGATGGGCAACTGGACATGAATGGCGGGTACATCAACGTTCGCAGCGGGACCGATGGATACGCGACCGCCACCAGCGTGCCGGGTGTTTTCGCCGCCGGAGACGTTGCGGACCACGTGTACCGCCAGGCCATCACCTCGGCGGGTTTCGGCTGCATGGCCGCGCTGGACGCCGAGCGCTGGCTGGACGAACAGGGCTGATCCGGGGCCCGGCCTGAATCGAGCGAGGTGACCCTCACGGCGCAAATCGTCACCGATTTCGCCTCGATCGAACGGGCGGAGTGGGAGCGGCTGGACCACGACGACAATCCTTTCGTCTCCCATGCCTTCCTCGCGTCTCTCGAATCGTCTGGCACGATCGATGCGCGCTCCGGCTGGACGCCGCAACACCTGGCCCTGTTCGAACGCGACCGCCTCGTGGCCTGTGCGCCGACCTACATCAAGACCAACTCGCATGGGGAGTTCGTGTTCGACTGGGCGTGGGCCGACGCCTACCAGCGTCACGGGCTGCCCTATTACCCCAAATTGTTGACGGCCGTCCCCTACTCGCCGGTCACCGGCCCGCGGCTGCTGACCCGCGTCGGCCATCCCGAACGGTCCGGCCTGCGCGAGCGCCTCATTCAAATGGCCGTCGAACTGTGTGAGGAACGCGGCTTTTCGTCCTGGCACTGTAATTTCACCACCGAAGCAGACCGCCCGGCGCTGGACTCGGCTGGCCTCCTGTCCCGAAGTGACTGGCAATTCCATTTTCGAAATGACGGCTACGGGGATTTCGGGGAGTATCTGGGCAGGCTCAAGTCTCGCAAGCGCAAGAACGTGCGGCGAGAGAGGCGCCAGGTACGGGAGGCCGGCATCCGCTTCCGCTGGGCCACCGGCGATGGCCTGACGGCGGACGAACTCGAGTTCGTCTACACCTGTTACGTTCGGACCTTTCAGCTGTACGGCAACCATCCGGCACTCACGCGGAAGTTCTTCGCGGACATAGCTGCCGGACTGGGGGACCGAATGCGGGTCGCCTTCGCCGTCCGGGATTCGCAACCGGTTGCGATGAGCCTGTTCCTGACCGGCGGCGGCCGCCTGTATGGCCGTTACTGGGGCAGCATCGAGGACCTGCCCGCCCTGCACTTCGAGGCTGCCTACTACCAGGGCATCGAGCATTGCATCGGCCACGGTCTCGAAGTCTTCGAGTCCGGCGCGCAGGGGGAGCACAAGATAAGCCGCGGCTTCGAGCCCGTTCGGACCCGGTCTTTCCACCACCTCCGCGAAGAGGCCTTCCGCGCCG
>Ga0316201_10004722_pt1 | contig 10347 bp, 16 predicted proteins | sample CS6wburrow_MG_FD_204516 | JGI IMG/M metagenome (GOLD analysis project Ga0316201, IMG submission 204516) | Coastal sediment microbial communities from Delaware Bay, Delaware, United States - CS-6 worm burrow | ecosystem: Environmental > Aquatic > Marine > Coastal > Sediment | place: USA... | reverse complement strand
CGCGAGCTGCTGCAGGCCGCCGCACCCTTGTGTGAATCGCACCGCGCGCGTCTGCCGGTACCGAGCATCCGGCTCGACCTCCGCGGACAAGTCGCAGGGCAGGCGATATGGCATGCCGCTGGCAAGGCCGAACTTCGTTTCAATATCGACATCGCCAGGCGCCACCGCGACCACTATCTTCGGCACACCGTGGCGCATGAGGTTGCCCAGCTGGTCACGGTGGCGTGCTTCGGTCGTGTCCGTCCGCATGGCGCCGAGTGGCGTTCGGTGATGCGACACTTCGGCATCGACAACCCGGCACGCTGTCACGACTACGCGCTGGATGAAAGTCGCCTGAAACGACAGCGACGCTGGGAATACGTGTGCTCCTGCACGCGACACCAGCTCAGCACGACTCGCCACAATCGCGTGCAAAGCAATCGGGCGCGGTACTTCTGCCGGCAGTGCGGTACAGCGCTGGAACCTGCGGAACCCCACGGCAATTGAGCGGGGAACGGGACGCAGCACCGATCAACCCGAATAATCGGCTTGCACGTCACTCGATGATCAATTGTCCAAAACACGGTCAGCACAGCGCGGAATCAGCCACATGGCTGAAAAGTACTCACCCCTCAAGTTCGACAGCATGCCGATCGGTGCTGCTTATTCACGGCCTGAGCAACATTTCCCCGCCGGGCTGACGCCGGACAGTCCGGCGCTCGCGGCGATGACGGATCTGCGCCGAATCACCGCCCTGACGGTGGAACGGAGCAACACGCTCGCCGCCACCCGCGAACGCATGAAGAAACTTGGGGTCAGGATGCTCCTCGTGACCGGGGCCACCGGCGCCGTCATGGGTGTGATAACCGTTACCGACCTGGACAGCGACCGCCCGACAAAGATCGCGGCAAAGACAGGCGAACGACCGGAGGAACTGCTGGTTCAGGACATCATGACGTTACGCGGGAGAATCGAGATTTTGCGCCTGCAGGACATCGACACTGCGAACGTCGGTCAGATCCTGAACAGCCTGCGCAAAGCGGGTCGCCGCCATGCGCTGGTGCTGGACAGCGCAGGCGCCGGCGGCAAACCTGAGATCTGCGGCATCTTCTCGCTGACCCGCCTTTGTGGTCAAGTCGGACTGGACATCCAGCCAGGCGCCGCGATGAAAGACATCGAAGCGGCCCTGACCAGCGTGCTGGACTAGGGTGAGACTTGCAGGCTAGAACCTCGCGTCAAGCCAGGCGTCCACCTCGCTGATAAGCTCGCTCTCCTCGCCCTCGAAGAAATGATCTGCGCCATCGACACGCCGTTGCGTGTAGTCGCCACCCGCCTCGGCCGCACGCTCGGCCCGCAACGGCGCACTTTCGACAACCTCCTGGAGATCCTCACCACCGTACAGATCGAGCACAGGCACGCCCAGTCGGGGCAACCGCGACAGACTGTCCATCGGCCCGCCGGGTATCCCGCCGGACATGCCGATAGCGACCAGGCCGTCAACTGCTCGATGTTCGCCGCCAAGGTAATACACCGCCATGGTCGAACCCTGGCTGTGAGCAATCAGCACCACGCTGGTGAAGCCCTGCTCGCGCAGATAATCGACTGCGGCATCGATCCGGCCGGGCACCCAATCATAGACCGCTGCGTACTCCCCGTGTTCGGCCTCGTTTGCCAGGACCGGCATCTGGATCGACAGTGTATGCCAACCGGATTCGGTCAGGCCGACGCGCAGCGGCAGCACCACCGTCGGCCAGTTGGGGTGCACCCCGGTCCCATGCATCACAATCGCCGCCTTGCGTGAACCGTCCACGGTACTCGCAGTCTCCAGTGCAAGAAAGTCCGTCTGACGGTCATTGAGATAGACGGCCTCCCCGTCGAGCAGCGAATCGACGACCTGATCGGCCCATCGTTTCTCCTTTTCGAGATCGCTGGCAAATGACGCGCCGAAGCAGAAAAAGCAGGCCACCGCGACGAAAGACAAAAATGGGCGCATGACAATATCCTCCTGGTGAACGAGCGGGAGTGTAGTCACTCGGCCGGGACCACCGCCAGTGCCTGAAACATCCGTTTCGCCGCGGTGTCTTTGCCGCCGGGGGGCAGGACCGTTATCATCGCTGCACCGGCGACCAACGCCGTCGCGGGCACGCCTTCATCATGGAAATCGCCATACTCGTGGTCCTGTTCCTGATCGGCAGCATTGGCGGTGCGGTACAGGCACTCAAGCGTATCGACCGCCGCCGAGGCGGAACCAAAGGGCCTGGTCGCCGAGCGGCCGGCACGGCACCGGGCGATGGGGAATGACAGAGGTATGCCGATAACCCTTGTGTACGACATCATCGAATCACCCGCACACCCGGATCTGTCCGGCCTTTGCGATGCGCTCGGCTACCGTCGACTCGTGTTCAACACGCAACGCAAGGCGATAGGCAGCCTGAAAAGGGCGCCCCCCGACCTGCTGGTCGCCGATTTCTTCTACGGCTATGGCAACAACTATGCCGGTGCCAATGTCAGCAACCTCGACGTGTTGCTGCACAGCCTGCGGCGCTTCGCGCCCGGCGCGAGGATCGTGGTGTTGGCGGACAGCGGCCAGATGCGGCACGTCCCCAAGCTGGCTGAACTGTTCCCGCTGCATGCAGTGGTCGGGGTGCCCGCCAGCCCCGCCGAACTCGAGGCCGCGCTCAGCTGAACCCGAATGCGCCTGGACAGCCTCGCCGGAACCGTCTGGGGAAACTGGCACTCTGCGGGTTTTGCGCTAGCATTTCGGGATGCCTCCAGCGACACCCAAGTTCCGGCCCCGCATCTGTGCAACGGCTATCGTGATGACACTGCTCGGCCCACCCTCCGTCCTCGCGTCGGTGCAGAACCTAAACCCCGCAGACTACGCAAGCCACAGGGTGACCTGCGAATCTCCGGTAAGGCTCACCCACGACTGCTCGATATGGCAGGGTGCAACCCGGCCTATTGCGTTCGCCGATTACCGGATGACCCTGGCGGCAGGCAGTAATGGCCGGACCATACTGATTTCGCAGTTGCGGCACCGTCCGGACCACAATGGCAACGCATTCCGCAGGCAACCGCGCCGACAGGCGGCGCTCGACGCGCTCCGACACATAGGATCAGCCCTGGAAGACCAGGGCATTCGTCTCGAGCGCATGCAGGCGGTGCGCCGAGGACGCCGCGTGGCGGGCTATTTCCTCGAGTTCTCGGACAATGCCTACGACTATCTGAAAAAGTTCACCGTGCTCGAATCCGAGTATTGGCTGCCGTCACGGCGTGGCAGGCCCTGACGGCGATGTGGTATCTGTATCTCGTGCGCTGCAACGACGGCTCGCTTTACACCGGCATCAGCACCGATGTAGCACGGCGTATCGAGGCCCATAGCTCGAACCGTGGCGCACGCCGCCTGCGCGGGCGCGGACCGCTGGAGCTGGTCTACTCGCATCCGCTTCGCGATCGCAGCCAGGCGCAGCGAGTCGAGCACCGGGTGAAGCGGCTCAGCAGGGACGCCAAGGAGAGGCTGGTACGTGGCGAATTCGCCCTGCCGGTTTGACCCGCTGGCTGAGACGAACCCCTCAGCCCACCAACCCCAGACCATCACGCAGCAAGGCGACGCGTGCGGCCAGCGGGCCCGCAGTGTAAGGCAGCGCCGCGGAATGCCCCCAGACCGGACCGGGCCACGCCGGGTCTGCCTCGTGACGTATCACGTGATGCAGATGCAGTTGCGGGACCAGGTTGCCCAGCGCACCGATATTCAGCTTGTCGCCGCCGAAGGCGCGCATCATGAACTCACCGAGAAGACAGGACTCCGCCAGCAGGCAGCGTCGGTCGGCGTCATTCAGCTGATAGATTTCGCGCACCTCGGCGCGGCGCGGCACCAGGACCACCCAGGGGTAGCGGCTGTCGTTCAGCAACAGTACGTGCGACAGGGCGAGATCCCCGATCGGATGACAGTCTGTTGCAAGCTGCGGGTGCAGTTCGAAGCTTTCCACCTTTCCCGGGAATCCCTGCATCGAAGCCGAGCGGCGACAGCTCGCGGCCGTCGCCAGCCTGAATAGTGGTCAAACGCCCTGCCGCCGTCAACCCTGGGTCTGTTCTACAGCAGCCATTCGCGGGACTGCCGAAACCCCCATACGCTAAACTCTCAGGCAGTTGGACCTTTGCCACGGGAAAGTCCCAGGGAGAAGCCATGTCGCCAGATGCCGAAGGGGTCTGTTGGTCGTGCGGGGCCAGGTTGACGGCCGGCGACTACCAGCGCGAGGGCGAATGCCGGTCCTGCCGCAAACAGACGCATGTGTGCCGAAACTGCCGGTTCTACGAACCCGGGCGGCCGAACGACTGTCAGGAGCCGATCGCCGAGCCGGTACGCGACAAGGACCGCGCAAATTTCTGCGACTACTTCGAGCCCTCCGATCAGGTCTACCGACCCGGCCAGGATGCCGACGCGCTGAGGAATGCGGCGGACAGCCTGTTCGACATTTAATAGTGAGCGCATAAAACAATGTCGGGGTCGGCTCGACGCGCTGACTGATCTGGATCAAGGTGCCCCCCGGCATACTGGCCAAGAATCGGGGAACGACGCTTGGAGGTTCGCCGTGGATGTGACAAGTCTGATCATTACCTTTCTGCTCGCCGGGCTGATGCTGTACCTGCTGGTCCGCCTGCCGCTGGCTATACTAGGCAACCTGCGCGCCGGACATCGTTTCCGCGAGGGGCTCGCCGGGGCACTGCATGAGCTGCGGCTGTCGCGCATGCTGAAATACCTGGGAATCGACCAGGATCAATACCTGCACAAACAGCAGGCGGTCGAAATCCGGCAGCATATGCAGCGCTGCGGCGCCTGTGATGCCAAGTCAGATTGTGATCAGGTACTTGCAGGAGGGACTGCGCCCGATGTCGATGCGCTGGGGTTCTGCGCCAACATCGACGATCTCAAGGTATTGCGCGACGCGCGCTGATCCAAGGTCCGCCGGTCAGGCGGATCGGCGCTGATCCACAGCGGCCTGATCGCCGGCATCGTCCGGCGCAGCCGGGCTGATACCGATATGGCGGTCGGTAAGCGCGATCAGCGCCGCTTCCGCCTCGGCATACAGTTCGCGCACGAAGTCCGTACTCGGGCCTCGCTCGCGCAGAATGTGCAGAAGTGTCGTCAGATGCCCGCGGGCGCCGGTCATTTTGCCTTCGCTTTCGCAACGCATGGACTGAACCAGATGGAATCTGGCCATGACCTCGGCGCGGCGCTCTCCAAGTTCCCTGCAGAAGATGACGCGCACGTCGCGCGGGATCGGCTGGACGGTTTCGACCTGTTGGACCACATCGGTCAGCGCGTCCAGTGCCGCGATGATTGTGCGAAATGCCTGATCGTCTTCGAGCGGACCCACACCACGGTCTGGCCGTGCACCTTCGCCCTGGAGCGCGTGCTCGGCAGAACGAATGGTCGCGACAATATCCGGGTAGCGCGGATGCAGCCGCCTGATGTGCTGATAGCGGGCCAGAATCTCCCCGCGCAATGCGACCCGCAGCTCCCGGGACAGCGGCACACCCGTCAACTCGGTCAAGTACTGAGAGATGCCATCAATGCGCGACCGGGAGCGCCGGACGGCCGAGCGCACACGCGCCTGGTGAGCCTGATATCGCTGGACCAGCGCTGCCATGAAAAGCATGGCGAGAAGCAGTCCCATCACCACCAGGGGTACGCCCCATTCGTCCGGCATGGCCAACCCGTCGTCCTTCACCGATTTTCGATGGACCGGATAGCGGCCGACGCCACGCAAACCTGACCGGTTTACCGGTGGCGGGTGTCAAAAGATTTTACATACTAACCAAGCCGCCTCGACGGGAGGAAGCTATCTCTTTGTAAAATCGATGATTTTTTGCGCAGGCAGGCAAATTGCTTCGGAAAGTGGATAACCCACCGCGAGCCGGGACGCGTAGTCGCTATGACCAACAACGAGCAAACGCGATGCCTGGCCTTGTTGGCAGGTTTCCCTGCCGGCCTCGCGGTCGCCGCACCAGACGAGGGTGACGGTTTCCGCAATATCGCGGCACTGCTGGTATTGCTTGGCATCGGTGTCTTGCTGATGAGCCTGCGCAACCTGCGTGGACTGCGCCACAAACGCCTGATGCACGAGCGTCGGAACCCGGACCGCCACACCGAACACCCGGAAGACTCAGGGCCGTGATGCGCGCCAGAACTCGGTCGTGCCTGCCGGTGACGGCATTTCCCCGACTACCCGGAGTCGCAATCCCCGGCTAACCTTCCGATACCGGTCTCCACCCACCCGGGAGTGGGCGCCAAAAGTGAATCTACTGATATACGCGGTCGTCGGTCTCGCGGCCACCTGGTTTCTCTACATCCTGTACATGCAGGTGGCGACCCGGGCGGCCGAGGGCCGCCCGGCTGACCCGCTGTATGCGCCTTTCCCAGCGCTGTCCAAGGTGCAAGGCCGGGCACTGGTGTACTGTTTCAGTCCGCAATGCGCGCCCTGCCGACCGATGTCGAAAGAGGTCGACCAACTCGCGGCCACCGGTGCCGCGATATTCAAACTCGATATCACCCAGTACCCGGAAATCAGCCGTGAAATGGGTATTCGTGCAACACCGACGCTGATCCTGATTGAAGACCGCGTGGTCTCACGCATGGTGCTCGGGGTTAAGACCAGCAAGTACATGCATGACCTCATTCACTCAGCGGCGCGCTAAACTGCTGGCAGTACTGTAACCGCGAGGATGGGGCGTAACCCCCGATGTTTAAAGCGCTGGCTCGCGCCCTGTGGTTGTTGTTGGGCTGGACGGAACTGATCCTGTTCACACTCATACTCTACCTCCTCAGTTACCTGCCGGATAGCTGGCTGGGCCCCTGGTATCGCTGCCTGTTTCAGGCCTGGAGCCGGACCTGGGTACACGCGCTCGGTGTCGATCTGCGCCTGCATCACAAGAACGCCCACCCGCTGCCCGACAGGTTCATCCTGATCGCCAATCACCCGTCCGGGTTCGAAGATGTCGGCATCCCCTCGCTGTTCGACGTCGACAACCTGGCCAAAGAGGAGGTGCGGCAATGGTGGCTGGTCGGCCGTATCGGCGCTGCGGCCGGGACCATCTTCGTTAGACGCGATTCGCGCGAATCCCGCGCCGAAGCGGCGCAGCAAATCGAACGGCACTTGGCGGCCGGCCGCAACATCGCACTGTACCCGGAGGGTGGAATAAAGGGTCCGCGGCTGCAGCCGGCGTTTCGCTACGGGGCGTTCGGCATCTCATTGCAGACAGGTGTACCGATCGTACCCGTCTATCTGCATTACGAGGCCTTGCACGATTTCCACTGGGGCCGCCACAGCCTGATCCAAAATATGCGCAACATCATGAACGCCCGCAACAATCGGGCAAATTACTACCTGTTTGACGCGATCGATCCGCGACTGTTTCATGACAAAATCGAGTATTGCAATCACGTCTATGGGCTGTACGAAGAGTGGCAGAGCCGTTACCTCGGCTGAGACCAGGGTGGATGAAACCAAAGCAGATGAAATTCCCGGACCCGTCGGAAACCGAAGCGGCTTTCTATGCGGCGTTTCGCCGCCTCGATATCGATCGGATGAAACACGTCTGGCTGGATTCGGCCACGGCAAGCTGTGTCCACCCGGGCGGTGGACTGCTGCTGGGGATCGACGCTGTCCTGACCAGTTGGGGTGAGATCTTCCGTGACAGCCAACCCCCACGGGTCGAATACCGACTGATCCAGGCCAGCACCGACGCCATGCTCGCAGTGCACACGGTCGAGGAAATGGTCAGCAGCGGTTCAGGCGAACGCCGCGCGCGGGTGCTCGCCACCAACGTCTATCGGCTGGTCGATGGCAGTTGGAACATGCTTGCGCATCATGCCTCCCTGCCACTGGTGGAACCGCCCGCCACGGAGCATCGGAAGCCCCTGCACTAGCTCGCATCCGTCACCGGCCGGAAAGCAGCTGTGGCACAACAGACTGAAATGCCTCTGGAAAGTGATGAATCCGCGCGCAACATCAGCTTGATGCCCTGTTTTCGCTGCTTCCCTATCACGGCCCCGGCGGTTTCGCGCTCGCTCCGGCTTGGTCTCAGGTTGCACTTTCGCTCAGGTACCGCAGGGGCACGGCGCTCAGTGCGCCTTGTCCTGCAAAAAAATGGCCTCCGTCGATGAATATCCGCATAGTGTCAACGGACAGGTCCTTAACGGCCGGGGCCAGGATCAAATGCCCAAGGTTGCCCCGGCGGAGTCGAATACCCGCCAACGATGATCGGGCTCGATCGATGTGTGGACGGCGGGACGCAAGAACCAACGATACGACCCACAGAGCATTATCAGCGTTTTATAATATGGATCGGAATCACCGAGGAAAATCGCGATGAAGAAGTGGTTGTTGACAGTTGCTGCCCTCACCTTGTTGACTTTCCGGCCGGTCTCCGCCGACGTACTGGTCCTGGTGCACGGCTATCTGGGAAGCGCCCAGAGCTGGGCTGAGGCGGGCGCGATGGACCGCCTGCAGCGGCGAGGTTACAGGCACCTCGGCAACTTCGGCTACAGCGCCCAGGGCGTGCTGTTCCAACCGTTGCAGGCCGGCGGTGCGGAAAAACCCGTCTACACCGTGAGCCTGCCCTCGCAGGCGCCGGTCGTGGTGCAGGCCGACTGGCTGGCAGCCATGCTGCACGAGGTTCGGAAACGTCACCCGGAAGAGCCGATCAACCTGGCCGCGCACTCGGCCGGCGGCGTGGTGGCACGCATGACATTGGTGCGTCACGGCACGCTGGGCGTCCGGCAACTGATAACGATAGCGGCGCCACATCTGGGCACCGGCCGGGCCGTGCAGGCCCTGGAGGCAACCGACAACAGCGGCATGTTCGGCTTCGTGAAGAGCTGGTTGGTGCGCCGTGCGACCGGCGATGCCCTGTATGCGACGGCGCAGATGAGCCGCGGCCTGCTGTTCGACCTGACGCCACCGCGGCCCGGAAATCTGCTTTTCTGGCTGAACCAGCAACCGCACCCGGACATCGGCTACACCAGCATCATGCGCGTCGGCACCATTTACATGCCCGGCGACTTCGTCGTGCCGCCGCCGAGCCAGGACCTCAACCGGGTACCCGCGCTGGCCGGCCGAGCCAGGACCTATTCGATGGCGGAGGGCCACCTGTTGACTCCGCTGGACGGCGAGCTGATCGGCAATCTGCTCAATGAGAAGGCCGCCGCAAGGTAGCCGCGACCGCGCGCTGCATGCGAGCCGGACACCCGACATGGTCGAAGCACTTGTACGGACAGAGGAGTTGTTGAGGAACTACGGCCACGTCTACGAGGCGAATCTCGCTGCGATTGCGCATGCGCTATTCGAAAGCGACCCAAAGGCCGCGTGCCATGCGATCAATACCGAGGAATGGTGGGACAACACCAGCTCGGTCGCTGCGATCGATCTGGCGGTCGACGGTGGCTTCACGGCGCAGGCACGGCGCGATGCCCAGGCATTGCGCCAGGCACTGACGGAAGTCTTCGCCACCATGCTGGCCTACGGCGAAAACAATGCCGCCGCTGAGATCATCGTTTCGCAGTTCGAGAAGTGGCGCGAATCGCACATCTGAGCGGCTCGTAAGGTTGCCGGCGATGTTGCCGCCAATACTCGAACAATCTCGTGCATCAAGAACAACAACCTCGAAATCAGGGTAGAGGCATGCAAACGTTCGATGTCTATTTTCTCGGCGAAATGTTGCCGGACGCCGACCCGGGCGCGGTACGCACCGCGGTCGCGAAACTGTTCAAGGTCGAGGGAGAGAGGGTCGATCGGCTATTTTCCGGCGAGCCACTGCGCGTAAAGCAGGGGGTCGACGCGGAGGCCGCGAGTCGCTATCGCGCGACCTTCCGTGACGCCGGAGCCCTGTTGCAGATCGTCCCCAGCGGCGCGCCGCCACCGGCCAAGGCACCCACCGCAAAGGGTCGCACCACCACCCGCGAGGCGGCGCCGGGTCGCGGCGCTGTCGAGCTGAGTCTGGCCGAACCGGGCGCGACCATCGACCATACCCCGCCTCCGCCGGCCGCGGAAATCGACACCGGCTCCCTGCAGGCACTGCCGCCGAATTCCGGGTCGCTGGAGGACTGCCGGGTGGACAAGCCGGTCCGTCCGATCCCCGACATCAGTCACTTGACACTGGTGGACGACTGAGCGACGCGATCGGCGATCGGCGCACGCTGCGGATTTCCTTCGGCCGACCATCCAGTTCGATGCGGAACAGGCCGATCGCATGTCGGGCCTCGACCCGCAACGGCGTGCGCCCCGCCTCCTGACCCAACCATATGTACAACGGAAGGTGCGCGGTCTCCTGTCTGCCGTCCGCTTTCATTTTGACCCCGTCGAAACG
>Ga0316201_10004721_pt1 | contig 10349 bp, 10 predicted proteins | sample CS6wburrow_MG_FD_204516 | JGI IMG/M metagenome (GOLD analysis project Ga0316201, IMG submission 204516) | Coastal sediment microbial communities from Delaware Bay, Delaware, United States - CS-6 worm burrow | ecosystem: Environmental > Aquatic > Marine > Coastal > Sediment | place: USA... | reverse complement strand
CGAGCTGCAGATCGACCAGGCCGAAGCGGACAAGCAGATCGCCCAGGCCAAGGCCGAGGAGCGGCGGGCCCTGGCGGTGGCGCACGAGCAGGAGAACCGTGCCCGTGTCGAAGAGATGCGCGCGGAGGTGGTCAAGGCCGAGGCCGAAATACCCCTTGCCATGGCCGAAGCCTTTCGCGCCGGAAAGCTGGGCGTGATGGACTACATGAAGTTCCGGAACGTGGAGTCGGATACGCGCATGCGGGACTCGATCGCCGGGACGGGAGACGACGGGGAGATCTGACATGGAACAGGTCTTCGTGATCATCGCGGTCATCGTCTTCTGGATATTCAAGGGCGTTGCGGGGACGCAGCGGCGATTGCCCGGGCAGGACCCGTCCGACAGCGAGCCCCTGGGCGGGCCGATCGACATTCCCGGTACGGCCCGCCAGAAGACCGTCGAGTCGCAACAGCGCGCATTGGAGGCGCTGCAGCGTTGGGAGGCCAAGCAGGGACTGTCGGCGGGGAGGAGTGACCCCGGACGCGCGGAGGCCGTGTCAGTACCCGCTGCCTCGAGGACACGTATGGTTCGAGCGTCTAGCTCCAGCCGTCGGGAGGCCTCCCGGCAGCGCAGGGAAGCGTTCGCCGATATCGCGCGCATGCTGGATCCGGCGCAAGCCTCCAGTGCGACTCCCGCCCGACGCCCCGGCTTCGAGGTAAGTGCGCCGGTGTCGGCACCTTCTGACCGGGAGGCGCCGCGACGCGTCTCTGAGCGGCGTCCGTCAGACGCCGCGATAAGACGTGAAGCCGAGCACCAGGTCGAGGAGGCTGAGCGGGCGACGGCCGTCCGGAAGGCCGCTGCGGACGCGAAGGCCGGGAGAAGCGCCAGGGCCGCCCCTCTGTCGGGGCTGGCCAGGCTCGAATCTCTGCCGCTCGCCGCGCGTGCGATCGTGTACGGCGAAATCCTGGGTCCGCCGCGGTCGTTCTCCTGACCTACCGGGCCGCCATCTTGTCCCACCGGACTCTGGCGGCTCCCATCACCATGTGAAATATTGTCTCAAGCGCGGGCTGACCTCTCGGCCCGCGCTTGAAGAATGCGCAGGCCGCACGGGCGTTCGCACGCCCGCTCGTTCCCCCCAGCCCACGAGCTGAATGGGTAGCAAGGGCAGCACGAAGTCCGGCGACATGGCGTCTCGTCTCAGCGGCCTCTGCGAGACGGGCAGTGCGATCCTGGAGGCGCAGGACCTCCAGAGCATCCTGTCCATCGTGACGCAGCGCACGCAGCAACTGTTCGACGGCACCGGGGCGGCCGTCACCTTCCTGGAAGCGGATTCCCGGGAACTCCTGGTACCGCAGGCCAGCGGTTCGCTGCAGGGGATCATGGGAGCGCGCTACCCCATGGAGGGCACCCTCAGCGAGCGCGCGATCCGAGAAGACCGGGCGGTCATCGACAATGACATGTCCGATCACCCGTTCCACGAATCCCTGGACGCCGCCGCGGGCGAATCGTTCGCGGTCCTGGCCGTTCCCCTTCGCGAGCGCTCTGGAGCGCTTGGCAGCCTGGTCGTGGTCGGTCGGGCGACCCCGCCGGGGTTCGTCCAGAACGATGCCGATTCGCTTTATGCCTTCGGCCATCTCGCGGGACTCGCCATCCAGAACGCCCGGCTTCTGGAAGCTGAAACGGCCAGGGCGGAGCGGTCCGATACCCTGCGGGCGGAGAGTGAAGATCACATCAGGCTCCTTCAGGATCTGCACGCGGGGGAAGTGGCTGTCGCGTCGGACCTCGAGTTGGATGCGGTCCTGCAGACTGTGGCCGATCGGGCACGGGATCTCACGAGTGCCGCATACGGGGCGCTCGGGGTCCTGACTCCGGAAGGTGATGAGCTCGAGCTGTTCATTACGAGTGGCCTCGACGCGGGCCAGAGAGAGAGGATGGGCGGTCCTCCGAAAGGCCTGGGGTTGTTGGGAGCGGTCACGCACTCGAAGGCCCCGATCCGCGTTCACGACATGTCATCCGACCCGAGGTCCGCGGGTATGCCGGGCACGCACCCCGGGATGACCTCGTTTCTCGGCGTCCCAATCCGTATCGGCGATCGCGCCTACGGGAACCTGTACCTGACCGACAAGGACGAGGGCGCGGCGTTCACGAAGCGTGATGAGACGATCGTCAGCATGCTGGCTGCCCAGGCAGCGGTCTCGATCGAGAACGCCCGCCAGTTCAAGACCCTGCAGCGCCTCCTCGACGAACTGCGACAGACGCAACAACAGCGCGACCGGTTCTACGCTTTCGTGAACCACGACCTGCGCAACGCCTGCAGTGGCGTGCTGATGTGGTCCGAGCGGCTTCTCATGGAGACGACGGGCGAGGCCCGAGACATACCGGAGAAGATCCGTCGGGGCAGTGAGCATGCCATGCGCCTGGTGCAGGACGTACTCGACCTCGAGAGCCTGTCCCAGGGCCGGCTGGAAACGTGGCCCCGGATGATCGTGGTCAACGACCTGCTGCAGGCGACCATGGACGGCATCCACCTGGAGGCCGAGAAGAAGAAGATGCGGCTCCGCCTGAAGCGCAGTCGTGGCAATCTGCGCATGGTGGCCGATCCGGATCGAGTGCTGCAGATCATGACCAACCTGCTGAGCAACGCGATCAAGTACTCGCCCGAGGGGACCGATATTCGCATTGCTGCTGACCTCAGTCGCGAAGGTCCTGAGGGCGCTGGCCAGGCTGAGCGCTGGCTGGCCATCAGCGTGGCGGACCAGGGCCCGGGAGTTCCCGAGGCGGACCAGGAGAGGATCTTCGGCGAGTACGAGAAGGGCGGTTCAGGAAGGAGGAAGCGAGGAGGGGTCGGCATCGGCCTCACCCTGTCGCGTCGACTGGCGGAGTACATGGGGGGCGACCTTACCCTGGAATCGAGGCCCGGGGAAGGGGCCATCTTCACGCTGTGGATGCCGCATGGAAGAGAGCCGGAGCAGAGAAGCGGCTGGATCGGCTAGTTCACTCGCCCTCGACGGCATTCCACGGAAGAAAAGAGGGGCTCCCGAGGGCGCCCCTCTCACATCCAGCCCCGATCACCGGCTCCGGTGAGCAAAAACCCGCAGATCAGAGACGCAGGGCCACGTGATGAGGCTCGGGCAGGATCCCCTGCTCACGGTATCGTTTCAGTTTCCGGTATAGAGTCCGCCGGCTGATGCCCAGGGCCTCGGCCGCGGAGCTCTGGTGCCACTGCGTCTGCTCGAGCATGTCCAGGATATATTCCCTCTCCAGCCGCTCGAGGTCCCACTTCTCCTCGCGGGCCCTCGAAAGAAGGTTTCTCTCCGGGTCGGGCCGTTGCCCCGGGGGCTCGAACGGGATGGCTCGAGCACCGGCATGCATGATGACCGCACGCTCGATGAAGTTCTCGAGCTCGCGAACGTTGCCTGGCCAGTCGTACGACATGAGCCGGGTCATCGTCTTCGGCGGAATGTCGGGCGGCTCGAGACCGTTCTCATCCGCGAAGCGCTGCCGGAAGTGCTGGGCGAGCACCGGAATGTCGTCACGTCGTTCGCGCAGCGAAGGCACGCGGATCGGGAACACGTTGAGCCGGTAGAAGAGGTCCTCCCGGAACTCTCCCTTCTCCACGAGCTCACCCAGGTCCCGGTTGGTGGCCGCGATCAGCCGGAAGTCGACGGTGATCGGCTCTCGGCCTCCCACGCGCGTGACCTTCCGGTCCTGCAGGACCCTGAGGAGCTTCACCTGAACGCCTTCGGACACGGTGCTGATCTCGTCCAGGAAGATCGTTCCGCCCTGCGCTTCCTCGAACAGCCCGCGTTTGCTCTGCACCGCGCCCGTAAACGAGCCCTTCATGTGACCGAACAGCTCGGACTCGAGGAGGGTCTCGGGGAGTGCGGAGCAGTTGATCGCCACGAACGGCCTGCGGCTGCGGCCCGAAAGCTCGTGCACGGCCCGCGCAGCCAGCTCCTTACCCGTCCCGGTGTCGCCGGTGATCAGCACGTTCGCCCGCGTCGGGGCCACTCGCTCGATCATGCCATACAGTCTCTGCATGGCCTGCGACTTCCCGACAAGGTGGGCCCGCACGCCGGCGTTCGTCTGGCTTCTGAGCTGCGCGACTTCGCGCTTCAGCTCGAGCTCTTCTCTCGCGCGCGCCAGGATGTGAAGCAGTTCCTCCGTGCGGAACGGCTTCTTGATGAAGTCCACGGCTCCGAGCTTCATCGCCTCGACGGCGCTGTCGATCGAACCGAAGGCCGTCATCACGATGAACTGCGCGTCGGTCTGCAGGGCGGGTCCCGCGCCGAGCACGTTCAGCCCGTGCATTCCGGGGAGGTTCAGGTCGAGCAGAACCAGGTCGTACAGCTGTTGATCCAGCTGACGCAGCCCCTCCTCGCCAGACCGGACCGCGTCCACCCGGTATCCGTTCTCCGCCAGAACCGTCAGCAGGAGATCGCGTACATTTTCCTCGTCCTCCACGACGAGCACGCGTGGGGCAACATCGGCCTTCGTATATTCCTCAGACATGTCCACTCCGTCTTCGGCCCGCCGGGGCCTCGCGACCGTCGATGAACTACCGAAAAATGGGCACCGGGCGACCGGGTGCAGGGGGGCACCCGGCCGCCGGAGCCGACGCGAGCGGCTCAGCTCGCGTTGAACGTTTGAACAACTTCTCGCTTCACCATTGCCTGAAGTGTGCCACCATTGCCCACCGCAGCTCCAGCGACACCCTCAGAGCCGGAAAGCGCAGAATTATGGGCATTCAAGGGGCTTCCCGAGGACACAAGCAGGAGCCGCCCGCGAGAAATGCCTGCGTCAACACGACCCAATGTAGCCACGCAGGAGACAGTTTGTCACCCAATGGGATGAAATGGCAAGAGGCTGTGGTGCGAACCGAAGAAGGTCTCAGTCCCTGAAGGGATTCGGGGCCCTGGGTCTCGACGCGCCGGGAGCCGAGTCGAGCAGTCTCTGGAGTTCTTCGTTGCTGAGCTCGAACGGATCGTCCTGGTGCCCCGGTGCCCGCGCTACTTTCGCCGGACCGGGGTTGCCACCCTCGGGTTCGAAGTGCCACTCCCAACGGCTGCGATCTCTCACACGCCATGCGTTTCCGGAACGGTCGACGAACTTTCGGTAGCTCATGAGTGGTCTCCTTCCGGGCCATCGGCCTGTCGGCCAACGAGGAACACGGCCGCCCCCCCAAGCGTGATCGCGGCGAAGCCGAACCATTGAATGGCATACATCAGGTGCGGGCCATCGGAGGGCGGGGACGCCTCGACGAGCCGCGGTACGCCATCTCCTGCCGGGTACGTGGAAGAGTCGGGCAGCACCCAGGCCTCCAGGATAGGATCTTCTAGATCTCGCTGCGCGGCATCGAGATCGAGGCTGCCCAGCACCAGGTGAACACCGACCTCGAACCGGGTGAACCGGGGGGGTATCGCCGACGAGGATTCTCCCGGGAGGACCCGCCCCGTGACTACCACGGTGCTCGATCGCTCGGGGTCGTCGGTGGCCGGCCGAGCCGACTGTAGATCGGCACTCAATCCGTCCGCCGCCGGCAGCCAGCCTCTCAGCACCAGCACGGCCGGGCTCCCCTCGAGTCGGAGCGGCGTGACCAGGTGTACCCCTGGCGACCCCAGCGCCGCGCGGCCCCGGATCACGATCTCGTTGTCGTAGTCCCAGGTTCCCGTGAGTCGGACCCGACGCCACATGAGCGAATCGGACGGGAGATCAGAGGCGGCTCCGGGCAACTCGACGGGCGGAGAGGACGCCAGGGCGGCCCGCTCATCGTTTTGCTCACGACGCTCGACCAGGCGCTCCAGCTGCCAGGCGCCAAGGCGCACGAACAGGGCAGTCGCAACAATCGCCACGACAGCGAACGTCCAGGAGCGTGCATCCATTCGATTCATGACGTCAATGTCGGTGGGCAGGGTGGGGGCGGACAAGGTGTTGTCGACACCACACTGCCCATGCCTTCCTGCGGGACGTCCCGGGTGCCTATATTCGGTTTCACGCCGGGGTGGCGAAATCGGCAGACGCGAGGGACTTAAAATCCCTTGGGACGTACGTCCCGTGCGGGTTCAAATCCCGCCCCCGGCATCCAGCAGCGGGTACTTCGCAGGCTGCGCCTGCTCAGGGTCACTCGCTACGCTCATGACGGCAAATCCCGCCCCCGGCATCCAGCAGCGGGTACTTCGCAGGCTGCGCCTGCTCAGGGTCACTCGCTACGCTCATGACGGCAAATCCCGCCCCGGCTTCATCTCACGGCTAGCCTGGCACGCTTCGCAGGAGACCTACTACTTGCGGTATACGTACTCGATCCCTGCAGCAAAGGAGACCGGGTAGGTATTCTCGTAATCACTATCCAGGTAGGCTACTGACTCAAACTCCAGCCACGGATACTCGGCTTCATCGATCAGCCTGATTATCCTCGTGCACATGTCGTGGTCATTACTTGATGAAAAAGAGAAATGGAGTTTCTTGTTTCGCTTGTCCTTCGGAAAATCTCCGCTTTCAATCATGGCGATTACGGCTGAACCGTAGGCACCTGACGGGTCTGTGACTATGAAGTTGTCAAACATGGAAGTCTCGGAGTCCTCAGCGAACAGAGCCATGAGCACGAGACCTGACTCGCTACCCTTACCAATGAACGTCCTGGAGGTATTGCTGGTGTATTTGTCATCAACGTAGGAGGCCATATCTCGGAAGATGTCATAATGTTCTTGAAATGACTGCGGTTCAGCATCGATATCGGGAATCCCCTCCAATGTGACAACCAATGCCTCAAAGCCCTCCACTTTCCCTACGCCGTCGATGACCTTCTCAAACTCATCAGTAGCCAGTTTGAAGTGCTGTTCCGTGAAGTCTATCAAGTAGATTGTGGAGAGGTTCCTATCCGTTTCGTGCGAGGCGGGGAGGAATATCTCCCCTCTGGCCGTCGTATCTCCGGTGGGGAACGTAAAGGCCTCGATTCTCGATGAGCTTCCATTCTCGACAGGGTCTTCGCCAACTCCACAACCGCCTGAGAATAGAGCCACCCCGAGGATTGATGCCGTGAGTCTACCAGTGACTGTCATTTCTGTGCTCTCGCTCCAATCCGAGTGTCAGAAAAGACTGAGAACTGTCCTTCAGACTATGTCCTGAAGAACGGACCGGGAAAGTCTTCCCGGCTGTCTCATGGAACGTGCCCGGCAGGGCAGCAGCCGGCTGTTGGCCGGTAGCGTTATGGGGCCACCGGTTGGTCCCAAAAGAAAGAAGGGCCGCTCCGAATCTCGGAGCGGCCCTTCTTGCCAGACTTCAGTTCGAAGTCAGACGATCTGTACGACGTTCTCCGCGGCCGGGCCCTTTTCGCCCATCGTCACGTCGAACTCGACCGTGTCTCCCTCGTTCAGCGTCTTGAAGCCGTCAGCCTGGATGGCGGAATGATGGACAAAACAGTCCTTGCTTCCGTCTTCCGGCGTGATGAATCCAAAACCCTTGTCCGGGTTGAACCACTTTACTGTTCCTTTGGTACGCATGTTGTCCTGCTCCTGATGTTGGTGTTGCCAAGGTCGGAGTCCGGACAATCCGTACCAACCGACTGATTGACACTCTCGCGGAATCTCCCCCCGCGCGGGGTCGTGCGAATCAGCTACAAAAAAAGGGCGACCCGTGAAAACAGGCCCCCCAAACCACGTTTGTGACTGTAGCCCGCAATTCTCGGCATCTTACCGAGCAAGCCAGAATATCGCCGAAGGTGAGTCCACAGTCAAGCCTTTGCTGCCCTGACCGGTCCAAGAGCACCCCAAAGGAGTCGATCCGCCCGTGTAGAAAGTGCCGCATAAGGTCGACCTTGCGCGATCACAACCCGTGGCTGGTAATGCGCCCCCACGCACAGGCAACGAAGCGCCCGTGATGCGAGAACGACAGGTCGACCGGCAGTCTGTGTCCGCGCCATGTGACACTGGGTATACGCTTGGCCGCCGCCGCGATGACGATGTCGGAAGGAACCGCCGAGAGGGCGGAAGCGATCGCCGAGCGTGCAAGCTTCCTCACCCGTGCACTGGCCTCCATGCCCGGGATGCGGCGCGCGGCTTCGCGACCCATCGACCGCAACTGCCAGTTGGCCTTCGCCACCCCCGTGCCGGTCACCGATGCGATGGCGTGCACCCACTCGTCGGTGGCCTCGAGGCATACCTGGAACTGGCCAGCGGCATGGCTGACCTCGGCCAGATATGGGTCCGGACCCTCGGTTTCCCCGCCCGGAATACTCACGGTGAAGGCGCGCGGCGAGAAATAGACGCGAGAGTCCAGCTTGCGGGCCACCTTGTACGCGCTCTCCTTGGCCGCCCACAGCGCCCAGCGCACTCGGTGCGGCGAGCCGGCGGCCAGGATCCGGGCGCGCTCATTCCAGGTGAAGACCCGGGCGTCAAACCGGGAATGGATGGCTTCTGGCTGGTTCTCCGGGTCCCGGAGATCGACAACGTCATTTCCGACGAGCAAAGTACTTCTCTTCCATGCGGACCAGGCGCTGCGCGATTTGCTGCGCGTACTCCCGCGAGCGGCGCATTCCCGAGCGTTCGGAGTGAGGCCGGACTACCTCGAAGTCCACGTAGAACGAGTCTCCCATCGCCGGGACCGTGGACCAGGTACGTTGACGGTCGCCACGCAGATAGACGACCAGGGCGCGGCAGTCGCGCACGTTGCTGGCGATGCGCCCCATACCGTGGGCGATCGAGTCGAGCTGGATCCGGCCCGTTCGACTTCTCCCACCCTCGGCGAAGATCAGGGCCGTCTCTCCACGTGCGAGCAGGTACTTCACACGCTTCAACACGCCGGAGACGTGTTCCCTGCGGCCGCCCCGTCGGATGGGAATGCACTTGGTGACCCAAACCGCGGCCCGTCCGAACCACAGCGACGCGAAGTTCCGATATTCCGGCAGGTTCCAGGGCATGCGGCGGAAGTTGAAGAGGTACCACCAGGTGCCACCGAGCGCCCACGCCACGAGCATCGAATCGACCATCGTGAGGTGGTTGGCGCAGATCAGAACGGGCTCATCGCTCTCGGCCATGAGTCTCCGGAATCTCTTCCGAAGACGGGTGGCGTTCTTGATCCGGTACCCCATCACGTAGCGCAGGGCGAATGCCCCGGCCGGAATCCAGAACACGGACGTAACCCGACCGACCTCGCGCTGGACCCAGAGGGCCAGGCGGGTGCGCCGGGAAAGGCGGGGAACGTCGCTCACTGGAGGCTAACCCAGCTCAGGCCAGCTTGGCTTCAATGAGCGTGACGGCGTCGCCGACGGTGTTGACGGCATCGGCATCCTCGTCATCGACTTCGATGTCGAATTCATCCTCGAAGTCCAGGATGACGTCCACCAGCCGCGCCGAGTTCACCTTCAGGTCCTCGAGGATGTTGGTGTCTTCGGTCGCCCCGTCGATGGCGTCCTTGTTCTTCGCGTAGCGGCCGATGATCTCCATGACCTTTCCGAAGGTCTCGTCTCTCGCCATCCGGCTATCTCTCCCGTATGTGGTAAACGCCTCGATTCCAAACTAACAAACTACTGGGCCCAACGACGAAAGATAACGCATGCGTTCACATCGCCAAAGCCGAAGCCCGACTTGATGATCGTACGTAGCCCCGGCATCTCCCGTGTCTCGTGCGGGATGGAGGCGGCCCAGGGCTCGATCCTCGGGTGCACGTCCTCGCAATTGAGCGAGGGATGGGCGAACCCGCCCCGCAGCATGAGGATACACGCGACCGACTCGAGGGCTCCCGCCGCACCCAGGCCATGGCCGATCATGGACTTGGTCGAGTTGATCACGGGAAAGGTCCCCGGAGTCGCATCCAGGGCGTCGGCCCAGGCGGCTACTTCGTTCGGATCGGCCCCGGTCGCGGTGAGGTGTCCGTTGATCAGATCGATCTCATCGCGGTCGATCTCCGCGTCGGCGATGGCCTGCGCAATGACCCGCCGCACGCTGACAGGGTTCGGGGCCGTCATGCTTCCGCCGCTGCGGTGCCCGCCGCAATTGAGGGCCCCTCCGAGAACCTCGGCGTAAATCCGAGCCCCGCGCGCCTCTGCGCTCTCCAGGCTCTCGAGGTGAAGGATGCCCGCACCGCTGCCGGGTACGAAGCCACCCGCGGAGGCGCTGAGGGGGCGCGATGCCTTTTCGGGCTCGTCGTTGTGGTTCCTGCACAGAACCCGCATGGAGTCGAAGCCGGCCCAGATGTAGTGGCTGGCCCCCTCCGTTCCGCCGCACAGCATGCGGTCGGCCAGTCCGGCCCGGATCCGTCCGGCCCCCTCGATGATGGCCTCGGTGCCCGTGCTGCACGCGCTGGAGTTCGCCGTGACCTGGTTGCCGAGGGCAAGCAGTCCGGAGACGCGTGCCGAGACACCGCTGCCCATGAC
>Ga0316201_10004720_pt1 | contig 10352 bp, 9 predicted proteins | sample CS6wburrow_MG_FD_204516 | JGI IMG/M metagenome (GOLD analysis project Ga0316201, IMG submission 204516) | Coastal sediment microbial communities from Delaware Bay, Delaware, United States - CS-6 worm burrow | ecosystem: Environmental > Aquatic > Marine > Coastal > Sediment | place: USA: Delaware... | reverse complement strand
CGGCGTTTGCGTAGATGACCCAGGCAACATTGCCGAGCTCAACAGGATCGCCTCAGAGCAGGATGTCCAGCTGAATGTACTGATTGAGCTCAATGTTGGTGGCGGCAGGTGCGGCATTCATAGCAAAAAAACGTTGATCCTGATGGCTCAAAAGATCGCTAAAGCATCTCACCTCGATTTTGGAGGGCTTCAAGCCTATCATGGCAGGGCACAACATATATACGATTATCGGCTTAGGCGCCAAGCCATTAAACTCGCAATAGATAAAGTCTCAGCCTGTAAAGATCTGCTGCTCAGCAACGGCTACAACTGTCGTTCGATAACAGGAGCAGGAACGGGTACCTATCCATTTGAAACCAATAGCGGCTTATATACCGAACTGCAATGCGGTTCATATGTTTTCATGGACGCTGATTATGGCAAAATCTATATGCATGACAAGCAGTTCATCAACACATTTGAGAACAGCCTCTTTGTATTAACGACCATCATGAGCAAGACAGATAACACTAGAGCGATATGCGACGCCGGCCTCAAAGCGCACTCCATAGACTCCGGGCCTCCGATCGTCTGTGACGCCCGCTCGGTTGAATATGTCGCCTCATCGGATGAGCATGGCGTTTTGCATGATCCTGAAAATGTATTGCGGCTTGGCGACAAGCTGCAGCTCATACCCGGACATTGTGATCCGACAGTCAATATGCACAACTGGTATATTGGTATTCGCAAAAACCGCGTGGAACAAATATGGCCGGTGAGTGCACGGGGGATGCTTACCTGAGATAGATCAGCCAGATCGCGCCGGCCTGCCAACCAGATCCGCCATATTATCTGAAACGCTCCTCGGACAGACGCCTTTCGACCTGCTCTTTCCACGACTGTTGTTCCTCAGGATCATGAAAGAGCGACGTATTCTCATCAAAATCTGTATGCTCCTCAAGACCAGATTCCATTACCCGGTAGGCCATATCCTGTAATTTTTCGGCTATCTCCTGTTGCGCTTCCTGGTGATTGTTCCCAAGTGCGACAAAATCACTCAATGCCTTATCCGCCTGACGAGTCAAACGCCGTGCCGCAAGCTCCGCCAAGGCAAAATGGATCTGCTCATGTTCAAGAACATAGGCAGTTTTTTGAGCAGGAACCTGAGGGTTCCACCACGAACATTCAGGAATAAATAACGCCTCAAATTCAGCCTCTGGGATCTTGCCAACAAACAATGACTGCCCTTGGTAGGCCGTCTGAAAAATGGTGATACGCGTCTTTTGAGATGGACGTATGGTTAGACAGGAGCGTGCATAAATGTGTTTGTGCTGAGCCTCGGAAGAATCCGCTACCGAGGGTGCCTGGAAATCGCTCATTACCAATTGCCGGTAGCCAAACCCCGTTTTACTGGAAATCGAGTCATTTTCTGGGCGATAAAATTGCGGACGAGCATATTCCGGCAGTTGGGCGCAGCCTGCAAACAAGAGCACCAGAGTCATCGGGATAACTCTCTTTTGTAACCATCTCAATGGATTCACAGCACTTTCTCCATGTGGATAAAACAGATCGCCAAATTAACACGTACCAGTCATTGATACTGAACCTATCTTTGCTCCCAAACCGCCTTACGTTTCTGAAAAAAAGCCTGTACTCCTTCTTTGGCGTCATGAGTCGTACACAGACGGGCAAAGGCTTCGTTCATCAGATCAAACTGCTTGAAATACTCCATATCTTCAGAGGTGTAGAAAGCGGTCTTGGCAATCTGTACCGCGATAGGGCTTTTTTGGGCAAGGGTTTCAGCCCACTTACGAGCTTCGGATTCAAGCTCATCTTTTGGCACGATTCGATTAATCAGACCGAGATTTTGAGCTTCAGGCGCTTTTATGAGATCACCATACAACAGTAGCTCAAGCGCTTTCTTACGCCCAACACAGCGTGCAACGGGAATAACCGGCCCCACACAGTTCAACCCGACATTGATTGCAGTCAGCCCCATTTTGGTATTCTCTGCAGCTATGGCAAGATCCGCAGCGGCGACGAGCCCCATGCCATTTGCTGCCGCAACACCCTGAACCTGGGCAATAACCGGTTTTTTCATTTTTGCGACAGTGATCAGCGGCCGCTCCATATGTTCAATCCAGGCGCGATATTCCATGGCTGATTTATTCTCAAGCTCGTTTACATCAATTCCGGCACAAAATGCCTTGCCTGCTCCCTTGAGTAAAACCACCCTGACCTGTGGGTCATTATCCATAGCCAGCAGTTCCTGGGCTAACTCGCCTGCCAAGGCGCTGTTGAAGGTATTGAGATGATCCGGTCGATTAAGAGTGACGGTGCCGACAAATTTATCACTGACGTGACGAAGCAGATGTTGGTAAGACATGATTTCCTCTTTTTTTAATCGTTTGCATGTCAAGGCAAATCTCTGGCTGCCGAGCGGGGCGATTCAGAGTTGCTGATTTCTGTCCTGCGCACCACCTATCATATACGTGACTGACAGCAATTGTCAGTAAAAATTCAATAGACATTGCAACGAATAAGACTCTCGCTTATGACGCTGCCAGTGCCGATGAACTTTTCCATTGCGCTCTCTGGCATGACTGTTATCGTGCCATCTCTGAATATTCTCAACAAACGTAAGCAAATGGACACTGTGTACCACGACAACAAAGCCCATATCCACATTGTTACCGGAGCAGCTATTATCAGTTTTTCCGGAATATGGGTGACTTGGGCTGAAATCGAACCAACAGTTTCCGCCTTTTACCGGGTGTTTTTCGGCAGCTTTTTCCTCCTTTTGATCTGCCTGCGCAAGCGGCACATAAGAAGAATCAACCTCGTCTCATCGGCAATTACCGCTCTGTGCGCCTTGTTCTTTGCTGCTGACCTTTTTTGCTGGCACACCAGCATCATCTATCTCGGCCCGGGTCTGGCAACGATGCTTGCCAGTTTTCAGGTATTTATTTTAACGCTGGTCTCCGTTGTTATTTTTCAAGAGAAACTCAGGGCTCAATTCATCGTCTCGATTCCCCTGGCATTTTTGGGCCTGGCACTCATTGTTGGTTCTGGCTGGAATTCTCTTTCAGCCGACTACAAAGTTGGCATTATATTTGGTTTGGCAGCCGCCTTTCTTTATGCTGCATTTATACTGACACTGAGAAAAATACAGCTCCTGGAGGCTGAAACTTCATTCTTATATGCACTGTTGCTGGTATCGTTGTCGAGCACCTTGATTCTTGGTTTTCAGGTGCAGGCAACAAACACTAGTTTTGCCATTCCGTCTTTGTTTTCACTACTATCGCTTTTGGCACTGGCACTATTCAGCCAGACAATCGGTTGGGCGCTCATCAGCAGCAGTCTACCCAAAATTGCACCCTCTATCGCCGGATTAATTCTGCTCTTACAGCCAGCCCTGGCTTTCGTCTGGGATGTGGTGATATTTAATCGTGCCACCACTATAATGAACTGGATCGGTGTAGCTATCGCTCTTGCAGCAATCTATATGGGCATGTCGACTCCTGCACAACTAAAAGAGACCACGATAGCTGAAACGAAAAAAAGGACTGCTCGCCCACCACCATAAGTGCTTGATAGACGAAACGAATACACCGCTTTTTACCACATCATTTGAAGCGCACGCTGGAAAATTCTCGTTGTTGCGGTTATTGTTTAGGGGCTGCACTTACAAGGACCACTTTTAGGGAGGATATAAAAACATGAAAATTGTTTCCCATTACTCGGATATAACATCTCGATATTTTGACTCAGAGGCAGTCAAAGGCGTCACAGGAAGAATTGCCATCGGCAAAGAAGACGGCGCCCCAAATTTCTGTATGCGGCTGTTCACCATAGCTCCGGGCGGCTTTACCCCGCGCCATTCACACGAATGGGAGCACGAAATTCTCATCCATGCTGGCTCCGGGCAGGTGTTTCAAGCGGGAAAATGGGTTGATATCAGCGCAGGATCGGTACTTTTCATACCCGGGAATGAGGAACACCAACTTCGCAACAGCAGTGATGAGGACTTTGTTTTCGCCTGCCTGATACCCAAAGGGGCCCCAGAATTATAAGCGGCCACAGCGCTTCTGGTTTTTTCCATTTAGCTGCGTCTCTGAGTGGTTTTTCTTTCTTCCCGGCCTCAAGAATACGCGAGAAATGTGTCAACGCCTTGTGTGATGAACTGTTCATCTTATGGGTTGGGACTTAATTCTCACCTATACTTTATGAGGTACGATACGTCCATTATTTACCGAGAAGGTCGTCTCGCAGATCTTCATCAACAGGTGACTTCCCCAGCCAGATGGAGAGAAGCAGATCATTAAAAGGCTTTCCTTTAATCACCCCCTTCAACTCCCCTCGTATCGAAACCGAGGTACCTCCCTCCGGGCTGTAATCAAGAACGATCTGATCCCCAGATTTTACTGTTTCAAACATAGCATTGAAAGCAGCGATCTGCGTGGACAGCTCGGCGAGTTGGTCTGCACTTCCATTCTTGTCAAAGCCAACATTCCATGCCTCAACCAGATCGTCTTTACTGACCTCTTTATAGAGAAAGTGCATGAGCAGCTGTTTACCGGTGTCGGGCGCAATTACGGTGTCCGCTTCCTGACTGACGGATTCGAGGTAGAGAGCCCCGATATATACCTTGAAAAAAAACTTCGAACGAATTCCGGCGCCATTGAGGCGCAGTTCTGTACCATTAATCTGGGTGACCGTGTCTGCAAGCGCAACACCTGCAATTTCCCTTCCTGCTGCAGGTGCAGCAAATACAAAAACAATCAGAAAAAGTACGATCTGTATCCTCATTTCACCCTCCCGTCATTATTTAAACCAACCGAATCCATAAACGATACTTCTCACCTGCTTGCAATCTATACCATGTCGTCCAGCCAAGGAAAAAAGAAAAAAAAGTAAGAAAAGTTTAAGGGGGCTCACTCTGTGATACCCCTGCTGCTTTATACTCCTCATAAAAGATCACCTAAGGAGGAGAAAAATCATGCGACAGATTCATGGATTGTCCGCCGTACCAGTGCTCCCCAATGCAGTTTCATGGTGCATAAAAACCAGATTGGTGCACACGTGCTCCAAAATCCTGATGCGGAAACTGATTGCCTCGATGTCCCGTTACCGCCAACTGTTTCTTACGGGGATCGCGACACTCTTTCTTTCCGGACTGTTTTTGAGCTGCAGTTATCTGTTCTTATTCCAGCTTGCAGAACATGGCTGGTAACACCGGCTTGCAGCGATAAGCAAGAAAGCTGCTATTCTTTCCAGTCGGGACGTATATGCAGCTCGGTCAGCTGTTTTCTGGCAACTCGTGAAGGTGCCTCGGTAAGAGGGCATGTCGCTTTCTGTGTTTTTGGGAAAGCAATGACATTTCTGATTGAATCCCCGCCGGTGATGAGCATCAACAAGCGATCGAGACCAAAAGCGATACCGCCATGGGGCGGTGCACCAAACTCTAGGGCTTTCAGAAGAAAGCCGAATTTCTCATTCGCCTCTTCTTCAGAGATTGACAAGGCTTCAAGAACTTTCAACTGCGTCCCGGGGTTATGGATACGAATAGACCCTCCGCCTATCTCCGTTCCATTACAAACCAGGTCATATGCCCTGCTGCAGACGGCAGCAGGATCTGAGGCCAGCTTGTCAATATCCTCTTCCCGCGGAGCCGTGAAAGGGTGGTGGAGCGCTTGATAGCGTTTCTCCTTGTCGTCGTACTCGAGAAGAGGAAAATCAGTTACCCAGATAAAGTCGTAGGAGCTTTTTTCGAGCAAATTCAACCTGCGTGCCAGTTCCACGCGTAACTCTCCCAATACCTGGAAAACCAGAGAAGATGTATCTGCCCCGAAGAAAAGCAAATCGCCCGGCTCAGCATCAAGTGCTGAACCAATGGACGACCGTTCCTGCTCTGAGAAAAACTTGGCGAGAGGTGATTGCCATTCTCCCTGATCTTTGACTTTTACCCAGGCGAGTCCTTTGGCACCGAATTGGACTGCAAAATCTGTCAAATCATCCAATTCTTTACGGGTGAAAGTACCACAGCCTTTGGCATTGAGTGCTCGTACCGTACCACCACTATCCGCCGCAGCTCTGAAAACCTTGAAATTACAGGCAGCGGCAATATCGGTCAAATCGATTAATTCCATACCATAACGGGTATCAGGCCGATCAGTTCCATACCTTCCCATGGCCTGTTCATAACTGATTCTGGTAAAAGGAGGAAGAACGTCAAGGCCAAGCGTTTCTTGAAATAATGAAGAAATCATACCCTCGACAATTTCAATTATCTGCTCCTCATCGGCAAAGGACATCTCCATATCGATCTGGGTGAACTCTGGCTGCCTGTCAGCTCGAAGGTCCTCATCACGAAAGCACTTGACAATCTGGTAATAGCGATCCAATCCGGCTATCATCAGCAATTGTTTAAACAGCTGCGGCGATTGAGGCAAGGCATAAAACCTGCCGGCATTTACCCTGCTTGGAACCAGATAATCACGTGCTCCTTCAGGCGTCGACTTGGTGAGCATTGGTGTTTCTATATCAAGAAAATCATGTTCATTGAGATAATTTCGTATCGCCTGTACCGCTTTATGACGCATCACTAGATTGGCAGCCATCTCGGGCTTCCGAAGATCCAGATACCGATATTGCAGACGAAGATTATCCGACACCTCGGCATCTTCATCCAATGGAAATGGCGGCGTCTCGCTGGTGTTCAAAATACGCAGCTGATCGATCAACACCTCAATTTCACCGGTAACCAGTTTTGGGTTGGCCATATCGTCGGGACGAGGCTCAACGACACCCTGCACGGCGACGACCCACTCACTGCGGAGTCGATGGGCTGCGGCATGTACCTCAGGGTTTACTTCCGGATTGAAAACAATCTGGGTAAGCCCCTGCCTGTCACGTAAATCGATAAAAATTACTCCTCCATGATCACGACGCCGAAGAACCCATCCCATGAGAGTAACGTTATTGCCTACATCCTCTAATCCCAGCTGATTGCAATGATGCGTCCGTCGTAATGTCCCCATTAAATCCATGATATTTTCAACTCTTGCCAGGGGATAATCCCCTTGATGATTAGTGTGATTGCTCCGAAAACAAATCAGGCCATGGTTCGGCTTTCACGTTCAACTGCCTGTTTAATGACGGCAGCCTCTATTGCCACCCTTTGCTGTTCTTTGGTTGCCATGTCCCGAAGAATTGCCTTGCGGTCTTCAAGCTCCTGCTCACCAATGATCAGCACGTGGGCTGCTCCGGCTTTGTCTGCCTGCTTCATCTGACTTTTCAGGCTTTTTATGTCAAGATCCATATCAGCCCGGATTCCTGAACGCCTCAACTCATGCATCAGTTTGAAACAGCACTCAGATGCTGCTTCCCCAAGGCCTGCTAAAAACAGATCAATGGTATTCTCTTGGGCAGCACCGTTATCATAGAGCTGCAGGAGCAGAACAAGTCGCTCGAGTCCAAGAGCAAAGCCGATGCCAGGAGTCTTGCCCCCACCAAGCGCCTCGATGAGTCCATCATAGCGACCGCCGGCGCATACCGCCGACTGAGCACCAAGTTCATCGGTTACAAACTCAAAGGTTGTCCGGACATAATAATCAAGCCCGCGGACCATGAATTTATTCAGAGAAAATTCGACATCGAGCTGATCAAGGTGTTTTTGGACGGAAAGAAAATGTTCATCGCAATCAGCACAGAGATGCTCAAGAATTGATGGAGCATCTTTGACCTGCTTTTTGCATGCCGATTTCTTGCAATCAAGAACTCTGAGCGGGTTAGTCGTGCTCCGCCGTTTACAGTCCGAACAGAGTCTATCTAGACGGCTGTTTATGAATTCGAGCAGGTTCTTCCGGTAAGACGGCCGGCATTCAGGGCAGCCAAGAGAATTAAGCTCAAGCTTCACAGCAATACCCAGCTCGGTAAACAGAAGCGAGCCCATAGCCATTAATTCTGCATCTATGCGAGGGCTGGCAGACCCGAGCACTTCTACATCCATCTGATGGAATTGACGCAGTCTTCCTTTCTGCGGACGCTCATGACGGAACATCGGCCCAATGGTAAACAGTCGCTGGATAGGTTTTTGAGCCTGCAGGTTGTGCTGAATGAAAGCACGCATTAGTGATGCAGTCGCTTCAGGCCGCATTGTCACCTGCTTATCGATGAAGGTGTACATTTCTTTTTCGACGATGTCGGTAGTCGCACCTATCGACCGAGCAAATAATTCCGTTTTTTCAAGTACGGGTAAGCGGATTTCAGAAAAATGAAAACGCTCAAGCAGATTCCGAGCCTGCGATTCAACCTGATACCAGAGGCTTGTCTCATCAGGGAGTATATCTTTAAAGCCATTCAAGGCCGTTAATTTCAAACCATTTCCTCCGTAGCAATCATGCCAGGCCACCTGTAATTTTTTGTTTGAAAAAACATGCAACTTAACCGTATACTCGATAAAAAGTCAAGCAAAGCCGTCCGGTCCTTACTTTCAGCAGATATACTTGCATATCCAACTGGTCTGATTATTTTTACTCTAATTCTATTTCTGTGCAGGCAATCCACGCTTCTATTGCATGTAGCTGCATGGTTCAGACACATAGCTTGACAAATTCCAGCAAGACAGGCATTATCGACCTTCGATCTTGTTATTGAATATTCTATACGATAGACTTACCCATGATATCGATAGAATAGCATTTTTATATGACACGTATCCTTGTTTACGAGGATGAGCAGCAAACAGGAGTTCTTGTTTCATGAAATTACCACCTCTTAAAATTGGCAATTTGACGGCCTCAATCCCTTTGATTCAAGGTGGCATGTCAATTCGTGTTTCCACCTCATCTTTGGCGGCTCCAGTTGCTGAGTGTGGAGGTATTGGGGTCATTGGAGGCTCCGGCCTGCCGACCGACGAACTCGAAGAGGATATTCGGCAAGCAAAATCAGCCACCGACGGCATTATTGCAGTAAATATCATGTATGCGATGAAAAATTTCTATAACCTGGTCATGAGTTCCATAGAATCCGGTGTAGACCTGATCATTACTGGTGCAGGATTTTCTCGCGATATATTTAAAATCGGTAAAAAACACAATGTTCCAATTGCGATGATTGTTTCATCTGCGACGCTTGCAAAACTAGCAGAAAGACTCGGAGCTGCCGCAATTATTGTCGAAGCCAAAGAGGCTGGCGGCCATCTCGGTACCGACAAGCCACTTCGAACACTCTTCCCACCGATTCGTGAAGTGGTGAAGAATATCCCGCTGATTGCCGCGGGGGGCATCACAAACGGCTATGAAATGGCCGAAATAATGGACGCCTATGGTGCAGACGGCGTACAAATCGCTTCACGGTTTGTCCTCAGCGAGGAGTGTGATGTTGCCGATGAGTTCAAACAAGCCTATCTCAATGCAAACAAAGAGGATATTGTTTTGACCTCTTCTCCGGTGGGTATGCCCGGACGAGCGCTTGAAACCCCTTTCGTCAAGGCTCTTGCCAAGGGTCTTGATATGACAGCCAAGAAATGCAAACATGTGTGTTTGAAAAAATGTGACCACCATTACTGCATCAGTGAAAGACTCCTGTCATCACGAGAGGGAAACCTCGAAGAAGGGTTATTTTTTTCCGGAGAAAATACCTATAAGATGAAGAGTATTCTTCCCGTTGCCGAAATTTTCAAACAATTTATCAGCCAGGCAGAGTCCGTATATAAAGAGAAACGTGGATTTGCTCCCCCCGTATGATACGTCCCAAATACGCTCAACAGATGTCTTTTTGATTTACCACTATCACCGTGACCATGCAGACTCCGGTACAGCCGAATATCATCGGTGCATCAGATCATCCCATTAAACGGGAAATGATTGATGATGATGCCCTTTTCGTTCTGCGCAAATTACATAGTGCCGGGTTTTCCGGCTATCTTGTTGGCGGCGGGGTCCGGGATCTTTATCTCGGCAAGAGCCCTAAAGACTTCGATATCAGCACGGACGCCAGACCAGGACAAATTCGCCGCCTGTTCCCCAACAGTCGTACCATTGGCCGGCGGTTCAGGCTGGTGCAGGTATTTTTCAAGAAAGGTAAAATTATTGAAGTTTCAACCCTGCGTTCTCTGAGCGAGCATGACCTCGATGGTCCTGAGGCCGTGCTTGCCCCAAACAATACCTATGGTACGTTGGATCAGGATGCCCAGCGTCGCGATATCAGTATTAACGGGCTTTTTTATGAAATAGAAAACCAGACGCTTATTGACTATGTCGATGGCGTTGCCGATCTTGATCGCTCCGTTATCAGAATTATTGGCGACCCGGACAAAAGAATCACGCGCGATCCTGTTCGCATGATGCGCGTAATCAGGCATGCTGCCC
>Ga0316201_10004719_pt1 | contig 10354 bp, 4 predicted proteins | sample CS6wburrow_MG_FD_204516 | JGI IMG/M metagenome (GOLD analysis project Ga0316201, IMG submission 204516) | Coastal sediment microbial communities from Delaware Bay, Delaware, United States - CS-6 worm burrow | ecosystem: Environmental > Aquatic > Marine > Coastal > Sediment | place: USA: Delaware... | reverse complement strand
TTTCAGCAATCGCCATGCCCACGGCATTGGAAATTCCCTGACCCAGCGGACCGGTTGTGGTTTCAATACCCGGCGCATATCCATATTCAGGGTGACCCGGGGTTTTTGAATGCAATTGACGGAAGTGTTTGATTTCTTCAATTGGCAAGTCATAGCCGGTCAGGTGCATCAGTGAATACGGCAACATGGAACCATGGCCATTGGACATGACGAAGCGATCACGATCAAACCATTTCGGATTAGCAGGGTTGTGATTCATGAAGTCGTTGTAGAGGACTTCGGCGATATCGGCCATACCCATTGGTGCACCCGGGTGGCCGGAATTGGCTTTCTGGACGGCGTCCATACTTAATGCGCGAATGGCGTTAGCCAGCTCTCTGCGTGAAGGCATTTTGCTCTCCATTAAAAGTTTTGAAACTGTCAAAATGTTCCGAGCGCACAACTAAGGATGCCCGCTCGGAAGCTGAATTCTTGGATAATTCTTATTAAAATCAACATGTCAGACATCCCCAACAGCGTGATTTAACTGTGCCCGACGCGGCGAAAGGCGCGTATTTTCTCTCAATTCACCCGAATGGGCAAGCAGGGGACTTGATCTATCGCAAACAGAGTGGCGGTGCGTGACGTCTTTTTGCATTCATAGATCAGTCCTCAGATGTACGCTGATGAACACGGATCAACACGAATACACAAAACTGTCATAGCCTGCCCACAAGTGAATATAAAAATTCCAGGTTGTCTGAATCGGTACCTATGCGCAGCATAGGCACCGCCAACATCAGCGTCTATCTGCGTTCATCTGTGGACTTAATTTTAATAATAATTAATTATTAATCCGCTTGTGCGGCTTCCGTTTTCCACTTGATGGAACAGCCCATGCCGGGAATCTGGTGTTCGGGGCCACGGCCGGTTTCGGCAACTTGCTTCATGGCCTCGAACAGATCACGCCTGACATCGCCTTCAGCCGTCTCCTTGCGACTGGCATCCAGTCGGCCACGGTATTGCAGCTTGAGGCCCTTGTTGTATCCAAAGAAATCGGGTGTGCACACGGCACCATAAGCCCTGGCCACTTCCTGTGATTCGTCGATAAGGTAGGGAAAGGGAAACTCATATTGCTCTGCGATGCGCTTCATATTTTCGAATGAATCTTCTTCATATTCTTCCGGATCATTCGACATGATGGCAACGCTGTTGATACCCAGCCCTGCGAGCTCGCTTGTATCACGAACAATGCGCTCCCGTATTGCCTTCACATAGGGACAGTGGTTACAGATAAACATGACCAGCAATCCATTTTCACCTCGGCACGATTCACCATCCCACACCATGCCATCGACGCCCGGCAGGGAGAAATCAACGACATCCTGATCAAATTCACACACGGGTGTTTCCAGACTGACCATAATCACTACTCTTTTAAGGTTGCGCGAAAATCATCGCGTTGATGTGTATACCGGTGACCCGGCGGCTCAGCTGCATATGCTAGCAGCACATTATACATGCACAAGCGCGCGCAGCCTGTTTATGCCCACACAGGTAGATTAATCGCATTCATCGGCATCAACGAACATGCATCTTTGGCAGACAGCATCTGAAACGCATATGCCGGCAGAAAGAACTGATTACGCATCTAACTGTCAGAGAAAGTCAGGAGTCAGCCGATACATTCAGGGCCGATTGCGACAGATTCGACGAAAAACCCAACATATCATGTAAAAATATACTTGAAACCTGTCGCCAGCATCACCATATTTCTGGCTCTGACGGATAATCGATGATAATATTATCGATTGGTTTTACCACTTGCACTCATGGTTGGCGGCAATCTAAATGGCATCACAAGTAACTGAAAAACAACAGAAATCACGCCTGAAGCTACTTATCGCTAAAGGTAAGGAGCAGGGTTATCTGACCTATTCCGAAGTAAACGACCATTTACCCGAGGGTATCGTGGATCCGTCCCAGGTCGAAGACATCATCAACACCATCAACGATATGGGCATTAACGTGTGCGAAACCGCCCCGGATGGCGAGTCACTGATCCTGAGCGACAATTCGGTGAGTGAAGCCGATGACGACACAACCGAAGAAGCGGTAGCTGCGCTCGCATCGATTGAGAGCGAGCTTGGCCGCACTACTGACCCGGTACGCATGTACATGCGTGAGATGGGCAGCGTTGAACTGCTGACACGTGAAGGCGAGATCGAAATCGCAAAACGCATCGAAGAAGGCCTCAAGCAGGTACTTGAGGCATTAGCGACGAATCCCCATACCGTTGGCGCCGTCCTCCAAATGTGGGACGCTGTCGAAGCAGGTGAAAACCGACTCAGCGATCTGGTTGCCGATTTTCACAAAAGCGACGAGGAACTCGATCGTCTGGCAGCCGAAGCGCTGGAAAACGCGGCCAAGGAGGCGAAACTGGCCGCCGCCGGTAAAGCAAGTGAAAAAGCCGAACCGATCGATGTCGGCCTTGAGCCCGAAGACGTCAAAAAACTGTTCGCTAAAATCAGGCGCGCCCACACCCGCACGGTAAACACGGTAGCCAAAGGTGACAAGGAAGCGACCTCAAAGGCGCGTCATGCGATGGCCTCGGCATTCCTTGGATTTAAATACACACCAACCACGGTGTCCAGGCTCACTCTGGATCTGCACAAGACAATCGAACGCATTCGCATGCTCGAACGCCACATTCTGGACCTGGCAGTTAATCGTGCTCACATGCCGCGAAAGATCATGATAACCACATTCCCCCAGAACGAAACCAACGTCGACTGGATCAATGAATACTGCACGGATCACGAGTACTCAGCAACGCTTGCAGAACTGGCGCCCGAAATCAAGCTGACGCAACAAAAACTGGCTGCACTGGAAAGCGAATACGGCCTCGGCATTCCTGAAATCAAGGAAATCAACCGAAAAATGTCAATCGGCGAAGCAAAGGCACGCCGAGCCAAGAAAGAGATGGTTGAAGCCAACCTGCGCCTGGTCATTTCCATTGCAAAAAAATATACCAACCGCGGCCTGCAATTCCTCGACCTGATCCAGGAAGGCAATATCGGCCTGATGAAAGCTGTTGATAAATTCGAATACCGCCGGGGTTACAAGTTCTCAACTTACGCAACCTGGTGGATTCGCCAAGCGATCACGCGTTCGATCGCCGACCAGGCACGCACCATCCGCATCCCTGTTCACATGATAGAAACCATCAACAAACTCAACCGCATCTTCCGCGCGATGCTGCAGGAAATGGGGCGCGAACCCACGCCTGAAGAGCTAGCTGAAAAGATGGAAATGCCGGAAGACAAGGTGCGCAAGGTATTAAAGATTGCCAAAGAACCTATTTCTATGGAAACCCCGATCGGTGACGATGAAGATTCACATCTGGGCGACTTCATCGAGGACCTCAACATCCAGTCACCGGATGACTCCGCGACCAGCGAGTCGTTACGCGAATCGACCAAAGATATTCTTACGACACTGACTGCACGCGAGTCCAAGGTACTGCGCATGCGCTTCGGGATCGATATGAATACCGACCACACGCTGGAAGAAGTTGGTAAGCAGTTCGACGTTACCCGTGAGCGAATTCGCCAGATCGAAGCGAAGGCCCTGCGTAAACTTCGTCACCCCAGCCGCGCAGAGCACCTGCGCAGCTTCCTGGGCGATGACAATAATAGTTGACGGTAACGAGTAAAATACACTCCGGTTCATATATAATCCCGGTTTTTATACGCTATGCAATTAGTTCATAACAAAACGATCTGTGTAGCACAGGGTTAGTGCAGTCGGCGAAGCTGGGATAAAATTACGCGTCAATATATTTATAGTGAAAGTATTTGGGCCTGTAGCGGGGTGCGTAGCACAGGGTTAGTGCAGTCAGCGAAGCTGGGATAAAATTACGCGTCAATATATTTATAGTGAAAGTATTTGGGCCTGTAGCGGGGTGCGTAGCACAGGGTTAGTGCAGTCAGCGAAGCTGGGATAAAATTACGCGTCAATATATTTATAGTGAAAGTATTTGGGCCTGTAGCTCAGTTGGTTAGAGCAGTGGACTCATCAAAATGGTGCGCTCATATTGAAAGATATGAGTTGAACGGGATGAATTCAGGGAAACCTTAACAGCCGGTCTGGTAAAGATCTGCTTGATGGCAATCCTGAGCCAAGCCGGAAGTACACTTCCGGAAGGTGCAGAGACTACCTGAGAACTGGTATTAAAACCGAGCGTTCTTAATCACAGGATCAAGCGTCCCGCACTCTAACAGAGATTCAAGAACAGAATCAGCTGAGGGTGATGAGATAGTCCACTCCCGATAGAAATACCGGGAACAAGTGAATCCATTGGTCGAAGGTTCGAGCCCTTCCAGGCCCACCAATGAAAAAGCAGCGAGGGTTAAGGGCTAAACAAACATTACGCTTCTTAGCCCGCCCTCGCCACTCACTAATTGCCACGAATTTTCTACTTATCCTCGCTCGATTTGACCACCAGCATGGTTACCAAAAAGGCCGCAACCGCAATCGTCCCGAATATAACAATCATACTCATCATGCCAATCGAGTTTCCAAACATCAAGTCAATCCACTGCTTCATACTTACCCCCAGATATCAGGCTATTGGAACAAAATATTAATTATTAAGTATTTTACTATTCTCTAATTTAGCAGACTTGACGGGCGTCAACTATCCTTACCAAGGATTTCAAATGTAAAATAATTCATAACATATACAAGACGATTCTTATAAGTTGTCCTTGCCATTATTAGCCACTGAAATTCGTCCAATTCCAGTCGTATATTCAAGCAGTTGAAGCTAAACAGAATGCGTCTTGCTGTTACAGAAATTGCTGGTTTTATGGGCGATTGCATACGCGAAGTATCAATCTGACTTTTTTCTCATCGCCGCAGGCATCAACGGAAACAGGGAGTTCATCATGAAATGGTTATCTTAAACAGTGTGTATTTCCATCTTAGTAACTACTTTTTGGGCTCAAAGATCAAGTGAGGGCTCGCCCATCGGGTGAGCAATGCAAGCCAGCACAACGATAAAGGCATTTTGCCCGGCCTTTATCGTTGTGTTGTGATGCGGGCACTTCTGCTACGGTTTCATCTGCAACGATTATTTCTCATTATGGCGTATCTTCGTCCATCCAGATATGCTCGACCGTCTCTCTCTTCGATTATCGCAGATTCCTCGCTTCCATCACTGTAAAGCAACATCAAGCGGCTGCCGACGTTCCCATCGACAACTTTCCAGGAACCCGATCCGGTTTTTGTGGAAAACCCGAATGCAGACCCTGATTCTGAATCCTTCATAGCAGAGGTGGATAACCGGTGTACGAAACTGCCATCGCTGCAGAAATAGAGATCTTCCCTGCGTCTTTCGTCGTTGGATGCGAAACGCAATGACAACCTTGTTCCTGCCAACATCAAGTACCAATCATGAGCATCCGGGCCGGCAAGGGGTTCGTTGAACTTGACGCTGGTCGCAATTTTTCTTGCCTCAGATTCGAACGCGTCCCAGTCTGCATCTGCCGCAGAAACCAGCACCAGCATACCCTGTCCATTGTCACCGATGAAACCCGCCGCCAGTCCTCTCATCAGCTTGCGCTCAAATATTCCCAGCACATCAACCAGCAGGCCAGAGCCATTCTCTACTTTTTGCTGCTTTATATCACCGGTTGTAACAATGGCCATGGTCTCGTTCTGATAGCCACTCAACAAGTACTCTTCCGCCATCTCCAGTGTGAGGTCCGGCCAATTCTTGATGATGACAACATTGTCACTGTCATTTGATTCAAACATAGTCATGCCATACATTCTGCTGACCTTATAGCCATCATCTATGTCTATTGAGTAACCCAGATCATCGTCAGTGTAGGCATGTGCTGTGGAAACGACTGTATAAATAAAGGCCATGAAAAGCCAAGTTTTAAGTTGAAGTATCATTTTCAATTTACCCTCCTACCATTACCACATGTTTAAGTGTCTCATCTCAATTCGCTTTATCGAATTGAGACTGTCATCACTTGCTTGCATCGCTATGTATCATATTGACACGCGCCAGTCCAACAGTAAGCCTATAGCTGAAGTACCCGAGTCAGCTACAGCCACGCTGTATATTCATTCAACGCTGGCCAGTCGTCCAGGCCAGCGCTCTCATAAAATGCTGGGCGAAAATCTCAGCACAGTTGCAATAACAAGGTATCAGAAAAAATCCCGATCATGCCGGCCCCCATCCACCTCCACCTGCTGTGTTATGGCACCAAAGCCGCCAGGACAGATGGGACGCAAATCAAAGTCATTCATCTTGACTGTGTCAACGAATGGTTAGAGCCCCACACCTTGATGAAAAGCTGCTGGGTATCCACTGACCCTTGTTCTGATTTATCACTCGTTTACCAGCTGTGGATTTCGCCGATGAAAAACACAACAAACCTGCTATCATCATCTCTCACTCAATTGAGAAACCGCTGAAATTACACGCAACTGTCATTTTCTGCCTTAACACGTATTATTTCAATGCTTCAGGCGTTAATATGCCACTGCGGATTCAGTGTATAACGATATAAATCATCGCGTTTTTTCGGTCGACCACTACAATCCATCAGCTTGAAATGCAAATGATTCGCAAGCTATTGAATTTATTACCCATAGAAATAAATGTGATTCTTGCATGTTCAAAATCGAATAGTAAAAATGCGGTTCTTCCAGACCCGTTAGAATACAGATAACCACATCTGACTCGGAAATTGATATTTCCGGGTTTAAGTGCGCAACAAAACAATACCAGCCCAATGCAGAAAAAAGCAATACAACTCCTTCAGAAGACGGATGCTCACAGGCTACTTACGTTACCGCATGTTTTGCTGCACCTGCTCGAAACCTGCCAGGATGAGAACGTTTCATTCGACAAATTGGCCAACATCATACAAAACGACCCCGCACTCTGCGTGAAAGTTATTTGCGCCTGCGGCCATGAATGCTCAAGCGCAGATAACCTCGAGAAGCTGCTGACCCATCTGGGCATCAATGCTATCAAAAGCATTGCCATCACTTCAGCTGCACAGCAGTTTTTTACGCGCAGTAATCAGCAACGGACTGAGTTTCTCAAGCAACATTGGTACCATGCTATATTTTTCGGCTGTATTGCCGAGCAACTCGCACAATACACAAACTACGAACATCCCGACGAAGCGTGGTTGGCGGGTCTGTTGCACGACGCTGGTCAGCTTGCCATGGAGGCCCCCTACCCGGATAAATACACCTCCGCATTTACCAACCTCAGCGAAGGTGAACATGTACATGCGGTGGAAAGCGAGCAGCTGGATACCACTCACAACCATGTGAGGGCACACCTATTCATATTGCGTAATGACCATCCTTTCCTCGCCGACGCCATCATGTATCACCACGAACCCACAGCGAAAATCCTGGATGCCCATCCGTTAGTCAAAATTATCAACCTGGCCAGCCGGCTGAGTAATGACCAGTCAAAAGACAATCCTGAAAATGCACAAAACGCGGCCGAACAGTTGTTCGGACTCTCCCAAGGACTCATAGAAACTCTATTTGAGAACTGCAAGGTGAGAATCGGAAAAATCGCCGAGAAATACCAGATTGAATTATGTGGTGATGATATTGATGACGATACAACCGAGAAAATACTGGCCAATGACCAGCTCAAACAGGTCCAACTTGCTGAGCAAATTCGCAATATTACAATGCTTGACGGCGTTCACCAGCATCTTTCACGCATAGAGGGCAAGCGAGCCTTATGGAAAGCATTACAACAGAATATTTCAATACTGTTTGGCATCAATGACTGTATACTTTTTCTGTATGACGCCGCTGATGACAAACTACAGGCATCATCTTCAATTGAAAACGACCCCCACCTTAAACACATAAGCATTCCACTCGAACCAGGGCGCAGCATTGTGACTGACGCCTTGCTGGAGATGCGCCCTATCAATTCATTCGAGTCAAATAAGAATGACCTGTCCATCCTCGATTACCAGTTGACCGACCTGAACAATAAGGAAGGTCTGTATTGCATGCCATTAATCGTTCACAACGCAGCTATAGGCACACTGTTGCTAGGCATCGACGAAGCTCAATTACCTGCTTTATTGAATCAGCAGGGCCTGTTAAAACGCTTTGCCGATGAAATGGCCAACACAATCAGTACCTCACTTGCCGAGTTTCGCGATACGCATGAGAATCACAATGGAATTGATCCTGAAAAAATACTGAAAACCCGGGCAAGGGAAGTCATACACGAGGTGCGTAACCCCTTGAGTATCATCAATAACTATCTGGAAATACTTGGTATCCAGCTTGAAGGTGATGATCCGGCTCAGCAGGATCTGGCGACTATCAGAGGTGAGATACACCGCATCAGCACTATTCTTGAAAACCTCTCGCAACCCTCTGCCGTTGAATTCGACACCAGTGACACCGTTGCCGTTGATATCAATGGGCTGATAGCTGATCTATCGCACATGTTTCAGACCTCCTTGCTTGGTGCGCACAATATTGATGTCAGTCTAAATCTCGATGACAGCATGCCAGCGATGATGACCAACGCTGACGCACTTAAACAGATATATACCAACCTGGTAAAAAATGCTGTTGAAGCACTTCCTGCAGAAGGCCAGATTATGGTCTACACTCAGGATCAAGTGAATGTCGATGGAAAAGCACACTTTGAAATGTGTGTTGCCGACAACGGGCCGGGTATTCCTGCCGAGATTTGGCCAGATTTGTTCTCACCAGTAACAACAACAAAAGGTGAAGGGCATGCAGGCCTGGGGCTTACAATTGTCAAAAATCTTGTCAATGAACTGCACGGCTCTATCAGCTGCAGGAGCAGCGATAGAGGCACGAGTTTTCATATTCTCCTGCCGCGAAATATACAAGAATAAACGCGCTTATTCTGGTGTTTGCTGCTATTTAGTCTCTCAAATACCGGGGCGCGTTTGCACTAGAGAGTAAATAAAAATGCGATATAATGAACAGAATATTCTCATTGTCGACGATGATCCCATTGTCCTGAAGAGCCTCAGAGACTTGCTTGCAATACGCGGCATAGACAGCGATACTGCTATCGGTGGTCGCGAAGCAATTGTCTGCCTCGACCAAAAGGAATACGATCTGGTATTGCTTGATCTGCAAATGCCCTACGTCAACGGCTATGATGTTATGCGCCATATCAAGCAAGAGCAGATGAACGCATCGGTCATTGTTGTCAGCGGTGAGACATCTTTTGAAACTGCCAGAGATGCATCCTCCCAGGGCGCCTATGACTTTCTGCGCAAACCTTATGCCACAGACGAGTTGATGATTACAATCAACAATGCTCTCAATGAAATTCATCTACAAAAACAAAACACCCTGATTCAGGACCAGTTACGTGAGTCCGAGCGGCTACATAGGTACCTGGTAAATACATCACCAGATATCATTTATATACTCGATCGGGATGGACATTTCACTTTCATCAATGAGCGCATCGAAACGCTACTCGGTTACAGCGCCCAGGAGCTCATCGGTAAACATTATTCATACCTGGTACATCATAGAGATATCGAGACCGCCCGCTATGTCTTCAATGAACGCCGCATAGGCGACCGCGCATCGCGCAATGTAGAGTTGCATCTGAAATATAAAGATGAAGGCTCAAAGCAGTTGTTTGACCCACACACACTGCCAATTGAAATCAGCTCGGTAGGTATGTATAAAAATGAGAATAATTCGAGAAAAAAAACCTACATGGGTACCTATGGGGTGGCGCGTGATATAACTGAACGGAAAATAGCGGAAGAGACCATCAATTTTCAGGCCTACCACGACCTGCTAACTGCCTTGCCGAATCGCGCGTTACTCAAAGACCGCCTTGGCCTAGCGATATCTCAGGCAAAACGTGAAAACGAGATGCTGGCCGTGATGTTCCTCGATCTCGACCGCTTCAAGAATATCAATGACTCGCTTGGACACGTTATTGGTGATGAACTGTTACAGCAGGTTAGCACACGACTAAAGAGCTGTGTGCGCGAAGGCGACACACTGGCTCGTTTCGGCGGCGATGAATTTACACTTTTATTACCAAAAATCGGTAACGGCAAGGAAGATATCAGCAAGATTGCTCAAAAAATTAACGATGTATTAAAAGAACCATTCATCATCAATGGCAACGAACTCTATGTCAGCGCCAGTATCGGCATATCGATTTACCCGCGCGATGGTACTGACATGGATACATTGATCAAACACGCCGATGTCGCCATGTATCATGTTAAGGACACTGGTAAGAATAATTTCAAGTTTTACAGCACTGATATGACAACACCGTATTTCC
>Ga0316201_10004718_pt1 | contig 10354 bp, 7 predicted proteins | sample CS6wburrow_MG_FD_204516 | JGI IMG/M metagenome (GOLD analysis project Ga0316201, IMG submission 204516) | Coastal sediment microbial communities from Delaware Bay, Delaware, United States - CS-6 worm burrow | ecosystem: Environmental > Aquatic > Marine > Coastal > Sediment | place: USA: Delaware... | reverse complement strand
TCAACGGCGCACGCATGGTCAAAGATGCGCTGCTGCGCCTGCCGATGGTCAAACGGGCCCACATCATCGCGGACCCGGGTGAGCAGGTCACCATCGCCTTGGATGACGCCGCAACCCGACGACTGGGCCTCAATGCCCAGACCCTGGCCGGTCAGCTGAATTCAAGTAACCGGATTCTCTCAGGGGGTTCCCTGAAGCTGGCCGGAAAATCCCTGCGATTGCGCCCTCTATCCGAATTCGCCTCGGTGGAGGAGATTCGCAATACACCGATTCAGCTCCCTGAGGGTGGATCGGTTCCCCTCAAGGAGGTCGCCCGGGTCTATCTCGGACCCACAGAGCCGGCGGCCTCGCGCATGCGCCTCGATGGGGAGATGGCCGTGGGTGTGGCCGTGGTCCCCCGGGAGGCCATCAACCTGGTGGCCTTCGGAAATGCCGTGCAGGCGCAGGTGGCGCGACTGACCGAAGTGCTTCAGCCATTGGCGATCCAGACCGTCACCTTTCAGCCGTCCCGCACCAGCGCCAGGCTTGGGGAACTGAACAGCGCGCTTCTGTTCGGCGTCCTCATCGTCGCCGGACTCCTGGTCATGGCCATGGGACTGCGGCTGGGGTTGGTGGTGGCAGCAGTGGTGCCCCTGGTCACCATGACGAGTGTGGCCATCTATGCCTGGGGCGGCGGGGTCCTGCATCAGATATCCATCGCCGCTCTGGTCCTGGCCCTGGGCATGCTGGTGGACAATGCCATTGTCATGGCTGAGAACATCCAGTGGCGAATGGACCAGGGAGACGAGGCCAGGCAGGCGGCGCTTGCCTCCGTGCGTGAGCTGGCCACGCCGCTGGTGGCCGCCACCCTCACCACCATGGCTGCGTTCGTGCCAATGCTGATCTCCAACGGACCGACGGCGGATTTTACACGAACCATACCGACCATCATCATCCTGACACTGGCGGTGAGTTACCTGTATGCCCTGTTGGTAACCCCAACGCTCTCCCAAATGGTGCTTCAGCCGGGGAGCCGTGGCAAGCAGGGGCGGCTGGAGCGCATGGGCAGGAAGTTGGCCGAATTTTCCATTCGCCGGCCCGCTGTGGTGCTGACCATAGCCGGTGCCATCCTGGCATCCTCCGTGATGATGTCCAAGCAGGTCAACCAGCAATTTTTTCCATCAGCCGACCGCAATCAGGTTCTGGTGGATGTCAAACTCACCGAAGGCGCCCATCTGGACGCCACCGATGCTGCCGTGCGCCAGGTCGAAAAGGCACTGCTCCACCGGCCGGAGGTCACACGCGTGTCCAGCTTTGTCGGCCGCAGCGCGCCGGCATTTTATTATAACGTTCCCCGGGTGCCCTTCAGCCCCCATTTTGCCCAATTGATCGTGGAAACCCGCAGTGTATCCGATAACGCGGATTTGACGGCCTATGTCCGTCGCAGCCTGGCGCCCGGGCTGCCTGATCTTGAGCTGGTCACCCGCAAACTGGAGCAGGGACCGCCGGTACAGGCACCGGTTGAAGTACGCGTCAGCAGCCGCCGCATGGACCATCTCAGCCAGGCGACCACGGCGGTTGCCGCTGCGCTGAAGGATGTGGTTGGAACGCTGGACGTGCGCCACGACCTGGGACCGGGAGCGCCCACCCTGCGGTTTCGGATCGACGATGCCGTCGCCGCCCGGTACGGCATCAGCCGAATCGATGTGGCCAGGGCCATTTATGGCCGAACCCGGGGCCTCTCCGTCGGAGAGCTCTATTCAGGGGAGGACCCCATCCCGGTGGTGCTTCGCTCATCGGTGGGTGAACGGATGGCCGTTGCTGACCTGGAGGCCGTAGATGTCCCCTCACGCGATGGCGGCGTGGTTCCCCTGGCCCAGGTGGCGCACATCGATACCGTCTGGCAGCCGGCGGCCATCCGGCACCGCAACGGTCTTCGGCTGACCACCGTCTCTTCTCAATTGACCGAAGGCGTCACCTTCAACCAAGTCCTGGCAGATCTGGAACCAAAATTAAACGCTATTGTTCTGCCCGGGGATGTAACCATCTCTTACGGAGGTGATGCGGAGGGTTCCGGAGAGGCCAACAGCGAAATGATGCGCAACCTCCCCATCGGAATGCTTTTGCTGCTGGGCGTCTTGCTGGCGGAGTTCAACTCCTTTCGCCGGGTGGCCATTATCTTGATCACTATTCCGCTGGCCGCCGCCGGGGTGGTGCCCGGCCTTCTCCTCGGTCATCAGCCGTTCGGCTTCATGTCTTTTCTGGGTGTTATCGCCCTGGTAGGGATCGTGGTCAACAACGCCATCGTTCTGTTGGAACGCATCGAAACCCGCAGAAAAGCCGGAGTGGAACTAGACGATGCGCTGCGCGATGCGGTGGGTCGCCGCATACGCCCTATATTGCTCACCACCGCCACGACCATAGCCGGCCTGCTGCCGCTGGCATACTCTTCCTCCACGCTCTGGCCACCGCTGGCGTCCGCCATGATATCCGGCCTGCTGGCCTCTACAGTGCTGACCCTCCTGGTGGTGCCGGCGCTCTATCGCCTCTTGATGGGCCCTATGAAACAGCATCAGCCCCGGTGGTTGCAGCGGGCGGCTAAAACGCCTTAAACGGCGTTTTCGTCTCTCATGGTCTCCATGGCGCGTTTCATCTGGCGGATGGCCTGGCGGATGCGATGCTCATTTTCCACCAGGGCCAGGCGCAGGTACCCTTCGCCTTCTTCCCCGAAGCCGATACCCGGTGCCAGGGCCACATTGGCCCGATCCATCATCTGGATGGAGAACTCCATCGAGCCCATCTGATCGAAGGGCGCGGGAATTTTGGTCCAGACGAACATGCCCGCCTTGGGGGGCTCCACCGGCCAGCCGATGCGGGCCAGGCCGTCGCACATCACATCCCGGCGACTCTCGTAGAGACCGGCCTGGCGGATCACATCCTCGTCACAGTGGCGCAGCGCCATGATGCCGGCAATTTGAATGGCCGAAAAGATACCATAGTCATAATAGCCTTTGATTTTTCTGAGGCCCGCGACGATATCGCGGTTTCCAACACAATAACCCAACCGCCAGCCCGCCATGTTGTATGATTTAGAGAAGGAACCGAATTCCACGGCAACATCCCTGGCACCGGCAACCTCCATAAAGCTGGGGGCGGTGTACCCGTCAAACGTGATTTTGGAATAAGCGAAATCGTGAATCACCATAAAGCCGTAGCGCTTCGCCAGGGCGATGATCTCTTTGAAAATCGCCCTGCTGCCCAATATGCTGGTGGGATTGTGCGGATAGTTGAGAATCAGCACCTTGGGTCGTGGGTAGACATTTTCGCACATCATGGCAATGCGACTGACAAAGGCATCTTCGCCCTCCAGGGGAATGCGAATGACGCTGCCGCCCGCAATGATGGCGGCATAGACATGGATGGGAAACGCCGGGGCGGGGACCAAAACGGTATCACCGGGCCCGATGAGGGCCAGGGCCAGGTGGGAAATTCCCTCTTTCGATCCGATGGTGCAGATCACCTCCGCGTCGGCATCCAACTCAACAGTGTAGTCCCGCTGGTAGTTTTTGCTGATCTCCCTGCGCAGGTTGCGCAACCCATCGGCCACCGGATAGCGATGGGTCCTGGGATCGTTGGCCACTTCGACGAGTTTGTCAATGACCAGTTGGGGAGCTGGATCCACGGGGTTGCCCATGCCAAGATCGATGACATCGTCACCGCTCCAGCGCTTCTCCATTTTCATCTGGTTGATCATCCCGAATAGATAGGGCGGCAGCTGGGACATGCGTCGGGCAAATTGAATGGGCTTCTGTTCATTGCTCATGGGGTCTCCTTTTCACATCCAAATAAAAACCCCGGACCGTTGTGTCGATCCGGGGTTGATAGGAACGCCACCGGCCGACCGCTACAGCCCGTGGCGTGGTTTTCGAAAGTGGTTTATCCACCGCCTTCGACCGCCCGAACTGTGCGCATCGCGGCGGCGGCGGAATGACAGGGTTGAAATTTCATCCGGCAGCACCTTCTATCGAGGTTTCATCCTATATATCGAAGCCGTCAAAGTGTGTCAATTGTATTGCCGTGTGGCCGTACCCGCCGACATTTTTTGATGATGGAACCGCCGAACTATGATACATGCAATCATTATGGCTGCCGACGAAACCATCATCGCACTCAAAGGCATCGACTTTGCTTACCCTGCCCAGGAGCCGGTCCTGAGGGCTCTTGATTTCACCCTGCGCCGAGGCGAACGCATCGGCCTAGTGGCCCCCAACGGAAGCGGCAAGACGACCCTGTTCCATCTGATCATGGGCCTGTATTCTCCTCGCCGCGGCGAAATAGAACTTTTCGGCAAACCGGTCAAAGAAGAAAAAGATTTTGTCGCGGTGCGAAGACGGATCGGCATGCTGTTTCAGGATGCCGATGATCAGCTCTTTTCACCGACAGTGCTCGAAGATGTCGCGTTCGGTCCGTTGAACATGGGCAGGCGCAAAGAGGAGGCCGTCGCCATCTCACGCGACATTTTGGGGGAGCTGGGACTCAGGGGCTTCGAGGACCGCATCACCTACAAGCTTTCCGGCGGTGAAAAACGCCTCGTTGCCCTTGCCACGGTTCTGGCCATGCAACCTGAAGTGCTGCTGCTGGATGAGCCCACCAGCGGGCTGGACGAAAAGACCAAAGACCGCCTCAAGGAGGTCCTGTGCAGACTTGATCTATCCTATATCCTGATCTCCCATGAATTTGATTTCATGGCAGACATGGTCACCACCTATCAAACGCTCCAGGACGGCAAAATAGTAGTGGACGCGGAGAACCACCCCCATGTGCACGAGCATGCGCACCCACTGGGCCGGCAGCCGCACAAACACAGATAGATGAAACTTGTCGCGCTGGTCTGACAACACAAATCGGAGCAGCCCTATGGCATCACCTATGACCCTATACCTGATTCGACACGGGGAGGTGCACAACCCCCGACAGATTCTGTATGGCCGCCTGCCGCGCTTTCGACTCAGCGACAGCGGTCGTTGGCAGGCAAGAGAGTGCGGAAAACGCTTAAACGGCAACGGGATTGATGCCATCTACAGCAGCCCCCTGCTGCGGGCACGCCAGACCGCCGAAGAGATCATCCGCCGATGCGGTCCGAATAAGCTGCACATTTCCAGTTTATTGAACGAAGTCTACACCGCCTATGAGGGACGCCCGGGGGCCGAAGTGGATGCCAGAAGGGGGGATATTTACACCGGTGTTGCGGACGTCTATGAGCAGCCGGAAGATATTGTGCGCCGGGCATTGACCTTCATTCGGCGCGTGCGCAGTACCGCCAGCGGCGGCCGGGTCGCCGCAGTGACCCACGGCGACGTGGTCACCTTCATGGTGCTGTGGGCCAAAGGATACGCCCTGACCCCCGGGAATAAAACGCGTCTGCTGCAAACCGGTTACCCGGAAGCCTACCCGGCCCACGCCTCGATCACCACCTTGACCTACGAAACAGCTGCGGTGGAGGAAAAGCCTGCCGTGGCCTATTCTCGACCTTGGTCATAAACGCGTCGTCGGTGAAGACCGACAGCACCACTACAGGGCCACCCCATCAATCCGGCAATATCACCTTGTGAAACGCCTCTGCCACTTCATAGTCGCTTCCTTTGGCCAGCAGACGGCATCGGTTGCGCAGCCAAGCGTCGAGATTGCCGTTTCCCAGTTGACTGACCTGACTTTTATGGCAGCGCAGGGCTGCCAGCTTCAGGTCGAATGTCGATACAATGTCGGAGTAGTAATTGATATCTTCGGCGCCGAAAAAGAGGACTTCTTTGACCTTGTGCGGCTCCAGCTTTCGCTCCAGTAAATCCGGATACGCCATGTGGTCCCGGGCGAAAGGAAAAACGGCGTCCATGACCACTTGGCCGACAATGCGGTGATCGCGGTGCCAGAGATATTTTCGATACGGGTCGAGAGTGATCACTGTGTGGGGCCGGTAGGTTCGAATCATCTCCACCAGGTGTTTTCTAAAGGCCGGCGTTTCCTCCAGGCACTGATCCGCATAGCCGAGGAACTCAACTCCGCTGACCCCCAGCACATCGCATGCGGCGCGCTGCTCTTTTTCACGGATGGGAATGAGTTTCTCCGGTGTCAGGCTGCGGTCGCCGGTGCCCTTTTCCCCGCTGGTGCAAACCACGTACACCGCGGACTTTCCCGCCTGGGTCCACTTGGCCACGGTGCCCGCGGCGCCAAATTCGGCATCATCGGGATGGGCCGTAATCACCATGAGATCCACTGGAAGTTCCACGTCAGTCTTCTCCTCATTGGTTGAACGGTGAGCGAAAACAACGGACATTTTGGAATCATTGGTCCGATCCTGGAGCATAGTAAGCGCAAAAAAGCCGATTGACAAGTCACTTCAAAATCGACGAGCCCGGTGAACGTCCACATCGATTCCTGTCCTCAGGGCCCCAAGTGTCCTGACAATCCACCTGACAATCCAATGGATGGTTCACCAGAGAATCAAAGGGGAACGCCTGATTCCGATAGCGGCATTGGATCGGAACACCCAGTTCGCTTTTTTTATCACATAATATCAAGGTCTTAAAATATATCACGGGTATTGTACCGGCAGAATACCCCATTGTAGCGTGTCAATCGGAAGCGGCAATTCCTTCACAAGAGCAGAATTTATACAATAATGATTAAAAACATTAGGTTATAAATCAGGCACGCTTTTTGATATTCTCTGTTGAAAGGAAAGCAAGGCCGCATCACTACCCATCCGGCAGCCTTTAATCCGTCGGAAAGCTGACGAGGCGGCCGACAATGGCGTCAAGATAGGAGAACGAACGATGGAATGGAAATTTTGGCAAAAAGCCGAGACAAGGGCCAATGGCGTCAAGCTTCCGGGACCTAAAGAGCTGCGTTCCCACATGGGCATGTACCTGGTGGTTAAACGTCAGCTTGATCCCGATTGGGCCTGGGAACTCAAATATGTCAGGCGTCCCCATGAAGGCAGCACCACCGTGTTCGATTTTCGACTCTTCAGCCCCAGTGAAGCCAAGAAGGCGGGAGTGCGCGTAACGAACTACGATGCGCTGGATGCCCATGCCGACCTGATCCTTTTCCATGGATGGTCCGACAACTGGGGAAGCCAATTTCATATCGACCAGGATATCGTGGCCAAGGCCGCATAAGCGATAAGCTTGGGCTCGCCGGTATCGTGGATGCGCCTCCCCGGCGAGCGCTCAAATCCGCACCATCGAATAGAGCCGCGCCAGCTGTCTGGCCACAGATGCCCACCCGTAAGACAAAACTGTGGCTCGCACGCTTTCGCGCGCAGGCCTCTGATTGCCATCGAGCGCCAGCTGCGCTGCAATCCCGCGTGCCACGGCAGTGCTGTCGGGGCTCTGGACGACTAAACCGTTTTTTCCTTCCACGAGAAGGCGCTCCATGGCTCCCACCGGTGTCGCCAGCACGGGCGTCCCGCAGGCCAGGGCCTCCAGCGCCACCAGCCCGAAACTTTCGTAACGGGAAGGTACCACGAGAAGATCCGCGGCATTGTAATAACAGGGCAACGCCGAGGCGTCGATGCGACCGGCCAACTGGACGTGCCGCTCAAGGTGCAGCTCTCGAATTTGCCGTCGCACCGCCTGGGTCGACGTGGCCGCGGGACCGTCTCCTCCCACCACAATCAACCGCGGCCGGTTTCCCGTTTTCACGAGCTGGGACATTGCGCCCAACAGGACATCCAGTCCTTTGACAGGTGCAAAGCGCCCAACATAGAGGAGAAGATCCTGGTCGAGGTCCAGATTCAATGTTCTTCTGGCGCTGAAGCGATCCAGCGGTCTAAAATGGTCTAAGTTCACACCACAGGGAATGACGTGGAGGTTTTGGGAATCCGCACGACAGTGGTCGAGCAGGTTTTCTTTTTCCCTCTCGGTGGGAACCACAACGGCATCGGCCGATTGGGTCAAGCGGCGCTCGGACGCCATACGACCAAGGGGCTCGTTTTCTTCGGCGGCGGCATTATTCTTGGCCGCACCAAGGGTGTGGAACATGATCACATGGGGGCAACGCCAGCCTTTGGCGGCCATTTCCCCCACCACCCCGGAGAGCCAATAGTGGCTGTGGACCAGGTCGTAGGCCCCACCGTTCTGCTGTCGGGCCGCTTCCAGGCAATCGAAGATCTCTTCCAGGTGGTTGGCCATACGGGATTTGGGTATCTGGGAAAACCGACCGCGGCCGAGGCGGATCAATCGGACGCCGGGATAGAGGGCTGCCTCGACGTCACCTTCTCCGGCGCTGGTGAAGATGTCCACTTGATGTCCGGCACGGGCAAGCCACCGGGCCGTCTCCCGGACATAAACACTCATCCCACCCGTGTCCCGGGTTCCCAGCGGGCCGACCGGGCTGGAGTGGATGGACAACATGGCGATACGAAAGGATTTGGGCATGGTCAAGGCGTCCTGTCCGTTACCAATCGATTTTGCAGCGATAGAGCTGAACCTCCCGGCCGCCGATGCGCTGCTTATAGGGTTCCGCACCTTTCAGGAAATCGTACTGGCCGATGCCCGCTTCCGTGGCCGATCGAATGCTGAACACTTTACTGAGGATGCCGACACTGAGATCATTGTAGAGGCCATTGTAAGCGCTGTTGTAAAGATAACGGGTACCCTTGTAGTCAAAACAGAGGACTGCTGCAGCGGGGGCACCGGCAAGCTCCAGAAAAAAGAGCCGCAGTAGACCGCAACCCGCCATGGCGTTCATCAGGTCCTCAAAGTAGGCCGACATGGAGCTGTCCATGAAATCAGCTTTGTCCCTGCGGTTCATCCCGAACAATTTTAGAAAGGCGGCGATGTCCGCCTGAAGCCCCGGCCCGGTTCGGGCCATCCGGAGCGCATAGGGACCGCCGGCTTCGAGGCGGCGCACTTTCCGTCGCACCTCGTGGCGTTGCTTGCCGGTAAGCTGGTTTAAATACCCCTCCCAGGATCGGGACAGCGGCATTTCGTAGGTCACCTCCACCGGGCTTTGGACAGCCGCCAGCTTACCGGCCTGCGCCAAGGGTCCGACCCCCCTGAAAAGTGCAGCGTCGGGCCTCAGGGTTTCGAGGTCGAGGGTGTGAACGCCCTGTTGCCGCAGATAGTCGATCACCCCCAAAAGCACGGTCGCCTCCTTTCCCGGGGCTGAAACGATGTCCTGGTAGTCACAAACCTGGGGAGAGCCCAGGAAGGCTGCCCGGTCGCCGGCAACGGCCAGGGGAACAATGCCGATTAATTGCCGTTGTTTCCGGATGGCCAGGATTTGAGGGTCGCCCGGGGAGTCCAGGTGGTCCACAACTGGCTGTAGCCAGCGTGGAAGAACGAAAAGACAGTCCCAGGCCAGGGCGGTTTGGGTTTCAAGCCACAGGGCCTCGAATGTTTTGATTGATATGGGGGAAACATCGAGATGTGCAGACAGGATTGGTATCCTCCTATCGTGGTGGCCGGGCTGGGCGCCGGCTGGTTGCAAAACCGTTCACGGCTTCAGGTTCCAGGTCGAACCCTCCGGAGAATCCGTTATCTGGATCCCTTCTTTTTCAAGGCAGCCGCGAAGCGCATCGGCCTCATTCCATTTTTTTTCGTCTCGGAATTGATCCCGGAGACGGAGCACGGCGTCCATCACCGTTGAAAGGCAGGACCGCAAGTTCTTGGGTCGTGATGCCAATTCGGTGGTCATGGCCGCCAGCGCATCCCGAAGGATCTCGCGGGCAGCCCCCATGGCATTTTGCTCCTCAAACAGCTCCCGGGATCCCCAGATCAACCGCTCCAGCTCCATCAGGGTTCCGGCAAGTTTTTCATCGTGTCCCGCATCGATGGCTTGTCGAAAACGGGCCGCCGAGGCGTGGATGGCGGCCCAGGGATCATCATCTCTTTCGGGAGGGGCAGCTGAAGGAGCCGCCTTCCGAGTTCGGTCCGTCTTCAAGGGTTCCTTGGAAAAGGACTCGCCCGTCAGCAAGGATAGCGGGATTTCATCGCCCTTGGCGAACACCATCTCCTGACGGCTGTCCTTCAGCGTCACCCCGCCGATGCCCTGGACAGTAGCATGGGACGTCGAAAAATCGATGATCAACGCGGTATGTTCGTCCACTCCAAGAATTCTGGTGGTATCGGGCAGCGCCTCTATAAGCCGGGCCATGCGCGTTTCACCCATGAAGCAATAACGGGTGTCGTGATTACCGCCTTCTGCATTGTTCCAGTGAGGGATGACGGCCAGGTCCATTCCCAGACGCCCCAGCAGGTCGAGTCCGTTCACCCAGTGAACAGGTTGTCCGACCTTGTAAATTTCGTACACCGGCAAGGTCAGCCGCCCCACGGTGAGGGCCGCTGCGCTGGCGGCCACCAGACAGCCGCCGGCG